>Ga0160437_1001009_pt1 | contig 13315 bp, 12 predicted proteins | sample HID1975I_E0MG_FD_108227 | JGI IMG/M metagenome (GOLD analysis project Ga0160437, IMG submission 108227) | Enriched soil microbial communities from UW Madison campus, WI, USA - HID1975I_E0 MG | ecosystem: Environmental > Terrestrial > Soil > Unclassified | place: USA: Madison, Wisconsin... | reverse complement strand
GGCCGTTTGCTGGATCACCTGAAAAAAGAGACCGTCAAGCTCGATGCCTTGCAAACGCTGGTGCTGGACGAAGCAGACCGCATGCTGGATATGGGATTTGCTGACGCCATTGACGAAGTGATTAGCCATGCGCCGCAAGATCGCCAGACCCTGCTTTTCTCTGCGACCTGGCCGACGGCTATTGCATCAATCAGCTCCCGCGTGCAGCGTTCGCCAGAAACCATCGAAATTGATTCCGTAGATGAATTGCCTTCTGTAGAGCAGCAGTTCTATGAAATCTCCCGCAGTGGCAAAATTAGCCTGTTGCAGAAACTTCTCAGCAAGCATCAACCTGCGTCTTGCGTCGTCTTCTGTAACACCAAGAAAGATTGCCAGGCCGTTTGTGATGCGCTAACCGAAAGCAACCAAAGCGTGCTGGCGCTGCATGGCGACATGGAACAGCGCGATCGCGATCAAACGCTGGTGCGTTTTGCCAACGGCAGTAGTCGCGTGCTGGTCGCAACGGATGTTGCAGCGCGTGGCCTGGACATCAAAGCACTGGAAATGGTGATTAACTACGAACTCTCCTGGGACCCGGAAGTTCACGTTCACCGCATTGGTCGTACCGCTCGTGCTGGCGAAAGTGGCCTGGCAATTAGCCTATGTGCGCCGGAAGAAGCCCAGCGTGCCAGCGTGTTAGCGGAGATGTTGAACTTGTCTCTGAGCTGGCAGCCCGCGCCTACGGCCGGAAGCATCAAACCGCTGGAAGCGACTATGGCGACGTTGTGCATCGACGGCGGCAAAAAAGCGAAAATGCGTCCGGGTGATATTCTCGGTGCGTTGACCGGTGATTTGGGGCTGGATGGCGCAGATATCGGCAAAATTGATGTCCACCCGATGCACGTTTATGTCGCGATCCGTGAGTCTGTAGCGCGTCATGCATGGAAGCAATTGCAGAGCGGTAAAATTAAAGGCAAATCGGTTAAAGTGCGTTTGCTGAAGTAAGTTTTTAACACCGCTCCCTGCAACATTAGGGCAGGGAGCGGTTAATTCTATTCCTTCGCGACCGCATCCAGTACCCGCACCAACTGCGTGACGAAACCGTACTCGTTATCGTACCAGGCCACGGTTTTAACCAGTTGCAAATCACCCACTTCAGTCACTTCCGTCTGTGTAGCATCAAACACCGAACCAAAATTCGTGCCGACAATATCGGACGACACAATTTCCTCGTCGGTGTAGCCAAACGATTCGTTGCCGTCGGTCGCTTTTTTCAGCGCCGCATTAATCTCCTCGACCGTTACCTTCTTATCAAGAATCGACACTAATTCAGTGACCGAACCGGTCAGCGTTGGCACACGTTGCGCGTGGCCTTTGAGTTTGCCCTGAAGTTCAGGGATCACCAGACCAATGGCTTTTGCCGCGCCGGTTGTATGCGGAATGATATTTTGCGCTGCCGCACGCGAAGCGCGCAGATCTTTACCTCGCGGGCCATCTACCAGCGATTGCGTGCCGGTGTAAGCATGGATAGTGGTCATGGTGCCGACCTTAATCCCGAAGTTGTCGTGCAACGCTTTTGCCATTGGCGCGAGGCAATTGGTGGTGCAGGAAGCGACAGAAAGAATTTTATCTTCCGGGGTAATCGTGTTGCAGTTGACGTTAAAGACGATGGTTTTCATGTTGCCAGCAGGGGCGGAGATCAGCACTTTCTTCGCTCCGGCATCCAGATGTGCGCTGGCTTTTTCCTCGGAGGTATAGAAACCGGTGCATTCGATGACTATCTCAACGCCGACTTTTCCCCAGGGAATATTTTTGGCGTCTTTCTCGGCATACACCGCAATTTTCTTGCCGTTCACAATTAACGCATCGTCGGTGTAATCCACCGAGCCGTTGAAATTGCGGTAACTGGAGTCGTGTTTTAACAAATAAGCCAGCACTTCAGGCGAGGTGAGATCGTTGATAGCAACAATTTCAACTTCACTTTTGGTTTCAAGAACACGGCGTAACACCAGGCGACCTATACGACCAAAGCCATTGATACCGATCTTTTTCATGACGCGGACCTCACTTTTAATCATGGAAAGTAGCTGAATTCTTAATCAACTGTAGTGATAGTCCATAAATGAAGGGGCCGCAAACCCAGGCCTGGCGAGGAAATGTTGCGGTAATTAACCAGATGTTAATGATTTTCTAAGTATTTGCCGTTATCCTGGAAAAAATCATTGTGACTATGCAGGACACCTTAATGCGCAGCAAATACACCTCGTTACAGATAACACTTCATTGGCTGGTATTTTTATTGATAGTGGGGGCTTATTGCGCCATGGAACTGAAAGGTTTTGCGCCGCGTTCGTATCGGCCCATTTTTAACGCGACCCATGTGACCTGCGGGATCAGCGTCTTTATTTTGATGATTTCGCGCCTGCTGGTGCGAATTAAGTATCGCGCTCCCGCCATCACGCCCAAGCCACACCCCGCGATTACCGGGATGTCGCACCTGGTGCATACGATTATCTATCTGATGTTTATCGTGTTACCGATTCTGGGATTCATGACGGTGTACTTCAAAGGCAGCGACTGGTCGGTGTTGGGGATCCCGATGCCACACGCCGTTGAGCCGGATGAAGACATGGAATTCAACATCAAAAGTTACCACGAACTGCTCGCCAACATCGGCTACTTCGTGATTGGCATTCATGCTTTCGCCGCGTTGTTTCATCATTACGTCTGGAAAGACAACACGCTGCTGCGCATGATGCCTGGCAAAAAAGAGTGATCTCAGGCCACGCCGAACTGGCGCAAAGTAGCCGTGATTGCCGCTGAAATAATGATCACTGCAATAAGTGGGACTTTGCGCCAGGCAAGAAACACGGCAATCGCCACGCCCGTAACGCGGGCTATGCCAGAAAAATGATCGTTCTCGTAAAAAGTAGTGGCGATGGCGACCGAAAAAAGCAGTACCGTCGCCGCATCCGAAAGCAGTGATTTCGCCGTTTCAGAGAATACTAATCGATTGCCTAATTTCGCCCCCGCCAGGCGCATTAAATAAGTGCCGCCGGAAAGCAGCGCGAGGCCCGCTAAAATTTTCATCGTTTCAGTCATTATTTTTTCCTCGCAAAGACACCCAGCAGCGACAACAAAACCGGCATCCCCACTGGCGTGAAGGGAACGGCAAGCAGCGAAATAGTGGCTCCGGTTAAAGAACGCAGCGCGGTAGTGCGGTTTTTAAAGGCTGGGATCACTAACGCCAATAAAATGGTTGGGAATACCGCATCCAGACCGATGGTTTCCGGTGCGGGTAACAGTTTACCCACCGCACTGCCCAGCAGCGTTCCAAGCGGCCAGAAGAGCGCCACGCCAATCCCGCATAACCAATATGCCGCCTTACGCGCCTCGGGCGTTTTCTGCGATAAACCAAACACCACGCTTTCATCATTCATGATGTGGCAACCGATGAAGCTCGACAGGCGAGTGCCGACTAAGTCACGCACCGCAATGCCGAATGGGAAATGGCGAGCGTTCACCAGTAAACCGGCTATGGCGGCGGCAATCGGACTACCTCCGCTGGCAATAATGGCGACAAACATAAATTCAGACGCGCCGGCCAGCACCACAATCGAAGAGAGCACCGGCAACCAGAGCGGGAAGCCGTAGGCGATGGATAGTGAACCATAGGAAACGCCCACCACACCTACGGCGAGGCAGACCAAAAATATCGCTTTTTTAGACTCTCGGGACACAGCTGCAAAATGTGTGGAGAACATGATGTCATCTCATAACGAACGTAATGTACAATATAATGAACAAACATAATAAATTGATCAAGCGAACGATTCGTTCGTTTTAATGAACGAAGGGACGAAAATGTCACAACCAATCGACATCATTGCAAAGAGTCTGGTACGTGAGCGCGAAAGCGCTAATTTGTCACTCGCCGAAGTGGCAAGGCGGGCAAACATTGCAAAATCCACGCTGTCACAACTGGAAGCGGGCAACGGAAATCCTAGCCTGGAAACCTTATGGGCGCTGTGCGTCGCGCTCAATATTCCTTTCGCAAAACTGCTGGAGCCGCAGGGAAACACCACGCAGGTTATTCGTAAAGGGGAAGGGACGAAAGTAGTGTCTGAGCGTGCAGATTACCAAGCGATTTTGCTGGCGACATGCCCACCAGGTGCGCGGCGCGATGTGTATCTTTTAATGGCGCAACCCGGCGAAGAGCGGCGTTCACATCCGCATCCAGCAGGGTCAGTTGAGCATATTATTATCACGCAAGGCAAAGCGCTGGTCGGCACACTGGACAACGCGCATCAGCTTGAGGCGGGGGATTACATTTGTTATCCCGCTGATGAGGAACATTTATTTAAGGCGCTGGAAGCCGATACCATGGCGGTGATGGTTTCCGAGCAAAACTAAAAAATCGCTCAATCCAGTTCAACAATATTCAGGCCGTCTTGCCCAAATACGTAACGGCAGAGGATCTTGTAACTGTCGCGGTCAAAATGTGTTGTGGGCGTGATCATTGATTTTCCTGATTCCAGAGACTGAGCCGTCCCCAGATATAACCAGTTATTCAGGATATGGTATTCAGTGAGCGCGCCTGATTTCTCTTCTATTGCGATGCGCCCGGGATAAGGCCAACTGCGAACTCGTAACGACTCAAGCGAATCTCTGAGTCGTTGCTGATGGTTTTCCAGCGTCTCTTGCCCGCAACATGCGCCTGCGCATTTCTTCAATGAGAAACGAAAGCACGCTCTACCCGCTGTTAATTTTTCCAGCCCCAGTGCGCCATAGCAAAGCCGTTCCTGATCCGCTAACTCTCTTATCTGATCGATAGCTGCATGCCGGGTTTTAAACAGGCCAAACAAATCTGGCGCATGCGTGAAATCAGTTTCATTGCTGAAAACAAATTGCGTGGTTTTCTCGGTAATGCGCAGAGAACACAGTTTACGAGCTACCCGTAATCTCTTATTAAACAATGGGCTTTGGTTTTTTATCAGTTGCGATTCAAGCAGCAGGGCGCCAATTTCACCGATGGTTTCGTGAAAACCAATGTCAGTGGTCATATGCAGCAATTTCGCTTCAGATTGCGTTCTGAAATGTGCCAGAACACGGCTGCGGATGTTGATACTCTTCCCGATATAGAGCGGGAAGGTTTGATCCGAACCATAAAAAATATACACGCCGGGACGCGACGGAAGTGTTTCAAGGGTATGCCGGAGATGTTCAGGATATTGATACTGTAGGGTCATGCTTGAGTCAGATAATTCTCTTCACAGCGGGAAATAGCGCATCCACTTGCAATATCGCAGTCTTTGCATGAGTTTTAACCAAGTTATCGTAATGCTCATTTTGTGGACTTGCAACACTGGACACCCGCGTCGTCTATGGTTTTATTAGCAGATAAGCAGATTGTTAGCGAAACGCGATAAAACAATGTACCATACCCCCCTATAGTATCAGGAGGTCAAAATGCCCCATTCACCTGAAGACAAAAAACGCATTCTGACTCGCGTGCGGCGTATTCGTGGCCAGACAGAAGCGCTGGAGCGCGCGCTGGATAGCGGCGAGCCATGTATCGCTATCTTGCAACAAATCGCCGCCGTACGCGGGGCCGCGAATGGCCTGATGGCCGAAATGATGGAAATCCATCTTAAAGATGAACTGGTCGCGGGGGAAACCTCCGAGGATCAGCGTGCGCTGCGCATGGCAGAAGTCGGCCATTTAATTCGCTCTTATCTAAAATAGCGCTTATCTAAAACAACATTCACCCTCACCTGACGACGGAAGAAGAATATGAAATCACGTGCTGCAGTTGCATTTGGCCCAGGCAAACCGCTTGAAATCGTTGAAATTGACGTAGCGCCGCCACAAAAAGGCGAAGTGCTAGTGAAAATTACCCATACCGGCGTGTGCCATACCGATGCGTTTACTTTATCTGGCGACGATCCTGAAGGCGTATTCCCGGCGGTGTTAGGCCACGAAGGCGGCGGGATTGTGGTTGAAGTGGGCGAGGGCGTCACCAGCCTGAAACCCGGCGACCATGTCATTCCGTTGTACACCGCAGAATGTCGCGAGTGTAAATTCTGTAAGTCTGGCAAAACTAACCTTTGCCAGGCGGTTCGCGCTACGCAGGGAAAAGGCTTAATGCCAGACGGCACCACGCGTTTCTCCTACAACGGCGAGCCGATTTATCACTATATGGGCACCAGTACCTTCAGCGAATACACTGTGGTTGCTGAAATTTCACTGGCAAAAGTCAACGAGCAGGCCCCGTTAGATAAAGTTTGCCTGCTGGGTTGTGGCGTCACCACCGGTATCGGTGCGGTGCACAACACGGCAAAAGTGAAAGAGGGCGATACCGTTGCCGTCTTTGGTCTGGGCGGCATAGGTCTGGCGGTTATTCAGGGCGCAGTGCAGGCAAAAGCCGGACGTATTCTGGCTATCGACACTAATCCTGAGAAATTCAAACTGGCGACCGAAATGGGCGCGACCGACTGCATCAACCCGAAAGATCACGAAAAACCTATTCAGGACGTGATCGTGGAGTTGACGGACGGCGGCGTAGATTTCAGCTTTGAATGTATTGGCAACGTGAATGTTATGCGTTCCGCGCTGGAATGCTGCCACAAAGGCTGGGGCGAAAGCGTCATCATTGGCGTTGCGGGTGCGGGTCAGGAAATCAAAACCCGTCCATTCCAGTTGGTCACAGGCCGTGTGTGGCGTGGTTCAGCGTTCGGTGGCGTCAAAGGGCGCACGCAGTTGCCGGGTATGGTAGAAGATGCGATGGCGGGCAGAATCAATCTCGACCCGTTTATCACGCACCGTATGCCGCTTGAGCAAATCAACGAGGCGTTCGACCTGATGCACGAAGGGAAATCTATTCGTACCGTGATTCATTTCGGCGACAAATAAACCCTCATCTGGCCCTTACTGATTTCGCTGCAAAGCGAGTCGGTAAGGGTTTTTACCCCTCCAGTTCCCTGCTATTTTCTCTCATCCAGTGTGCTAAAGGTTTCACAACTCTGGCCGCGCCTCGACGTTTTCGCTTGCGCGCACGCTTTCCGGCGAACAGCGAATTACAGTTGATGCGTACCAGGCCGCCGCTCGTTGACGTGATAATAAAATTCACGGAAATCGGCGGCGGAATCTTCAGCTGCCTGGCGTAACTCGTCGCTATCTGCCTGGTGGCGCAACAGCATATCGGCACTTTTCACCACCAGGTACAGGTGTCCATGCGTTTGCGCTGTGGTCTGGCCGGAAAACAATGCCGCGCCGACCAACAGCAAAATCATCCCCAGTTTTGACCTCAATTGCTTAACCATTCCAGCTCACCTCATTAACGTGACGGGCTAAATGTATAGATAATTTCGTCTGGCGACTATTCAACTTTTCGAAAGTTAGCAAAAGAATTGTCAGTTATGTAAAAGGCTCAACAGTTAAAATTTGGTTTACGGTTGGTTAATAATTGATATGCGATGCTCGTGCGTTTTGCCGGGAGCATCGACGGTAAAAAGAGGGGATTAGTGAGCGACAGATTTTGAAAAAAGATTGATAACTAACACGCCAATAATGATCAGCGCCATTCCCGCAATCGCTGGCCAGTCGAGTTTCTGCCCCAAAAATATCCAGCCCACCGCCCCAATTAATACAATTCCTGCCCCGGACCAAATCGCATAAATCACTCCAGTCGGAATAGTGCGCATCGTTACCGACAGGCAATAAAACGCCACGCCATAAAAGACAATCGTGATAACGCTTGGCCACAAACGAGTAAAGCCTTCAGAAAGTTTTAGCGAAGTCGTCGCGATGACTTCAGCGACAATCGCCACAATTAGCCAGATATACGTCATGTCAGTTTCTCCCTCGAGTTCAGGCCGCCAATGTAAAGATCAAAGTGATTTCTGGCAATAATTGCGGCGCATAGTCATCAATAATTCTCATTAAAATCACGAGTGCTAAACGTCCTGTAACAATTGTAAATGTCAGTTGAAAACACTGGCTTTGTTGTTAATGATACAATTTCTGTGATTGTAAATAAGCGAAATATTAGTTTTATATTCTTTATGTATTTAAATTCTTACATTATGATACCGGTAACATATGAGGCCCTAATGTGTATTCGTCAGACCTCCTGTGGATGACAGCACTGGGTTTCACATGACCTTTGGGGTAAAGAATGGACTGGTTTGTTGATTACTTTTCGACGTATTTATACGGTTTGAAAGTCATCGCTATTACTCTGGCAATTCTGATGTTAATCAGCGGAATTGATGACTTATTTATTGATATCGTCTATTGGGTTCGCCGCGTATGGCGCGCGATCACGGTATACCGCAGCAACGATCGTCTGGACTATAAAGCCCTTTATGAGCCGCAAGAAAAGGCGTTGGCAATTATGGTTCCCGCCTGGAATGAAACCGGCGTTATCGGTAACATGGCGAGCCTTGCCGCCAGTTCGCTGGACTACGAGAACTATCATATTTTTGTCGGCACTTATCCTAACGACCCGGATACACAACGCGATGTCGACGAAGTTTGCGCGCGTTTTCCGAACGTTCATAAAGTTGTCTGCGCCCGTCCAGGGCCCACCAGCAAAGCCGATTGTCTGAACAACATTCTTGATGCCATTTTGCAGTTCGAGCGCAGCGCGCGGTTTAACTTCTCCGGCTTTATCCTCCACGACGCGGAAGACGTTATCTCTCCGCTCGAGTTGCGTCTGTTCAACTATCTGGTCGATCGCAAAGACTTAATTCAGATCCCGGTTTATCCGTTTGAACGCAAATGGACACACTTCACCAGCCTCAGTTACCTGGACGAATTTTCGGAATTACATGGCAAAGATGTCCCGGTGCGTGAAGCGTTAGCGGGGCAGGTTCCCAGCGCGGGCGTAGGCACCTGTTTTAGCCGTCGCGCCGTGCTTGCATTATTGGCCGATGGGGATGGTATTGCGTTTGACGTGCAAAGTTTGACCGAAGACTACGACATCGGTTTCCGTTTGCGTCAAAAAGGCATGGAAGAGATTTTCTGCCGTTTCCCGGTGGTTGACGAAAACGACCGCTCCTCTAAACCCTTTTTACAGCGCGCCCGCACCGCCAATGTTATCTGCGTGCGTGAATATTTCCCGGACACCTTTGCCACCGCCGTGCGACAAAAATCGCGCTGGATTATCGGCATTGTTTTCCAGGGCTTTAAAACTCACCGCTGGAGCACCAGCCCTGTCCTTAACTATTTCCTGTGGCGCGACCGCAAAGGGGCGATTGCCAACTTCCTGAGCTTTGCCGCGATGCTGGTGATGTTACAGCTCGTCGCCATCATGATTTATCAGCGCAGCGTCGAAGGTGCCTGGCAGTTCCTGTCTATTTTTGTCGGCGGAGCGTGGCTGACGACATTGCTATGGATTAATTTCTTCCTGATGGCTAACCGCATCATTCAGCGCATGATTTTCGTCACGGCTTATTACGGCCTGGCGCAGGGCATGCTGGTGTTGCCGCGTTTGTTTTGGGGCAATCTGATTAACTTCATGGCGAACTGGCGGGCGATAAAACAGGTTATTCAACATGGCGATCCGCGCCGTGTGGCGTGGGATAAAACCACGCATGATTTCCCGACTGTTAGCGAACAGCGTTCGTCCCAACCGCTGGGTTATATTCTTGTCGACTCCGGTGTGATTACCCAGGCACAACTCGAAGAGGCATTACAAACACGCGTTCATGGCCTGAAACTGGGCGGCAGCATGGTGCATCAGGGGTTGATTACCGCGAAGCAACTGGCGGTGGCGCTTGCCAAACAGGCTGAAGTTCCGATGGAGTCGATTGACCCGCTGAGTCTGGAGCAGTCGCTGGTGCAAAGTATTGCGGCGAAGGTCGCGCACCATCATGCGGTGCTGCCGATTCGCCTGGAAGGCGAAACCATGATGTTGGCTTCTGAAAACACCATCGATCCCGTTTCGCTTGGCGCGCTGGCACGCAAAATTTGTCGCCCGGTGCGTTATGTGATTGTGCCGCGCGGGCAGGTGGTGGTTGGCCTGCGCTACTGGTTCGGTGACGATAAAACCCTCAAAGAAAAACGACTGCTGGACGGTGCGGTGCGCGAACAGCTACTCACTCAGGAGCAGGCTGACGAGCTTTGGGACAAATATGTCTCCGGGCAACTGATGTTCGCCGAAGTGCTGAGCAACGAATCGCATCTGAATGAAGCGGTGCTTCGCGCAGTGCTGCTGCGCTATGAACGTAGCGAGGTGATGTTTGGCGAATATCTGGTGCAGGAAGGGGTGGTTAGCCAGCACATTGTTGACCAGTCACTTGAGCAACAGCAGCAACTGCAACCAAGCATGAGCGCACTGCTGCAAAGTGTCGGTATTAGCGAATTGCAACAGGCTCGTCTGGCGGGGGAAGCGTTATGAATATCGGCTTAAACCCGCTGACGGCGCTGATTTGTGGTGTGTTACTCGCTTCTCCAGCCATGGCCGCACAAGAAGGATCTCGCCAGGATCTTGGCCTTAGCGATTACCGCTACTTCAAGGTGTATCCGCACATCGAGCGGGCGCAGAAAGCCCTGAAAGCCAATGATGAAACCCGGGCGTTGCGCAGTTTTGAACATGCACACCAGATGGCACCGGAAAGCTTACGTTTGACGTTGTGGCTCGCCGAAGCGTATCGCCATTTTGGTCACAATGATAAAGCGCAAGCGTTGCTGGAAAGTGAACTCAAAAAACACCCGCAAAATGCTGACTTACAGCGTGCGCTGGAGGCCATTCCCGTTCCGGCTCCAGACATTCACACCACCGAACAGTTGGTGGCGCTACAAAAGCAATGCGATGCCACGCCAACGGTGCGTTGCCACAGTGAGGTGGGCAATTATGCTATCAAGCTCAACCAGTTAGACATTGCGCGTGCGCAGCTAACGGATGCGAAATTCCGCCACACCAAAGAAGGTTTAGCTCTGGCGGACAACTACACGCAGCGGGCGATATTCCTGCAACAGTGGGCCGCTGCGGATCAGGGTTTTGCGCTGCTTGATGGCGTGGCCACGCTCACTGACTCGCAGTATCAGCAATGGTTCGCCATCTTGCTGCATATGCAGCGCGACCAGCGGATTCTGGACTTGCAAAGTCAGGGCGTGATGAACACGGCAGGTATGCAGCTTGCGTATGCGCAATCGCTGGCTGAACGCCAGGCGCTGGGGCCGCTGCGCCGCTATTTGGCTAACCGTAAACCGGAGTTTTCGACACCCGCGGAAGAGCACAACTGGATGCGATTGCTGGCAACTTACAGCCAGCAACCCGGCAATGCCGTCGCTAACTGGCCGGTGAAGTACGCGGAAAACAAAAAGTACGTGTTATCCACCCTGGTGCCTATTCGCATTCAACAAGGCGACTGGCAAGGTGCGAACCAACTGCTCAACACCTTTCCTGAAAGCCAGGTGCTCGATCAGCGCCTGGCGTTAAGTCTGGCGCAGAAAGATACGCCATCCAGCCTGCGGTTGCTCAATCAAATCAACCAGACGCGCGGATTAACAGCCCAGGAACTGGGCACCTTAAGCTATCAGCTTGCGGCGCACCCGGAATGGATGAACGCCGAAAACAAAGCCCGGCTGGCAAAACCCTTGCCGACACCTGCGCAACGTATGGCGCAGGCACGACTGTTCCAGGGCAAAGAAGATTGCACCATTGTGCGTGATTTATTGGGCGATTTGTCGCCGCAGTATGACGCCGAAAGCTGGTCGCATCTGGCGCAGTGTTATCCGTGGCAACCAGGCCTTGCGTTATACGCCGCCCAGCAGGCCGCTGCGCGAGACTCGTCGCCATATTATCAGCGCCAGGTGGGATATCTGGCCTACAGCGCGGAAGATTACCCGCTGGCGCAAGCGCACGGGGTCGTCGCTCCACAGGCTAGTGCGGCAGAGCCCGACGACGCCTCCCGTGGATTTGCCCTGGCCGCACAAGGCAAACATCAAGAAGCCCGTGACGCACTGGAAAAAGCGCGTAAGGCACAGCCAGACTCACCAGAAATTCTGCGTCAACTGGTGTTTCTCAATGAACACCTCGACGATAAACCAAAGACGAAGCAGTACAGCGAGCGCGTGGTGGACGACATAGATAACACCCTTACGCCACAGCAATCCCTGAGCGACAAACAGCAAGAAGACCGTTTTGCCTTCCGCCGTATTCACGAGGATAGCCAACGCCGCTGGACGTTTAGCTACGACGGCTCATTTGGTTTAACGCCCGACTCGCTAAACAGCGGCGGCAGTAATAACGGTGTTCAGCAAAATAAAAGCTATCGCAGCTACCAGCAATTTGAGGCGGAATACCGCATCGGTAAGAACAAAATACTCGACGGCGACCAGCTCTCTGTTTACAGCCGGGTGTTTGCAGGCAGCAAAGACAATAACTTTGTGCCGGTGGATGAGCCAATGCTTGGAATTGGTGTGCGCTGGAAACCGCTGCGCGACCAGGTCATTTATCTGGCCGCCGAGCAGCAAATCCCGCTCGACCACCACCATGGCGAAGCGGATCTGATGTTACGGGCCAGCGCTTCATTCTTTAACGGCGGGAAATTCAGCGATGACTGGCATCCCACCGGCAATGGCTGGATGGCGCAAAATCTGTATCTGGATGCGGCGCATTTCGTTAAAGCAGATTATCAGATCTACACCGCGGATTACCGCATGAGCTGGCACCAGAAAATCAACCACAAACAAACGCTCGAACCTTACTGGCACGCGCAGTACAACGCCAGCACCGACACGCCATATCGTGATAACACCCTTGGCGGCGTAGGGGTGCGGCTGAATACCTGGTTTGGTGAATCGCATTACAGTGCCTTCCCGCACAAAGTCAGCGTGGGCCTGGAATATCAACGTTCGTTCTCAGGTCACAATCGCGACACTGATTCCAAAAACAGTCTTTTCCTGACGTTAGGAGCACGCTGGTAATGAAGAAATTCCTGTTAACTACGCTGTTGCTCGTCACACCGCTGGCAAATGCAATGAATGCGGTGATGTATCAACCCCAGTTGCGTGATACCACGGTTTCTGACGCCCAATGGCAAAGCGTGTTAGACAAACTCAAAGGGCAGGGAATCGACACCTTAGTGTTGCAGTGGACGCGCTATGACGATGCGTTCCGCGAAGGAGATTCTCGCGCCTGGCTTGAGCATAAAGCGCAACTCACGACCGCAAGTGGTCTGAAACTGGTCATCGGCCTCGCGGCGGACGGGCAGTTTTTCGAACGCCAACAGCAGCCGCTTCCGGCACTGGAAAACTATCTCAACCTTTTACGTGCCGATGACGTATCGGTGGCGAAACGTTGGGTAGAAGTGCTGGGCAAAAATGC
>Ga0160437_1001008_pt1 | contig 13322 bp, 17 predicted proteins | sample HID1975I_E0MG_FD_108227 | JGI IMG/M metagenome (GOLD analysis project Ga0160437, IMG submission 108227) | Enriched soil microbial communities from UW Madison campus, WI, USA - HID1975I_E0 MG | ecosystem: Environmental > Terrestrial > Soil > Unclassified | place: USA: Madison, Wisconsin... | reverse complement strand
CTGGCGGCAGGCGTCACGTAGTTGCGCAACTGCTGCAAATAGCTGCTGAGGTCATCCTCGTTCTGGCAAAAAAACTGCACCACCCACGGATGCGTATCTGTCTCTTCGAAGCTGTCCTGCAGTGTATCTTTCACCGTATCACGGATCTCTGCCAGATACTGCTGTGAGCGCCCTTCCGTGCCAACCGGTCGAATGTCATAAACCGCGGCGACCGAGCGCCCGTCATCAAGCAACAGTGATTTTGAATCGGGCAAAAACTCCACCCACGGCAAATGATCGGCAAACGACGGGCCTTTGTGGTAGCCAGCATCGACTTCCTGCTGCGTCAGTCGCCCGGTTCGTGGGCGTGCCGTACGTTGTATCATCACAATGCCTCCGTGCGTTCGCCCGGCAGGGCATAATGAACCTTCCCATAGAACGGAAACACGGTGCTGTAACCCGGCACCGGTATGCCCCTCTCACTCGTCAGATGCGGATACACGTACATCACCATGTCGGGATCCGGCAGGCGGGTAAACTGTGAATAAATGTCATTTTCTGCCGTGCGGCTGAAACGCTGTTGCTCCGGGGCCGAAATATCCTCCACAGGCCGCCGCAACTGTTGCCGGGCATCGTACAGTGCCTGCGCACCGCCCGTTTGTCGGCCCCAGAGTGACAGCATGGTGGTGTTCTCATCCACCGGCAGCAACGTTTCCTGCGACGTGCTGCACCCTGTTATCACACACACGATAAAAAACGTGCTGAAACAAAAGGGGAACTTACACAATATCTTCATCAGTCAAGACTCCTGTTACGGGAGGATACCGGTGAATATTTCACCCTGCGGCCCTGCAGTTCGTAATCAATGGGAAGCTGGCGGGTAATATGAACAGCCACCGGATGACCAGGCGGAACATAAATCGCATCGAAGGTCTGCCCGTAACGCTGTTTAAACCAGTCAGCGGATTCCTTCAGCCCGCCACCCAGCGCCTGGCCCAGCACATACTGGCCACTACTCCCCGTGACCGCCGAGGTTACCGAGCCCCCGTCCACGGTTGTGGTGGTCTGCCCGTTGGCAAAAGCATCGGCCGCCGCCGATGACCCCGCCAGCAAAAACTGCGAACCAAGATATTCCGCCGCATTCGATTTACGCTCACCCGGAATACACGGTAGCCCGTGCGGATCGGACAACCAGCCAATTTCACTGCCCTGGGCTTTACGACTACTGCTGCCGTCTGCCTTTTCATCGGCCTTCGGCACGGTGCGAATGGTGCCGTCACGGAACACAAAGGTGATGGATTTTACCGTGCCCCGCACGCAGGAGAGTGTCCAGTCGCCGGATGCGGTACCGGACATGACAGCCCCTTCCACATCCGGCAGTTCAATGCCATTGGCAATCAGGTTGTCACGGCCAATCAGCACTTTGAAAGGATAGGGATCGGTGACGGTCCCTCCCACCGGCACCCGCCCCAGCAGTGCCGTCATCGCCACCGAGCCGGTCAGCGTGCTGTTCTGTGCGAGAGTGTAAACGGGCTTCGCCTCCTCAGGCTGGCGATCACCTTCCGCCTGCGCCAGCAATGCGGCTTTCTGCTCAGAAACAGGGTTATCGTCAGCCAGAGTAAAGGTGGACGGAAATCTGACCGACGGCACACTCTGCCCGCGCTTGTCCACCGGCATTGCGTCAGCAGGCTCCACCCAGCGAATGGCATCTTCAGGCAGACTCTGGTCATCCAGACCCAGCCCTGCGGGGATCTCATCAGCAGACGGTGATTTTGCCGGATCCAGTTGCGCCAGTTTTTGCTGAAAACTGTCCAGCAGTGAGGCCTGCTGTTTTTGCATCGCCTTGTTCAGCGTTTCCCGCTCCCGGCTAAGTGCCTGATTGATGCGATTATCGACATTGTTGTCACGCTGTCGCAGACGCTGATTTTCTTTTACCAGACTGGCACTGTCAGCACGTACGGCTTCCAGTTCCCTGCGATAGCGCTTCATCTGCCCCACCAGGGTGGCCACCGTGTCCCGTGGCGTATCCCCGTCGATGCCAAGGGCCTTCAGCTCATCGTCACTGAGATCGGCGACCACCGCTTCTGTCGAAGCCGACGTCCCCGGCGTCGGAGGCGAGCAGGCTTTCAACCCAACAAAACCAGCGCCGCCCAGCAGTAACGGCCCGAGAATTTTCAGTAAAGGGTTTGATTTCAGTCGCATATTATTTCCCCACGTTTTTCGTCGCAGGCAGTTCGTCTCCGGGCTCCGGAAGCAGGGACCGCGAAGCCTCACCTTCAGTGACCAGATAGAGCACCGTCGTATCCTCAGAGGTCCCCTTTTCCCCCAGCCAGGAATGCTGGAATGTGGACGTCAGGAATGTCCCCTGAAGGTTGCGTGGGTCAAGCGACACCACACTCCTCCCCTGGTTCTGTAGTTTTATCGCCGTCACGACCATGTCCTCAAGGCGCCATGCCGCAAGTGGAGTGCTGACAACGGGTTCACCGGGTAAAAGTGTGGATACCACCGTCGGTAACCGTACCGGAACAGGCGTAATTCCGGCTACCGGCTCCACGGCACGCAATGGCGCGTACAGGCTCTGGGCGGCATAGCGCGTCAGTTGCACTGGTCTGGGGAGCGTGTCGGTATCCGGCGTGGAGGCTGTCGTGGCCGGCTCCTCCGGTAAAGTACGGGTGGGTTTATCACTGCGAAATACAGTCCCGCTGTAGCGGAGTTCAAGAGGTTCCAGCTCAGGACCGGGAGCCGCACTGACATCCAGCAGGATCAGTTCACCGCTGTCCATATCCACCAGTTGCAGACGGGTCTGCGGGAAATCGTCACGGGCGAGCAGATATACCGTACCACCACTGCTCTGAACCCGCAGTTTACTGTCAAGAGCAGCCGGAAAACCGACCCGTACATTACGGTTGACGAAAATCACCCGTTCATGCCCGGAGTGCAGCGTCACCGACAGCGGCAGGCGTTTCCACTGCAGCATTTCAGTGGCCTTCACGCTGGCATGATATCCCCCCACCAGCAGGAACAATATAAAAAGGCGTTTTATCATGAAGGTATCTCCCCGGGCCTCTGTCGTGAAGGTGAAGAAGCTGCCTCCAGCTTTTGTGGTTGCCCGTCAAAACAATCCAGCGCGAGACCCCATGGATTTTTCTCCGCATCCACGTCATAACGCACCACGCGCAGAGGAAAACGCACCAGTGCCCGTTTCACCGGTTCAGCTTGATAATATTCATCCACGGCCAGGTCCAGCGACACCGTCCAGCTGTTACGGCTATGCACAGTCACCCGGCTGTTCTGAAAGCCCCGGCCTGGTATTTCATACACTCCACGAACACGGTCACGCAGTTCTCCCCGTTCACGACGCTGGCGATAATCTTCCTGCAACTGCACCTCACAGGCTGGTGTCAGATAGGGTGAAAGTGCCGTAAGGTTACGCGAATAATCTGTCTCGCCGTTCACCGGCCAGCGGTTCAGTTGCTGGAAAATATAAAAGCTGAAGGCATACACTTCGCCAGGCGCCACCTGCCACCAGGGACGAGTACTGCCCGTGCGTAAATCAGGAGGGTTATGAATGGTCAGTTCTTCAGGCGCACTCTGCCAGCCGTACCACAGGCCGCCACAGACCACCAGAGCAGTCCCCAGGGCAAAACGCAGTGTCAGAATATGGGCATCACGCGCAGCCAGCGCATGTCTGAAGCGACTCATCACAAGGCCCTCCTTCGAACAGACCAGACGGCACTGCGCTGGACCAGTTCATCAGACCCGAGCCCATGACGGGAAAACCAGGCATCAATACTGCGATAAAGCCAGGTATCAGGTCGCCCCCGCTTCAGACGGGCCATATAGCGTCCCCCGGTCAGAACCAGTAAAGCGCCTCCCCCCACGGCACCGGAGGGAATGAGCGCCCATATGCCCAGGGTGATCGCAGGAAAACTCCCCAACAGTGCCCCGACAACCAGTCCGATGGACAGGGCCGCAAAGAGCTCCGTGGTGGTCAGCCCACGAAAAACCACAGGCTCGCGGTTCAGACGATCGGGCAAAAAATCAATACTCAGCCCCATCACAACACCTCCCCGGCCTGGGTCAACAACCAGATAATGATCACCAACAGAATCGCCCCCACGCCCGCCATGGCACCCAGATCCTTCCACTGTTTTCTGCCATTCTGGATCTCCGAATAGGTTGAAATACAGCTGTTGGCGACCACCAGAAAACCCACAGCGCAAATGGCCAGCGACATCAGGATCACCATGTCATAGCCATAGTTTTTGAGCGTATCCATAATGCCGCTGCCCTTGCCGCGCGACGGATCTTCCAGTTGGGGCAGATCAGCCCGAACCGAAAGCGGAAGGACCACCATGAGATACATCAGACGATGCACACCATTTTGTTTATTCATCAGAATTTTCCTCAGCCAAGAACGAGCCAGAAAGACACCAGCAGCAGAAGGGTTGTGCGGGACACAATGCCACCAAGCTGTTTAAGGGAGATAGCGCCATGCGCAAATGCACGATAGGCACGCAGACAGACCCAGGCTGCCCAGACAAACAACCCGGCGCACAGCAGCGAAAGGAACACCAGATTCACGTCAGCAGACTTTGCGCTACTCCCGGCCCTGAATGCCGTTTCCTGAACCTCCGTCATGGTTTGCGCTCCTGTCGGTACGCACCAGCCAGAGGCAAAACCTGACGGGGCTGGGCACGTGAAGGTGTCAGGTAGTGCTTAATGCCGTTTCGCATTGCCTGAATATCGGCATATGCCTGCGAGTAATCGAAATAAAAACGCGGGTCCGTCTCGACGGTAGCCTGCTTCTCAGCCCGCTGAAGTGTGGCATCAAGTAATCGGAGCTGGGACAGCAGCAGAGCCAGATTATCCTGCTCCGTGGCATGAGCGACCGATACCGTGCCGGCCAACAGCAGACCCGACAGCACAAAAAAGAAAGGGATTTTCATATAACACCCCGGTGACAGTGAGAGAAGAGCCACAGGGTGCCGTGATGATAGGAAGGATGCTGTAGTAAACTCTTTGCAACCTGGAAAAGATTTGGCGCGGCATTTTATACGTTTTAACGGAAATATGCGCCAGTCCGTCCCAGGGCCACCACAGTACAAAAACGGCTGACAATGCCACGAAACAACCACCGCAGCCCCGACACACCGGGTCCGGGCCGCTTTGTTATGCCCGAAAGCAAAACCCGTGGTCAGAATACCTCTGAATAATTTTCACTATCCCTGTAGAATAGCGCAGTGATGCGTTCCGGTTCGCATATGAGCCCAACATTTTAATCGGAATATATAAAACCAGAATAAAAGGTACAGTTACAGCATGATATTTCCTGTCATCATCATTGTTCTCCTTGTCAACATAATATGGACTGAGCTTGCTTTTCCCGGATACTCCCCCTGGCCCTTATCACTGGAAGATATGAACACTTCGCTTTTGCATATTGCAGAAGGTACATTCAGGTATACACTTCCTTCATCCACCTGGACTGTCATGTTAATATTCTTATATGATGCCATAATGGCAATGCTCGGAAAAAGTTCAGAATATATGCGTGAGTTATACAGGGAGACAATGTTCGACCTGAGTGTACTGATGGCATTGTTTTTATATCTTTTCATCCTCTACCATTTCGCCGGACTGCACCTTACGAACTCATCAACTGAAATCAGTATGGCGGGTTTCGGGTTGCTGGCATTTGGTAATGTTGCCCTGCTGAAGTTATTCACTTTCAAAATTGGGAGACAGAAATACCCCAAAGCAGGTGCGTTCTGGATTTTTGCATTCACAGGTTCACTGTCGGCTTATCTTCTTTATGAGAACATCCTTGTTGCACAAGGCGATTACAACCTTATTCAGTCTTTATGGATGCAGGTCACCATTTTTTCTTTCTCACTAACAGTTTATTTTATTGCGAAACATATTACTTTTTATGCAAAAAAGCAGCGAGTAGAAATATCCCCTGTTATCTCTGCGCTTGCGACTCCATGGCTGGTAAGGCTGGGACTCCCACACTCTCTGGAGGAAATTGCGGAATTATGGAACAAAGAAGCGCAGAAAGAAAAAGCGAAATACAGACAGGAGAAAAAAAGAAAACGGAAATCTAATAAAAAGCAGTAATCACAAATATTTTTTAAATGAACCCGTGGCAATACTAACCGATAAACCGAATAAAAAAGCCGATGGCAGCAGGATCACCCACGGGGCAACGGAAAAAGGCAATGACAGATAGATAATCCACGTCAGGAAAAATATCGGTAACACGATCCGTTTTACATGGTGGTAAATAAACCCTGATTCATACCCACAACCAAACCGCCTGATGTCACGGCGCACCAGTCCGTCAATCACCCCAGTGAGGGCTGCGAGCACAAACAACGGTGCGGTCAGCAACAGAATAAACACCCGCAACACGAAGGTCTGCGTAACATAAACCGCCGCTTCCGCGTACACGATGAGTCCGCGCAACATATCCCCGTCAGGGCGTCTGCTCATTTTTTCAAGCCACAGTATGGCCCGGGTATCGGCGAACAACCACTGCCAGGTCTGCTGTAACAGTGTGTTCAGTTGCCCGACAGGATCAGCACTCAACAGGCTGTGTTGCACATTGGTGGCAAACCAGGCAAGCTCGGTATTCATCATAAGACGACTGTGCTCAGCCCCCCGTTCAGGCCAGATAAATGCGATCCCCACCCACTCCATCATCAGACTGAAAAACCATGAGACCACCAGTGCGGTTATCACACGCCCTGCCCACGATAGCACTTTGCTGATGAGCCCCTGTTGCGGTGGCTGAACTGGCAATAACTCACTCATCAAGCCCCTCCTGCAACGCTTTCAGCAGGGCGGCATTATCCGACACAGCCTCGGGCTGTGTCGCATTATTCCACCATTTTTCGCCGGTATGATAATGCGCCTCCATGGAAGCGGCCAGTTGCGCAATATTGTCCGGCATCATGGTATCATTATCAGCAGCAGGTAGCGGCATCCTGACCTTCCACAACTGCCCGCCTTCCAGCAGCGCGAACGCCTGCCCTTTTGGAAGCTGAATAACAGCTGCCGGATCGATCAGGGGGACACTAATCAGGCTCACCCTGTCCTGGGTATTACTGGTAAAATCCGTCCCCGCCCCGGGATCCGATGAATCCGTCACTCCGGAAACCACCGTACTGGTCTGCACATCAACTTTATGTAACTGGCCAGTCAGCAGCTCAGCGGTTGCCGTCTCCCGCACACGTAACATGATCAGATTATTAAAATTCCCAATCACCTGCCCGGCTTTGGCACGGCTGCCAATTCCGGCTTCAACATCAGAAAGCGTCTGGGTATAGGCAGTGACCTGTATACCGGCACCACCGCCTTTATTAATGAGTGGAATAAATTCATCCCCCATCAGTTCACTGAACTCATCGCAGTGCAGATTGATGGGGATTTTTTCCGGCTCTCCGCTGGCAGGCAAACCATCGTTGATGCCAAATTTGTAGATATATCCCGCCACACTCACCAGATCGGCAAACATGGAATTTCCCACCGCGGCGGCAATTTCAGGATCGGACAGCGCATCCAGCCCGACATATACAATCCCGCGCTGGCGGATGATTTGCTGCCAGTCGAAAACCGGACGTTGATCGTCCAGATCGCTGTAAGCCGGGGCCAGTAATTGCGCGGTTTTACCGGTAGTCAGTTTTTCGAGCAAAGGGAGCAGTGAGGCCACAATTTTATCAAAATAGGTTTTATCATAGCGCACTGCTGAACGCAGTCCTTCAAGGATCGGATCGTGGATCCGGGTGGCGGCCAGATACAGTTCCAGAGCGACCACATGGCGGTCACGCCCCAGTAAATTGCGGGGAGTGTTACGGTCATTCACTTTGCCGGCTATCTGCGCAATCACCTGCCAGGCTTTTGGATCCTTACCCGGCAGGCAATGCTGTGCATAGCGAATAAACAGCTCGTCGATATTGATAACATGGCGGGAGATCTGCAGGTAATCCGGACGCTGACCCAGAGCAATCAAAGCGCGGGAGATTATGTTCACAAACCGCCAGGCAAACTCTTTAAAAGCCGCAGAGTTGCCTTCGCCCGAAAGCTGCCCGGCGATACGGCTGGCGACTTCAGAAATTCGCCCAAACCGCCCCACTGCATTATAGCGGGCGCTGATATCGGGCCATCCAAGGTGGAAAACATAAAATTCATCCTCGCGACCGGCCCGTTTTGCCTCGGTATACATGCGTCTGAGCAGCTCAGCGTCACCTTTCGGATCAATTGCCACCACCACTTCCCCGCGTCGGATATCCTGAGTGATGAACACCTCTGCCAGGCGGGTTTTCCCGACCCGCGTCGTCCCCATAACCAGCGTATGTCCGACACGCTCTACCAAAGGTAATGTCACATCCGTTTCATCCAGTTCGATGCCGTGCAACAGCGCACTGCCCCCAACCGGTGGCAGTGGTCGTACCGGGTTAAGCCAGTGTTCCCGGGCCAGTAATGATCGGATACGCGGAAGCCTGGGATCCGATGCTTTTTCCAGTCGTCTTGCCAGGCGATACAAATCGCCGGGACGAATATAATGCGCAACCTGCGGGTGGCGACAGGCCACCAGACGCTGAGTGTGCCGCTGTTCCCAGCGGAACCCCCGGCCAATAAACAATCCGTGACGGCTGACCGGGATCTGATGGCTGCTCATGGTATAACGAGGCAGGCGCCGGATATTGCGACGAAAGCGCAGCACCATCAGTCCCTGCCTGCCACGCACTGCGGCAAACACCATGAAACCGGCGGCCAGAGGATAACTGACGGCAGGTGCAAGCATCAGCGACCAGGGAGCCAGAACACAAAGGCTGGCAGCCGCCACTCCCGTGATGGCGCTCCAGAATTCAACCGCCGGACGCAACCACGTCTCAATCACATAACGATTACTCACTGCGATACCTCGCTGTCGGTCACCATCACAGGATACGCATCCAGTCCCAGTCGCTGTGCAAAATCGTCACCACTGACGGGCAACAGCGTCAGCCCGCCAGCCCGTTGCTGCAAAAAACGAAAGCGAGCCGGCGTGGCCACGTTCACCACTAGCCCCGTGGCATTCAGGGTCTGAAGATATGACTGTCGCGCCTCCAGCCACTGTACAGACCGGGGGTCATCCCCGATCAGGAACACAGGCGTTATTGCCGGCAATGCCACCGCCCGCGTCGCCACCGGGCCCGGTTTCAACCGGGTTGAGACCACAGGAAATACCGCTTCAGACAGCGGTACCACGGACTGAGTATGTGGAACCTTATCTGTTTTCTCTGGCACCACGGGCGCTGACAACTGCGTGAAGGCGGCATCAGCTGGTAGTCCGGAGAAAACTATCGCAACAACCATTAATGATTTCAGCATGTCATGCATTCCTTCATTCATTCAGATTTTCATGAAGTTATGAGGAGAGGCCCCGAAGATGCCGGAACACCGTCTGACGATATCGCTGGGCAGGTTTGCCTCCCGCCGGACGGTGATAACGCCCTACCGCTTCCTGCCAGTTCTGCCATCGCTCAAACCGCTGTCGCAATAAACTGGCCGCAACATTCAGATTCAGATACGGTGCCAGCATGTCGCAGGGAGTACTGAAATAGTGACCATTCCAGCCGAGATTAATCTGCCCCAGCCCGACATCAATCCGCCGTGGTGCCGTGGTGCGCAAAAATTGCCGTAGCGCCCGGCAGGCATTTTCCCGCGTCGCATAACGGTATCCCTGTCCGGCAACATTCAGCGTCCAGGGCCAGGGCCTGGTATGTTGCCGGACACGGGCACCACTTTCCGTCAGCGCCACGGCATACAAAATTTGTGCAGGGATCCCGGCCTGTTTTGCCACCCTTCGGTAACCTTCCGGCACATCACGGGATGCCTGGGCAGGTAACGCAACAGCGCCTGCCAGAATAAGGATCAACGGAAAACGGACAACCATGTATCCCCCTGTTTCTCCAGCACCGCAGGCATCCGGCCCTGCCCATATTGCAGCCAGCGTCCGCCATCATGATTGAGCGTGATCTCACGTCGGCCAACGCGGGCGCGATCAATACGATGAATCAACGCCCAGCGCCGTAATCGGGTATCATCGTTCCGGCTGTCCACAATGTAGATATCGAGAGGGTTGCCGGTCTTGAGCAGCGTTTCAACACGGGCATCACAGGCTGTACAGTTTTCACGAACAAACACGGCAAGACGCTGGTGGGTCGGAATATCGGATAATGTGACCGCGGCCGAAACGGGCGTCAGTTGTGGAAATCGCCGTTGCCAGGCGGCATCGTAAGCCCGCTGAAACGCCAGCTCTTTTTCTACCCGCTGATATTCTTTCTCAACCAGCATGTCAGCATATTTTCGCCGCTCAGCGTCGCTGGAGGCCTCCACCCCGAGTGTGGTGAGCGGATCGAGGGAAGGTGACCAGATCCCCCTCTCCCCCAGCTTCAGTTGCTGGTAACGGCTCCACTCCGTGGAGGAGAGCCCCCACAACGAGGCTGTGGATGCGTTTCCGAGCGGGGCGTCTGTGCTTCGGGTTGTGGCAACCGATCTCGTGTCTGCGCTGCTGGCCGGCAAACTGATCCCCAGGAGCAAAAGAAGGGAATAAAAGGAACAGGTTTTCATTGCACCACCTCCTCAGCCATCCCCGGCATGACAGGCTGAAAGCAGACCGTACGGGTGAGTTCATCCGTGCTCATCTTCCAGGCTGACCCGGCGATTGCCTGCAACGCACTCTCAACGCGCATTGGCCCGGTGCTGCGCCATACTTCTGGCAGGGGGCTGCTGAAAAGTCCCCGTGCCTCACGGCTGACCGGCAGACACAAACCATAACCGGTTCCTGCCAGCCAGGCTCTCAGGGCGTCCCCGCGCGTGCTGGCGGAGTGACGCTTTGTCGCCGGCAGGGTATGCCGCGTTATCTGGCGCAAAGGCTGACGTAATACCTCATCCGGTGTGATGTTCACCAGCGTGTAACGGGCGGTATGCACCACTTCCGCAGGTGAAGGTGAGCCGGGTCTGGTGATCATGGCAGTAACGGGGGTCACCAGACTGGCAGGCTGCCTGGCGGTGCAGGCCGACAGCATCAGCACTGCAACGGGGAGATAAATTCGCAATACGGGCATTTCGCTTCTCCGGTTAACTTGAACCGGGACAGCATGAAAAAAAACGGCTGCGAAAACGCTGTAAAACTCTGCACGGGCAAAAAACGAAACATAACAACTGAGGGAGTGAGATAAAAAAGCCCCACCCTCGGTGAGGCCTCAACGGCAGGTATTACAGATACCACCAGGCGTCAAACTGCTCCACAAACTCCACTGCCTCCTCATAACGCAGGCCAAAATTTTGTTGCGCATAGCCATTCGCCGTGGCGTAGCTGACAACACACTCGCCGCTGCGATATTCCATCATTGCCGCACTGGTATCATATTGTTTTGCAAGCTGCAAAAGGTCATCCAACTGAAATCCATGCTGAAGCGCAGTCAGTAACATCCCCTGTACCGCCTGCTTTTCTGCATTGTGCAAAAAACGCAGCCAGTATTCTGTTTCAGTGTTCATGTGGGTCATATCAGCCTCCGGTTAGTGAGGTTTAACGGGCTGCCGGTACCGGCAGCTGACCGGAGGAGTACATCAGGTCGGCTTTATGAAAATAACCGGGAATTGAGTACCGGCCACAAAAGAAAAACGTCAGTGTACGGTTGTTCTTTTTCGCCAACAGAAGTGAGCTTTATTCCGCCCTGCAGACTGTTATACTTCCCTTCCTATGAAAAAAATGCCCACAGCAGTACCACCGTCGCAATCCCTGACCGATCTTGCCCATCTGGCATGGTGTGGTCTGGTTGCGCTTAAGCTGGCCCGCAACGAAGGCCAGGCATCGTCACCACTGATGACACACTATTTTCTCAACCGCTGGCTTGCTACCGCACAGAAGCAGAGACGTTTCCCGAAAACGGTCACACTGGATATCACGGCTTTGCTGGACCTAGCGCGGCGAAAGGGTCCTGCGGCTAACCTTGAGCAGCGACTGGATTATCTCTGGCAGTCCTGTAGCGAGCCGCTGAAAGAACAGTCGGACTTATTCCGGCTGACTTATGTCATCGAGCAACTGCGTGCGCAGGGCTGGATAAATGCGGTGGTCAGTGATGCTGAATGGGAAACGAAGGCACTGCGGGAAGAGTATCAGGGGACGGATGCGTTGCTGGTCAGAAAATCACAGCTGCAGGCACAGTTCTCCCAGGAAGGAAAACTGGTGGGTGAGGTGGTGTTCCTGGTGACAGGTGATCAAAACCCGGCAGAAGCTCTGTTCTGCAGTAACGGGCTGGCGTTCACCCTGGCATCAACAGAGGATGGCTGGTATCAGGCAATACTTAAACCTGAAATAAATTCCGCTGACTGACAGGATGATGCTTATTCAATGGGGCGGTTCAACGACACGGTACATAATGCGCTTTCTTTGCGAAGTGCATCAAAGGTAATGCCGCCTGCGACAGCAGGCGGTACAACATTAATCCAAAGAGCAGAAGACCCGGTAAATCCGCTTGCCCAGCCAGTGGATAACCGGAACCGCCATCGCATTACCCAGCGCTTTATAGCGCGGGCCATCCGGACAGTCGAGGGCGCATTTTCCGCGCCAGGGTATTTGCGTATACCCCCTGCGCATGTCGAGGGTAAAAGCCCATGCCAGCCCATCCTGACGCTCATCAGCAAGCAGCACCTCTGCCATTTCAGCCACCATGCGAAACAGTAAGGGCAAATCCGGAACGCCAGGCCGGGCTCGTTTTTGTCTGCGCGACGTGGCCTGAAGCATATTTTTCACCCTGAATGCCAGGTCTCTTTCACAGGGCATACCCGCCTCATGTGTTCCCCCGGACAGCCAGACGGCGTAATGCCCGTCTCCGCGCTGAAGCCGGAAGGAAAACACAGGCTTTATCATTTCAGAGCGGTCATACATCACCCTTTCCATCTCCGTCAGCATCAGCGTGATTAGCCGTATCATGTCCCCGCTGGCAGCAGGTAATTGCTGACACGCCGTCTCGTTATGGCTTCCGCCAGGCACGCTATACGAGGATGACCGCTCGAGACGCAGTATACTGAGTTCCGCATCAACATGGATATGCATCAGAACAGGCACCACTGTTTGCGATGATACGGTCTCTTCCGGAGGCATCACTGTGACAGTGCAGACCAGTCCGGCAGCCGGAAAACCCTGGAGCCGCTCACACTCCACCGGGAGCAGACGACGAACGGCCAAATCCCCCCCGCACCAGTGTGTGGTCTGTCTGGCACCTGGCATCGCGCAAACTGCACCAGAAATCTGTCCGTCATGCCCCTCGTAGCGCACCTCATCCCGG
>Ga0160437_1001006_pt1 | contig 13324 bp, 13 predicted proteins | sample HID1975I_E0MG_FD_108227 | JGI IMG/M metagenome (GOLD analysis project Ga0160437, IMG submission 108227) | Enriched soil microbial communities from UW Madison campus, WI, USA - HID1975I_E0 MG | ecosystem: Environmental > Terrestrial > Soil > Unclassified | place: USA: Madison, Wisconsin... | reverse complement strand
TAAACGGTTTCGCTGGTCGCCGATCGGAAGGCAAGCTCCTGTTCTGTCGTCATGGCCAATCTCCTGAATGACACTGCCGTCAGAATACCGACTCAGACCGGCGGCCTACATAGGATCTTTTTGCCCGGCTAACGCCGGGTAGCGGCACCGGCCCTCTCCCCCACCCGACCTCCCAACAGGGTACACTCGCGGGAGGTCGGGTGGGGGAGAGGGCCGGTGCCGCTACAATCCGCTGCTGCGGATTGTCCAAAAACGCCATCTCGCTTGACATTCCTGCCCGAGCCCGTATGGGGCACCCCTTCACATGGCGCCTGCCTTCTTGACAGGTCTGTCCATTCGGCCCCGCACCCCGGTGAAGCGGCGGCCGCATTCCGCATATTAGGCGGAATGGTGCGCCCCGGGAAAACATGGACCGCTTCCACCGTGGCAGCGGCAGCAGAAAAGGAGAACGACTTATGTCGAAGCGTAAAAGCGCCAAGTACAAACTCGACCGCCGCATGGGCGAGAACATCTGGGGTCGCCCCAAGAGCTCGGTCAACCGCCGCAGCTATGGCCCCGGCCAGCACGGCCAGCGCCGCAAGGGCAAGCTGTCTGACTACGGTCTGCAGCTCCGCGCCAAGCAGAAGCTCAAGGGCTACTACGGCGACGTGACCGAGAAGCAGTTCAAGGCTACCTACCAGGAAGCCTCGCGCATGAAGGGCGACACCGGCCAGAACCTGATCGGTCTGCTCGAGCAGCGCCTGGACATGGTCGTGTACCGTTCGAAGTTCGCGCCCACCATCTTTGCGGCTCGCCAGATCGTTTCGCACGGCCACATCCGCGTCAACGGCGTGAAGTGCAACATCGCTTCGCGTCGCGTGAAGGTCGGCGACGTCATCAGCCTGGGCAACAAGGCCAAGGAAATGGCGCTGATCATCGAAGCCCAGAACCTGCCCGAGCGTGAAGTCCCTGACTACGTCGCTCAGGACGGCACCGACAAGGTGACCTTCGTTCGCGTTCCCTCGCTGGACGAAGTGCCCTATCCGGTGAAGATGGAACCGAACCTGGTCGTCGAGTTCTACTCGCGCTAAGTTTCGGGCCTATCGGCCAGAAATAGGAAGGGCGGCTCCCTCGCGGAGCCGCCCTTTTTGTTGCCATGCGCAGTCTTATCCTTGCTGCGCCAAAATGCTGAAAAACCGCGCCGAATCGTTGGTTCTGTCAGGGAACGGACATGGAACTTGTGCATTAGACCTGCATCATGTCCCGATATCGTTTCATCACTCCCAATCGCACTGGCAAATGGTACCCCGACCTCGAAACCGCCAAGCAGTTCGCGGCCGAGATCGGTGCCGGATTCCTCGATTCCAGAACCGGACGCTTTGTGACGTACGTCGGCACAAAGCTAGAGATCGGCGCCCTTCATGAGGACCTCGAAGAAGGCCTGGAGCCCGCCTGATCTAGGGCGGTGAGTATGCGGCCTTTGGGCCTCGCTGACAGCCTTGTGTCGGTAGCGCCGGGTTATTCCGGATACTCGAGGCCGCGTCCGCGCGATGCGCCACCAACGCAGTGCGCGTCTGCCAACGCGATGCGATCTTCGCAAAATATGATGGCGCCTGCTGATACTATGTCGGTTGCCCAATACACATCGTCGTCGGTTGCCCAATACACATCGTCATTGCGAGCATAGCGAAGCAATCCAGGGGCGGCTCTGCGCGACTCTGGATTGCTTCGCTACGCTCGCAATGACGAAGGGTGTGTGTGGCGGCTTAGGATAGCGACGAATTGGGCTGGCCTCTTTGGATTAGCCCCGAACATCACCTCCGCCTCGCCCCAAGCTCGCATCATGCCGGAAGGAGACCGGCACGCCCCTTTCAGGCTACCCGTCGCGTCCGCCGAAATAATCGCGGCGGAAATCGGCCGCGAACTGCGCGAAAGTGCCTGCGGCGATGGCGCCGCGCATGCCTTGCATGAGCTGCTGGTAGAACGAGATATTGTGCTCGGTCATCAACATGGCGCCGAGGATCTCGCCGGACTTGACGAGGTGATAGAGGTAGGCCCGGCTGTAGGTCCCACAAGTCGGGCACTTGCAGCGCTCGTCCAGCGGACTGTTGTCCTCGGCATGGCGGGCATTGCGCAAGTTCAGCGGGCCGTTCCAGGTAAAGGCCTGGCCGTTGCGCCCCGAGCGGCTGGGCAGGACGCAATCGAACATGTCGACCCCGCGCTCCACGGCGCCCACCAGATCGTCGGGCTTGCCCACGCCCATCAGGTAGCGTGGACGGTCGGCCGGAAGCTGGCCCGGTGCGAATTCGAGCGTGGCGAACATCGCCTCCTGCCCTTCGCCCACGGCAAGACCGCCGATGGCATAGCCGTCGAAACCGATGTCGGTGAGCGCATCGGCGCTCGCCTTGCGCAGACCTTCGTCGAGCGCGCCCTGCTGGATGCCGAACAGCGCCGAATTGGCCGCATGTTCGCCGCCGCTGTCGAAACCGTCGCGGCTGCGCTTCGCCCAGCGCATCGACATTTCCATCGAGCGCGCGATCACGTCGCGCGGCTGGTCGATCTTCGGGCACTCGTCGAAGCACATGACGATGTCCGAGCCGAGCAGACGCTGGATCTCCATCGAGCGCTCGGGCGTCAGCAGGTGGCGCGATCCGTCGAGGTGGCTGGCGAAGGTCACGCCGTTCTCCGTGATCTTGCGCAGATCCGAGAGGCTCATGACCTGATAGCCGCCGCTGTCCGTCAGGATCGGGCGATCCCAGTTCATGAACTTGTGCAACCCGCCAAGCCGCGCGACGCGCTCGGCGCCGGGGCGCAGCATGAGGTGGTAGGTATTGCCCAGGATGATGTCGGCACCGGTGGCGCGAACGTCCTGCGGCTTCATCGCCTTCACGGTGGCAGCGGTACCCACCGGCATGAAGGCGGGCGTGCGGATTTCGCCGCGACGCATCTTGATGACGCCGGTGCGGGCCTTGCCGTCGGTGGCGTGGATGGAGAATTCGAAACGGGGGTTCATGCGCCGCCCGTTACAGCCTTCAGAAGCCGTAGACCAGTGAGAAGCGCGAGATCGTGTCGGTCCGCAGCGATCCGTCCGGCGGCGAGGTTTCGTGCTCGATCGAATAGGACATCCGCGCCTTCAGCCCTTTGGCCATGCCTGCTTCCAGGCCGGTGGCCGATGTGAAGGTACTGTTGCCGGTCTCGATGTAGGACGAGGCATCTTGTGTCAGCTTGATCGTCGGCCCGACCTGCCAGTCGAAATCGATCGATGTCAGTCCAGACCATGTCGTTTCCTGCGGCACGGTTACGTAGCGCGTGCGGCGAAGCGCCGGTCCGACTTCCAGCGAGAGCGTCACATTGTCGCGCTTCAGGACGCGGTAGCCGAGACCGCCGGACAGCGAGTAGCGGTCGAGGAATCCCTGGATCCGGTCCTTTTCGTATTGCACGCGGCCATATGTGAAGAGGCCGTCGTTCAGCGTGTAGCGCGGCTGGTAGCTGGCCCCGTACTGTTCGCGCGAAACGACCCCGCGGTCCTTCTGATAGTCGGCATTGAGCTGCACGGTGTGCTGCCAGTTGAGGCCCTTGCGGTCGAGCTTGACCGCGCCGGTATAGCCGAAATTGCTGGTATTGCCGGTCGCGCGGAAGGCGCCCAGCTCGACCTTGCCGGTCCACAGCTCCAGCAGCGCGGCGCGGCGGATGCGCTCCCTTTCGGCGTTCGCCTTGTCCGCGATCTCCTGGGCGTTCGCATCCAGGAACGCCTGGTGGATCGCGCGGATCTCGTCCTTGTCATAAGGCTGCGTGGAGAGCGCGGCCTTCACCACGGCACCGACGACGGCGGAATCCTTGGTCTTGACCGCCGCTTCGAGCATCGATTTCACATTGCCCGGCAGGCGCGGCGGCGACACGGCGATGTAAGGCGGCGGAGCGACATAGTCCGGCAGTTCGAGGCGCACCGGCAGTTCCTCGACGGGGAACAGCGGCACCAGTTCCAGCTCGGGGAAAGTCTCGAAATGATAGGGCTGAAACTGAACCGACAGGGGTTCCTGGGCCTGCGCCGAGACGGCGATGAACAGAGCAGGCACACTAAAACAAACAGCCGAACGCATTGTCATGTCACGATATTACCGATTCAGGCGCGCAGGCGCCACCCCGTGCGGAAGATCCAGGCGATGAAGCTGACGCACAGCGCCAGGAAGCCCAGCGTCATGCCCAGCGACAGGCCGATCGGGAAATCGGAACTGCCATAGAAGCACCAGCGCAGTCCGTTGACCAGATAGACGACCGGATTTGCCATCGCCACAGACCGCCAGGGCTCGGGGAGCAGGTCGATGGAGTAGAAGGTGCCGCCCAGGAATGTCAGCGGCACGATGAACAGCACCGGAACGATGCCCAGCTTTTCGAAACTGTCCGCCCAGATGCCCAGGATGAAGCCAAAAAGGGAGAAGCTCGCCGAAACCAGCAGGATGAAGCCCAGCGCATAGAACGGATGGGCCACCGTATAGTCGACGAAGAACGTGGCGGTGGTGAGGATGATGGCGGCCAGGATCAGCGACTTGGTGGCCGCTGCACCCACGAAGCCGATCAGCGTCTCGGCCACGCCGACGGGCGCCGAAAGCAGCTCGTAGATCGCGCCGGTGAAGCGCGGCATGTAGATGCCGAAGCTGCCGTTCGAGGTGCTTTCGCTGAGCAGGGTCAGCAGCAGCAGGCCCGGCACGATGAAGGCGCCGTAGTTCACCCCGGCCATGCCCGAATCCATCTTGCTGCCGATCGCCGCGCCGAACACGACGAAGTAGAGCACGGTCGTCAGCACCGGCCCGAGGATCGACTGCATGGCCGTGCGCAGGGCCCGCATGACCTCGCGCTTGTAGATGGTCCAGGTGCTGCGTGCGTTGAAGGCGATCATGCCGCCGCTCCTTCCAGAAGGTCGACGAAGATGTCTTCGAGGCTCGATTCGCGAATGTCGATGGCGGTATAGTCGATGCCGTTCGCGACCAGGTCCTTGGTCAACTGCGCCACTTGCGCCTTGCCGCCGCCCGAACCGTCGCCGCCGCGATAGACCAGTTCCAGCCCGTCGTCCGCAAGCGTGAGGTTGTAGTCCGCCAGGGCCGCGGGAATGGCGGGCAGCGGCACGGGAAGGCCGATATGCGCCTCGGTACGGCCCAGCCGCTTCATCAGCGAGCGGGTGTCCTCGACCATGCGAATGCTGCCGGCCTGGATGATCCCGACGCGGTCGGCCATCTCCTCGGCCTCTTCGATATAGTGCGTGGTGAGGATGATCGTGGTGCCGCGGTCACGGAGTTGGGCGATCTGCGCCCACATGTCGCGTCGCAGTTCCACGTCGACGCCGGCGGTCGGCTCGTCCAGGAACAGCAGGTCCGGTTCGTGCGCCAGCGCCTTGGCGATCAGCACGCGCCGCTTCATGCCGCCGGAAAGCGCGCGGATCTGCGACTTGCGCTTGTCCCACAGGCTGAGCGCGCGCAGGATTTCCTCAATCCGCGCGGCATCGGGCGCCAGCCCGAACAGCCCGCGCGAATAGTTGACGGAATGGAGGACGGTCTCGAACATGTCGGTCGCCAGTTCCTGCGGCACCAGACCGATGCGGGCACGCAGTGCGCGCCAGCCGTGAGTCATGTCCTCTCCGAAAGCGCGGATCGTCCCGCTGCTCGGTCGGACCAGGCCGCAGACGGCGCCGATCAGCGTGGTCTTGCCGGCCCCATTGGGGCCGAGCAGTGCGAAGATCTCGCCCTTGTTGATCGTGAGGTCCACGCCCTGGAGCGCGGTGAAGCCCCCGGCGTAAGTCTTGGTCAGGCCGCTGATTTCGAGAATGGGTTCCATGGAGCGCGTGATGCGCGAAACCGGTGACAGTTCCAAGTCCCCTCAGGGTAAAAGTAGACTGGAATCTCCGTAGGAATAGAAGCGGTAACCTTCGCCGATGGCATGGGCGTAGACTTCCTGCATCCGCTCCAGTCCCATCAGCGCCGAGACCAGCATGAACAGCGTGGATTTCGGCAAGTGGAAGTTGGTCATCAGCCCGTCGATCGCCTTGAAGCGGTAGCCGGGCGTGATGAAGATAGCGGTATCGCCTTCGAAGGGACGAATCACATCGTCCTCCCCGGTCGCGCTTTCGAGCAGGCGCAGGCTGGTGGTGCCGACCGCGATGACCCGGCCGCCCGCCGCGCGCGCGGCGTTGAGACGGTTCGCAGTCTCTGCGTCGATCCGGCCCCATTCGGCATGCATGCGGTGGTCCGCGGTCTCCTCGGCCTTGACCGGGAGGAAGGTCCCCGCGCCGACATGGAGCGTGAGCGTCTCGCGCTTCACGCCTGCCGCATCCAGCCGCTCGATGAGTTCGGGCGTGAAATGCAGCGCCGCGGTAGGCGCCGCGACGGCGCCCTTTTCGCGCGCGAACATGGTCTGGTAGTCACTGGCGTCCTGCTCGTCGGTCTCGCGCTTGCCGGCGATATAGGGCGGCAGCGGCATGCGCCCTGCCCTTTCGAGCAGGACTTCGACGGGCTCGTCGCCTTCGAAGTGCAAGGTCCAGCTGCCGTCATCGTGCCGCTCTTCGGCAAGTGCCGTGACGTCGGCAGGAAATTCGATGCGGTCGCCGGCTTTCAGGCGCTTGGCATTGCGGACGAAAGCCTGCCAGCGGCGCAAGTCCATGCGCTTGTGCAGGGTGGCGCCGATCCGCGCTTCTCCGCGGCGCCCTTCGAGCTGGGCGGGAATGACGCGGGTGTCGTTGAAGACCAGGACGTCGCCGGCCCGCAGTTCGCCGGGAAGATCGCGCACGACGCGTTCGGCCATCGGGCCTGCATCGCGCCCCTGCACCACCAGCATCCGCGCCGAATCGCGAGGACGTGCAGGACGCAGGGCGATGTTCTCAGGCGGAAGGTCGAAGTCGAAAAGGTCAACGCGCATGGAGCGCCCTCTAGGGGCGCTCACACGCGGCGTCATCCATTTTTCGCGTCAGGTCAGTTCGACTTCGACTTGCTGAGCTGGTCGGCCGTGATCGACTGCGGCGCCGGGGCGACCGGAGCAACCGGCGGCGGTGCCTTGTGCTCGGAAGCCAGCGAAGCCTGGACGATCTTCGTCGGGTTCTGCGGCGGCTCGCCGCGCTGGATCGCGTCGACGTACTGCATGCCCGAAATCACGCGGCCGAAGTTCGTGTACTTACGGTCCAGCGAGAAGCGCGGGTAGAACACGATGAAGAACTGGCTGTTGGCGCTGTTCGGCTCGTTGGTGCGGGCCATCGAGACGGTGCCGCGAACATGCGGCATCGCGTTGAATTCGGCGGTGAGGTCGGGAAGCTGCGAGCCGCCCTGCCCGGTGCCCGTCGGATCGCCGGTCTGCGCCATGAAACCATCGATCACGCGGTGGAAGATCTGGCCGTTGTAGAAGCCCTGCGCCGCCAGCGTCTTGACCCGCTCGACGTGATGCGGCGCCCATTCCGGCATGAGCCGAATGGCGACGCGGCCGCCGTCCGAGAGATCGAGCAGGAGCACGTTCTCGGGCTGGTGCGTGACGTCGGGATCGACGAAAGTGGGCAGCGCTGCCACCGGCGGCGTCGGGGTCGGATCTTCCTTCTTCTTGGCCAGAGCAGGCGTAGCCGCCAGCGCCAGGCCGATCATCGTCGCGGTAAGGGTCAGGCGAAACGTCATCGAATACTCACAGGAAGGAAGCCGTTCAGGCCAGGGGCGATAGTGCCCCGCTGCTGACGTGACAATGAATGAATTTGTCGCAAGGACCGCGTGAAGGGTTCTGCGAGGTTCTCAGTAGTCGCCGAGGAGACCGTTGCGGGAGACTCTCGCCATCACGTCCTCGCGCACGGCGGGGCTCACGAACTTGGCGATTTCCCCGCCGAACATGGCGATTTCCTTGACCAGCTTGGAGGCGATCGGCTGGAGGCTGACGTCCGCCATCAGGAACACCGTCTCGATGGAGGGATTGAGCTGCTGGTTCATGCCCGCCATCTGGTACTCGTACTCGAAGTCCGCGACGGCGCGCAGCCCCCTCACGATGACGCTGGCCCCCTGCTTCTGCGCGAACTTCATCAGCAGCGCGTTGAAGCCTACCACGGTGACGTTCTCGATCCCCAGCGCCGCCACTTCGCGCTCGACCATGGCCATGCGTTCTTCGGGCGTGAACAGCGGATTCTTCGAAGGGTTCGTCGTCACGCCGATAATCAGGCGATCGACCAGCTTGGCGCCGCGCCGGATGATATCGGCATGGCCCAGCGTGATGGGATCGAAAGTGCCGGGATAGACCCCGATACGTTCACCAAGGCTCATCAATGATCCCTCTCGATGATATAGCGCGCCACGGCACGCAGCAGGTCGGCTTCCTTGCCGTGCTGCGCCAGGTGGCCGATAGCCTGTTCGACCAGCATGCGGGCCTGTTCGCGGGCGCGGTCCGGGCCGAGCAGCGAGACGAATGTCTCCTTGCCTGCCGTGGCGTCCTTGCCCACGGCCTTGCCGGCGACGGAAGCGTCGCCCTCATGATCGATGAGGTCGTCCGCGATCTGGAAGGCGAGGCCGATGTCCCGCGCATAGCCGCGCAAGTGGGCGCGGCCCTCCGGCGGCAGGCGCCCGAGGATAGCCCCCATCTCCACCGCCGCGCCCAGCAGCGCGCCGGTCTTGAGCTGCTGCAGCCGCGTGACGGTCTGGAGGTCGAATTCGCTGGTCTCGGCCACGAGGTCCATCATCTGCCCGCCGGCCATGCCCTGCGCACCGCTGGCATGACCCAGCGCCTGCACGAGTTCGATACGGGTGAAGGGATCCGCGCTCGTGGCCGGATCGCCCAGCACCTCGAAAGCGAAGGCATGGAGCGAGTCGCCCGCCAGCACGGCAGTGGCCTCGTCGAAGGCGAGATGAAGCGTGGGCTTGCCGTGGCGCAGGGCGTCATCGTCCATGCACGGCAGGTCGTCATGGATCAGCGAATAGACGTGGATCGATTCGATGGCGATGGCTGCGCGAATCGCCGCCTCGCGCACGACGCCGTACATTTCCGCGACTCCGGCCAGCAGCAGCGGCCGCAAACGCTTGCCGCCGCCGATCGCGGCGTAGCGCATGGCCTCCACCAGCCGTGCCCGGGCATCGTCGGGAACCGGCAACAGCGCATCGAAGGCGCCGTCGATTTCCTCGGCTATGCGGGCGAGGCCTTCGGAAAGGATCGGATCGGTCACGGCGACCTCACTCACGAATCAGCGATCCGCCGCGTCGAACGGCTGGGTTCCTGCCGGAGCCCCGTCCGGCCCGGCGACGATGCGCTCGATCCGTGCCTGCGCGGCATCGAGCCGCTTCTGGCAATGCTGGCGCAGCGCTTCGCCGCGTTCGTAGAGCGTGATCGAGTCGTCGAGCGGCACATCGCCGCTTTCGAGGCGACGCACCACGTCCTCCAGCGCACGCAGCGCATCTTCGAAACTCATGCCCGCAATATCCGGGCCGGCACTATTGGGGGCGCCAATTTCAGCACTGTTCTCAGTCATGCCCACCGCAATGGAGCGGCCGCGTTCGGCGGTCAAGGCGGGACTGGGGGACGGCACTTCGGCAAACGGCGAGGGGCACGGCGAAATGGCCTCGTTTTTACGTCTAGCGAAGCGCCACGCTCGGCGCTAAGGCGCGTCGCATGTCCGAAATCACTCCCGATGTCGTCGAGGCGCATGGCCTCAATTCCGAGGAATACGAGCGGGTCCTGAACGCGCTCGGCCGAGAGCCCAACCTGGTTGAGCTTGGCATCTTCTCGGTCATGTGGTCCGAGCACTGCTCGTACAAGTCGAGCCGCTTCCACCTGAAGCAGCTGCCCACGAAGGCCCCCTGGGTCATCTGCGGCCCCGGCGAGAATGCGGGCGTCATCGACATCGGCGACGGGCAGGCAGCCATCTTCAAGATGGAAAGCCACAACCACCCCAGCTACATCGAGCCGTTCCAGGGCGCCGCCACCGGCGTCGGCGGCATTCTGCGCGACGTCTTCACCATGGGCGCCCGCCCGGTCGCCAACATGAACGCGCTGCGCTTCGGCCGCCCCGAGCATCCGAAGATGAAGCACCTCGTCCAGGGCGTGGTCGAAGGCATCGGCTCCTACGGCAACTGCGTGGGCGTGCCCACCGTTGGCGGCGAGACGAACTTCCACAAGGCTTACGACGGCAACATCCTGGTCAACGCCATGACCGTGGGCGTCGCCGATACGGACAAGATCTTCTACTCGGCCGCCACCGGCCTGGGTAACCCGATCGTCTACGTCGGTTCGAAGACCGGCCGCGACGGCATCCACGGCGCCACCATGGCTTCGGCCGATTTCGACGAGCATTCGGACGAGAAGCGCCCGACCGTGCAAGTGGGCGATCCCTTCACCGAAAAGCTGCTGATCGAGGCCTGCCTCGAACTCATGGCCACCGACGCCATCGTCGCGATCCAGGACATGGGCGCGGCCGGCCTCACCTCCTCGTCGGTCGAAATGGCCAGCAAGGGCGGCGCCGGCATTCGCCTGAACATGAACAATGTGCCCTGCCGCGAAGAGGCGATGACGCCTTACGAGATGATGCTCTCGGAAAGCCAGGAGCGCATGCTCATGGTGCTCCAGCCCGGCAAGGAGCCGATGGCCGAGGCGATCTTCAAGAAGTGGGAACTGGACTTTGCCGTGATCGGCGAAGTGACCGACACCGGCCACATGGTTCTCGAATTCGACGGCGAAGTGGTCTGCGACATCCCGCTCGGCCCGCTGGCCGACGACGCGCCGGAATACGAGCGTCCCTACGTTTCGCCTGAGGAATACAAGGCCTGGGCCAAGGTTCCGGCCATGGGCGACGTGGCGGAAAGCGCCGACGTGGGCGCCGACCTGCTCAAGCTGATGGGCACGGTCGACCTCGCCTCGCGCAAGTGGATCTGGGAACAGTACGACAGCCAGGTCGGCGGCGACACGATGCAAAAATCCGGCGGCGACGCGGCCGTGGTGCGTATCCACAACACGCCCAAGGCGCTGGCGATCAGCACCGACTGCTCGCCCCGCTATTGCTATGCCGACCCCTACGAGGGCGGCAAACAGGCCGTGGCCGAGACCTATCGCAACATCAGCGCAGTCGGCGGCCTCCCGCTCGCCATCACCAACTGCCTGAACTTCGCGAACCCGCAGCGCCCTGAGATCATGGCGCAGATCGTCGGCTGCCTGAACGGCATGGGCGATGCCTGCCGCGCGCTCGACTATCCGATCGTCTCGGGCAACGTCTCGCTCTACAACGAATCGAAGGCCACCGGCGGCGGCTCGGCGATCCTGCCAACCCCGGCGATCGGCGGCGTGGGCATCCTGGCCGACCACGAGAAGATGGCGACTGTCGCCTTCAAGAACGTCGGCGACGAGATCTTCCTGCTCGGCGCGCCTGAGGGCAAGCTCGGTTCGCACCTGGGCCAGTCGCTCTGGCTGCGCGAGATCGCAGGCCAGGAAGCCGGCGAAGCCCCCAAGGTCGATCTCACGGTCGAGGCCGAGAACGGCGCCGCGATCCGCGAGTGGATCGGCGCGGACAAGGTTACCGCGGTCCATGACGTCAGCGACGGCGGCCTGCTCGTGGCCCTGGCCGAAATGGCGCTTGCCAGCGGCCTCGGCTGCAATCTCGACGTGGAACTGAGCACGGCCGAGGCCTTCGGCGAAGACCAGAGCCGCTACCTCGTCACCGCCCCCGCCGGCACCGAACTGCCCGGCGCGCGCCGCATCGGCACTGTTGCAGGCACCAAGGTCGCCGGCAACGAAGTCAGCGATCTTCGCGACGCCAACGAAGCGTTCTTCAGGGACTGGATGGAGGGCTGATCGCTCTTTCTCCCGGAACGGAACCGGAAAAAGGGCGCCCCGACGGGCGCCCTTTTTTTCTGCTCGGTCAACCGCCCCCGGTGGAAGAGGCCAGCACGTTCACCGTCAATGCCAGGATGCCGAGGTTGAAGGCGAAAGCGAACAGGCCGTGGAAGGTGGAAACCCGTCGCAGGTCCGAATCGGTGATCTCGATGTCCGCGGTCTGGCAGGTCATGCCGATCACGAAGGCGAAGTTCACGAAGTCGGCAAAATCGGGCACGCAGCCGCCGGGGAAGTCCAGGCCTTCGTGATCTCCGCCGTCGCGGGAGGAATAATAGAGCCGTGCGTAATGGAAGGCGTAGATGAGGTTGGCGAAAGTCCAGCAGGCCAGCAGCGTCACCACCAGCAGCGCAATCTCGCCGGGCACGAGGCTCTGGTTGTCGAGCACCAGAGTGCCGAGCGCGGCGAGAATGATCGATGATATCAGCCCGGTCAGCAGAAGCAGCAGGACCTGCCCCGCATCGTCGCGCTTGGCCTGACGGCGCATCACATCGGCCGTGCCGCCGCGCCATAGCGGAATGCAGCTCAGGGTGAAGACGATCACGGCAAGATCGAACGCGGTCACGACCGCCTCGACCTTGCGCATCACGGACAGCAGCGGCCAGGGCGAGAGCAGAAGCGCGGCCAGGAACAGCAGATAGCGCGGGTGCGACAGCCGACTGAGAAAAGAGGTTTCATCGCCGGCCATCATCGTCGCCTTTCCTAGATGCGAACCCATTCCTGCTCGTCGATGCCGAGCAGCCGCAGCACGCTGGTGAGATCGCCGCGGTCGACCCAGCCGTTCGCCGCAGCGCGCGCCTTGGGCTTGGCGTGATAGGCGATACCGTAAGTCGCGGCTTCCAGCATGGGAATGTCGTTCGCGCCGTCGCCCGTGGCAAGGCTGCTGACGTCGTCGCCCAGCGCCGCCATCTCGGCCAGCAACGTCGCCTTCTTGACGGCGCTGTCGACGATCGGGCCGGCAAGGCCGCCCGTCAGCTTGCCGTCGGCCACTTCCAGCCGATTGCCGACCACATGCTCGAAGCCGAGCTGCGCGGCGACCGGATCGGCGAAGTGATGGAAGCCGCCGGTCACCAGGACGGTGCGGCAGCCGAACTTCTTGAGCGTCTCCACCAGCGTGCGCGCGCCCGGCATCGGCCTGATGCGGCTGGCGAGGCACTCCTCGATGGCGCCGACCGAAAGGCCCCTGAGCAGCCCGACTCGTTCCAGAAGGGCTTGCTCGAAGTCCAGTTCGCCCTGCATGGCCCGCTCGGTGATCTCGGCGATGCGCTCCTTGAGGCCCGCGAAGTCACCCAGTTCGTCGATGCATTCCTGGCCGATCATGGTCGAATCCATGTCGGAAATGAACAGCCCAGGAATCGCCGGCTCATGATCGCAGACCAGGCCGTCAGTCGGCGTGAAATGGTCGTCCAGGGCCTTGCGCAGCGCGGCGGCGTCATCGTCGGGCGAGGCGAGCTGCATGGTCTTGCCGCAGAAATCGAGCATCGCCGCCGAAGCGAGCCGCACACCGCTTTCCTGCATTTCG
>Ga0160437_1001004_pt1 | contig 13346 bp, 9 predicted proteins | sample HID1975I_E0MG_FD_108227 | JGI IMG/M metagenome (GOLD analysis project Ga0160437, IMG submission 108227) | Enriched soil microbial communities from UW Madison campus, WI, USA - HID1975I_E0 MG | ecosystem: Environmental > Terrestrial > Soil > Unclassified | place: USA: Madison, Wisconsin... | reverse complement strand
GAGCGCATCGCCCGCGTGCTGACCAACGACCCGGCCACGAGCGTGATGAGGCATGCGGACGCGGGGTATGACATCGCCATCGACTGCGCGAAAGAGCAGGGGCTGAACCTGCCCATGGTCACGGGTCAACGCTAAAGCCACACCGGTTTCAATTCCGCCAACCCGCGTGGGGCCACGACCGGCAACGATCGGCCCCACGCCATCCACGAGGCAACGCGATGGTGCAGGCAAGCGAGGCAGGTTCCACGCCGCTTATCGAGCGGCGTTCCATCGACTACATTCCGGCGTCCGAACGGCACGGCAAGCTCTACAGCCAGTTCACGCTGTGGATGGGCGCCAACCTTCAGATCACCGCCATCGTCACGGGAGCGCTGGCGGTGGTGCTGGGTGGCGACGTGTTCTGGTCCTTGATCGGGCTGTTCATCGGCCAGGTGCTGGGTGGGGTGGTGATGGCGCTGCATGCGGCGCAGGGGCCGAAGCTGGGCTTGCCGCAAATGATCTCCAGCCGCGTGCAGTTCGGCGTGTATGGCGCGGCGATACCCATCGTGCTGGTGTGCCTGATGTACCTGGGCTTCACGGCCACGGGCACCGTGTTGTCGGGCCAGGCGCTGGGGCAGTTGTTCGGCGTGAGCGACACCATCGGCATCCTGATATTCGCGTCGGTCATCGTGGTGGCCACGCTGTTCGGCTATCGGGTCATTCATATCATCGGGCGCATCGCCACCGTATTCGGTTTGATCGCGTTCGTGTACCTGTTCAGCCGCGTCATCGCCGTGGGCGATGTGGGCCAGTTGTTGCAGATCCGGCATTTTGCGTGGGGGCCGTTCCTGCTTGCCGTGTCGCTGGCGGCGTCCTGGCAGATTGCCTATGGGCCCTATGTGGCCGACTACTCGCGCTACCTGCCCAGCTCGACGTCGTCGGTGAAGACGTTTCTGGCGGTAGGGCTGGGTTCGGTGCTGGGCGCGCAGATTGCCATGGTGCTGGGCGTGTTGGCCGCGGCGATGGCGGCCGGGCAGTTCGCGGGGCGAGAAGTCGCCTACATCGTGGGCCTGGGTGGCACGGGCACCATGGCGGCGCTGCTGTACTTCAGCATTGCATTCGGCAAGGTCACGATATCGACGCTGAACTCCTACGGCAGCTTCATGTGCATCGCGACGATCGTCAGTGGTTTTCGCGGGCACGTCGACATCACGCGGCGCCAGCGCGCGGTGGCCGTGGTGTTGATCGTGGGCGCGGCCACGGCGGTGGCCTTGGTGGGCCAGCATTCCTTCCTGAACGCATTCAAGTCCTTCATCCTGTTCCTCCTGGCCTTCTTCGTGCCCTGGAGCGCGGTGAACCTGGTGGACTACTACTTTGTGAATCGTGGACGCTATGACGTGGCGGCCCTGTCCGACCCCAACGGCCGCTATGGCCGCTGGAACCTGCCTGGCATCCTGGTCTACGCCTTCGGCGTTTTGGTACAGATGCCGTTCATCTCGACCAAGCTTTATACCGGCCCGATGGTCGAACGCCTGGGTGGCGTGGACATCTCGTGGATCATCGGACTGATCGTTCCCAGCATTCTTTATTACCTATTTGCCCGCCGCGATACGCGGCTTGCGGCGCACGCGCCGGCATGACGGCCGGCCTGACCACCCCATTGCAAGACGCCGAAGCACCGGCGCAGGAGAAAAAAATGGAATTGCACTTGAAACCCGGTCACCTCACCTTGGCCGATTTGCGGCGCGTCTACCAGGAGCCGGTCCGCTTGACGCTGGATGCGGGCGCTGCGGACGCCATTGACGCCAGCGTGGCCACCGTTGAACGGCTGATCGCCGAGGGCCGCACGGTGTATGGCATCAACACGGGCTTTGGCTTGCTGGCGTCCACCAAGATCGAGCGCGAAGACCTCGAAGCGCTGCAAAGTTCGCTGGTGCGCTCGCACGCGGCGGGCGTGGGCGAGCCCCTGGATGACGCCATGGTGCGGCTGATCATGGTCTTGAAGATCAACAGCCTGGCGCGTGGCTATTCCGGTATCCGCCGCCACGTGATCGACAGCCTGATCGCGATGGTGAACGCGGGCGTTTATCCGCACATTCCGCTAAAAGGCTCGGTGGGTGCGTCGGGTGACCTGGCGCCGTTGGCGCATATGTCCATCGTGCTGCTGGGCGAAAGCCGCGCCCGTTATCAGGGCGAGTGGCTGCCCGCGCAGGAAGCGCTGGCGCGCGCCGGCCTGGTGCCGCTGACACTGGCGGCCAAGGAAGGGCTGGCGCTGTTGAACGGCACGCAGGTGTCCACGGCCTACGCCCTGCGCGGTTTGTTCGACGCCGAAGACATGATGGCCGCCGGGCTGGTGTGCGGCAGCCTCAGCGTGGAAGCCATGCTGGGTTCGCGCGTGCCCTTCGATGCACGCATCCACGCCGCGCGCGGCCAGCCGGGCCAGATCGCCGTGGCCGGCGTCTATCGCGACCTGCTGGGCCAGGACAGCGAAGTCGGCCATTCGCACGCCGATTGCGAGAAAGTGCAGGACCCCTATTCCCTGCGCTGCCAGCCCCAGGTGATGGGCGCCTGCCTGACGCAGATCCGCCATGCGGCGCATGTGCTGCAAATTGAATCCAACGCCGTGTCGGACAACCCGCTGGTGTTCGTGTCCCAGGGCGACGTGATCTCGGGCGGCAACTTCCATGCGGAACCCGTGGCCATGGTGGCGGACAACCTGGCCTTGGCCCTGGCCGAGATCGGCGCGCTGTCCGAACGGCGCATTGCGCTGATGATGGACAAGCACATGTCGCAGTTGCCGCCGTTCCTGGTCGCCAAGGGCGGCGTGAATTCGGGTTTCATGATTGCCCAGGTGACCGCCGCCGCGCTGGCCAGCGACAACAAGGCGCTGGCGCATCCGGCCAGCGTGGACAGCATGCCCACGTCGGCCAACCAGGAAGACCACGTGTCGATGGCGCCCAACGCCGGCAAGCGGCTCTGGGCCATGGCCGACAACGTGCGCGACATTCTGGCCATCGAATGGCTGGGCGCGTGCCAGGGGCTGGACTTCCGCGAAGGCTTGAAGACGTCACCCCAGCTTGAACAGGCGCGCCGCGTGTTGCGCGAGCAAGTGCCGCACTACGAAGAAGACCGCTTCTTCGCGCCGGATATCGCCGCCGCCAGCGGCCTGATATCGGCGCAGGTCCTGAACGGGCTGATGCCCGCGGGGCTGTTGCCCAGCCTTTGATGTTTTTACTTGCGGCCGGCGTCTGACGGCCGCATTCCCGCGCTGTGCGTACGCGCCCGTAGAAGGCGCCCGCACGGCGTGATGCTGCACGCCTATAACAAGTACGGAGACGGAAATGCAAGCTGAAACGCAGGATCTGAAACGGGGGCTCAACGCCAGGCACATACGCTTCATGGCATTGGGATCGGCCATCGGCACGGGCCTGTTCTATGGCTCGGCCAAGGCCATCCAGGAGGCCGGCCCGTCGGTGCTGATCGCCTATCTGATTGCCGGCGCGGCCGTGTATATGGTGATGCGCGCGTTAGGGGAAATGGCGGTCAGAAACCCCGTGTCCGGGTCCTTCGGGCAGTACGCCACCAGCTACCTCGGACCCATCGCGGGCTTTTTGACCGGTTGGACGTATGCGTTCGAGATGATCATCGTCTGCCTGGCCGACGTGACCGCGTTCGGTTTGTACATGGGGTTCTGGTACCCGGACGTGCCGCGCTGGATCTGGGTGCTGTCCATCGTGTTCTTCATCGGCGCCATCAACCTGTGTTCGGTCAAGGTGTTTGGCGAACTGGAATTTTGGCTGTCGTTGCTGAAGGTGGGCGCGATTATCGCCATGATTGCCGGCGGGCTGGGCATCATGCTGTTCGGCTTCGGCTTGAATGTGGACAGCGCGGCCACGGGTGTGCATAACCTGTGGGAGCACGGCGGCTTCATGCCCAACGGCGTGGGCGGGCTGATCGCGTCGTTGGCGGTGGTGGTGTTTGCGTTTGGCGGCATCGAGATCATCGGCATCACGGCGGGCGAAGCCAAGGACCCCGGCCGCACCATCCCGCGCGCCATCAATGCGGTGCCGCTGCGCATTTTGCTGTTCTATGTGCTGACGCTGTTCGTGCTGATGTCGATTTTTCCGTGGACGCAGATCGGCAGCCAGGGCAGCCCCTTCGTGCAGATTTTTGACGGGCTGGGCATCAAGTCGGCGGCCACCATCCTGAATATCGTGGTGATCTCGGCGGCTGTGTCGGCCATCAACAGCGACATCTTCGGCGCGGGCCGCATGCTCTACGGCATGGCCCGCCAGGGCCAGGCGCCGCGCGGTTTCGCGGCGGTGTCCGCGTCCGGCGTGCCGTGGATGACGGTGGTGGTGATGACCGTTGCGCTGCTGCTGGGCGTGCTGCTGAACTACCTGATCCCCGAAGACGTGTTCGTGCTGATCGCCTCGATTGCCACCTTCGCTACCGTGTGGGTGTGGTTGATGATTCTGTTGTCGCAGGTGGCGATGCGGCGCAAGATGAGTCCCCAGGAAGTCGCCGACTTGAAGTTCCCGGTGCCCTTCTGGCCGATCGGGCCGCTGCTGGCGATTGCGTTCCTGGTGTTCGTGATCGGGGTGCTGGGGTATTTCCCGCGCACGCAGATGGCCTTGGTCGTGGGCGCGGTGTGGATTGCGTTGCTGTGCGTGGCGTACCGCTACCTGGTCCTGCCGCGCGGTCCCGGCGGCGGCATCCCGGTGCCGGTGGCGCAGGGGTCCGACTGATGGGTCTGACTGACCGAACATGGCGCCCGCCGCTCCCGGTGGCGTGGCGCCGGATTCAAGGAGTATGTGCATGAGACAGATCTGGCGACATTGCCACGCCGCCACCATGGCAGGCGGCGCCTATTCGGTGATTGAAGGCGCGGCCATCGTGACCCATGCCGACCGCATTGAATGGATCGGCCCGGAAGCGGACCTGCCGCCAGTGGATGCGGCGCATGAACACGACCTGGGCGGCGCGTGGGTGACCCCCGGGCTTATCGACTGCCACACGCACCTGGTCTTTGGTGGCAACCGAGGCAAGGAATTCGAACAGCGGCTGCAAGGCGTGGACTACGCAACGATCGCGGCGCAGGGCGGCGGCATTGCCAGCACCGTGCGCGCCACGCGCGAGGCCTCCGAAGACGCGCTGTATGTCAGCGCCCGCCAACGCGTGCTGCATCTGCTGCAAGATGGCGTGACCACGGTAGAGGTCAAGTCGGGCTACGGCCTGGACCTGCCCAATGAACGCAAGATGCTGCGCGTGGCGCGGCGTTTGGGGCAGACACTGCCGATGACCGTACAGGCCACCTGTCTGGCCGCGCACGCGCTGCCACCGGAATTCGCGGGGCGGGCGGATGACTACATCGACGAAGTGGCGCGGCGCATGCTGCCGGTGCTGGCGGCCGAAGGGCTGATTGATGCGGTCGATGCGTTCTGCGAGCACCTGGCGTTTTCGCCCGAGCAGGTTGAGCGGGTGTTCCAGGCGGCAAAGCATCTGGACCTGCCCGTGAAACTGCACGCCGAGCAATTGTCTACGCTGCATGGCGCGACGCTGGCCGCCCGCTACGGGGCCTTGTCGGCGGACCATCTGGAATACCTGACCGAAAGCGATGTGCGGGCGATGGCGGATGCCGGCACCGTGGCGGTGCTGTTGCCGGGTGCGTTCTATGCGCTGCGTGAAACGCAGTTGCCGCCCTTGGACCTGCTGCGCCACCACGGCGTGCCCATTGCCATTTCAACCGACCTGAACCCGGGCACGTCGCCCGTGCTGTCGCTGCGCTTGATGCTGAGCATGGCATGCACGCTGTTCAAGATGACGCCGGAAGAGGCCTTGGCGGGCGCCACGGTGAACGCGGCGCGCGCGCTGGGCCTGCATGCCACGCACGGTTCGCTGGAACCCGGCAAGGTGGCCGACTTTGTCGCCTGGCGTGTGGCGCATCCGGCGGAGCTGGCGTACTGGATCGGCGGGGATATCCCGAAGCGCGTGATCCGTCACGGCGCGCTGGTGGATGTGGCGGCGCTGGCCTGAAGCCGTCTGGGTTCAGGCCAGCGCCGCCCCTTTCCCGTCAGGCCGCGATAGCCATCTGCCGCTGATCCTGGATCAGCGTCGGCAGACGGAACGCGCTGACGGCGCCTTGCAGGCGTTGGGCCTGGGTTTCCAGCGACGAGGCGGCCGCGGCGGCCTCTTCCACCAGCGCGGCGTTCTGCTGCGTAACCTGGTCCATCTGATTCACGGCGGTGTTGACCTGGTCGATGCCCGTCACCTGCTCCTGCGACGCCGTGGCAATGTCATTGACCAGCAGCGTCAGGCGTTCGATGGTCTCCAGGATTTCCTGCATGGTGTGCCCGGCCGCTTCGACCTGCGCCGAGCCGGCCTGCACGGTGGCGCTGGACGCCGAGAGCAGTTGCTTGATCTCTTTCGCGGCCCCGGCGCTGCGCTGCGCCAGCGACCGCACTTCGGCGGCCACCACGGCAAAGCCCTTGCCTTCCTCGCCCGCGCGCGCGGCCTCGACCGCCGCGTTCAGCGCCAGGATGTTGGTCTGGAAGGCAATGCCGTCGATGACGCCGACGATGTCTTCGATGCGGCCCGAATCCTGCGCAATCTCGCGCATGGTGCTCACCGCTTCCTGCACGGCCATGCCGCCACGCTGCACCACCTGGCTGGCGGTGGTGGCCATCTGGTTTGCCTGGCGCGCGTTCTCGGCGTTGCTGGTCACGGTGGACAGCAACTGCTCCATGCTGGCGGCGGTTTCTTCCAGGGACGCGGCTTGCTGCTCGGTGCGGCTGGACAGGTCCTGGTTGCCGGCCGCGATTTCGCTGGACCCCGCGTTGATCTCGACCACGCCTTCACGCACGGCGTGCACGGTATGCACCAGGCTGGTCTGCATTTCTTGTATGTAGGGAATCAGTTGCCCCACGCAGTTGCCGCCGTAGAGCGGGATGGGCGTGGTCAGGTCGCCGCCGGCGATGCGTTGAAAGTGGGCTTTGACCTGGTCCAGCGGGCGCCGTACGAACAGCACCACGTAGCGGTCGCCCAGCAACAGCAGCAACAGGCAGATGCCCAGCACGCTGCCCATGCCGACATAGGCCTGTTGGCGCTTGGCGGCGGCGTCCGCCCACAACTGCGTTTCGCGGTCCTTTGCATAGCTTTCGTAGTTTTCCATGCTCTTGCCGAACGCGCGGCTGGCCGACACCACGGCGGTGGCGGCGTGTTCGCGCGCACGGGCGATGTCGCCCGCTTCCAGGTGCTGGCGCTGCACCGCGATGCCGCCGTTGACCAGCGCGTCAAAGCCCGCTTGCATGGGTTGCAGGATCGTGTCGGGGGCGTCCTTGATGGCCAATTCCACGAAGATGGCTTGCTGCTTGCGCGCTTCGGCAAGCGCGCTGTCGATGCTGCGGCCTTCTTCGGCCGCCTTGGCGGCCTGGCCTTCGGCGGCATATTCCAATTGCCGCGACAAGCGCAGGCGGGCGCGCATGATCTGGTCGTTGACGCGGGATAGCGCCGAAACCTCGTGGAGCAGGTCGCCGCTGGTGGCAAGCGCTTCCCCGGCGCTGCGTAATCCGTTGACGCTGATGGCTGACAAGCCCATGACCAGCGCGCTGATGGCGAGCAGGGTGCACTGGATCATGCGTCGGATCGTGATGTCTTTCAGTAACTGTGTCATAGCGAGTCGTCCGATATACAGCGAGTGCTGCACAACGAACAACGACGCCGCTCAGGGGATATTTAGCAACTGTTTCACAACTTACGAATATATCGGTCCGTTCGACGAATATATCGATAGATGCCGCAACATTGTTGCGATTTGGGTGCTATTTCATGGATCGCGGCGCGGGGCACGCCATCGGTTCCGATGCGTCAAAGCGCAAGCGCGAAAAGCTGGCGATGCAGGCCAAGGCGGCGCACAGGCCGCCCAGCCACAAGGCTGTCACCGCGCCGTGCGTCGTGGACACGTGAAAGCACGCAGCAACCAGCGCGGCGCCGGACGCCTGGCCCAGCAGCCGCACGGTGCCGATCATGCCGCTGGCCCCGCCCGCCCGGGACGCCGGTGCCGAGGTCATGATGGCCCGCAGATTGGGCGATTGGAAAAAACCGAAACCCGCGCCGCAGATGGCCATGCGCCAGCAGATATCCCAGGCGGAGGGGGCGGCTGGCAGCAGCGCCAGCAGCACCATGCCCACGGCCAGCAGCGCCAGGCCGACGCCGCCGAGGATGCCGGCGGGATAGCGGTCGGATAGCCGGCCCGCGATAGGCGCCATGAAGGCCACCACCACCGGCCACGGCGTAATCAGAAAACCGGTGTGCACCTGGCTATAGCCCAGCACGGTCTGCAACATGAATGGCAGCGAGACAAACGCCAGCCCCTGCGCGGCGAAGGCGCAGACGGCGGTGGCGGCGGACAGGGCGAACAAGGGACGTCGCAGCAGGTCAACCGCCAGAATGGGCGCCGGGTGGCCGGCCTGGCGCCGCATCAGCAGCCACAGGCTGGCGATGGCGCCGCCCCATTCCAGCGTGACGCGCGGCCAAGGTGCGCCATGCGCCAGTTCGTTGGATCCCAAGACGAACAGGCCCAGCGTCAACGCGCACAACACGGCGGCAATGCCATCAAAGCCGTGCGGCGCGCGCTCGGTTTCGGGCAGGCCGCGCAGGCCCAGCACCGCGGCCAGGATGCCGATGGGCACGTTGATCAGAAACAGCCAGTGCCAGGAGCCCAGCAACAGGATGGCGGACGCGGCGGTCGGGCCGGCCGCGAACGACAGGCCCACCACCATCGCGTTCAAGCCCAGGCCGCGTCCCAGCATGGATGACGGGTAGATAAAGCGAAGCAAGGCGCCGTTCACGCTCATGACGCCGGCCGCGCCCAGCCCTTGCAGAATCCGCGCCACCACCAGCGTGGGCAAGGTTGGCGCCAGGCCACAGGCGAGCGACGACAAGGTGAACACCACCAGCCCCACCATGTACACGCGCCGATGTCCCAGGATTTCGCCCAGCGCGGCGGCGGGCAGCAGCCCGGCCACCATGGCGAGTTGATAGCCGCTGATGACCCAGATCGACCCGGCGTCGCTGGCCTGGAGGTCGCGCGCGATGGTGGGCAGCGCCGTGTTGGCGATCGCCGTATCCAGGCTTGCCATGCACACGGCCAACATGACGGCGAGCAAGGCGCCAAGGCGTTCCGAGGCGGGCAGGCCGGCACCTGCCGGATAGACGGTATTGCGGGAGAACGGGAGCATGGGCAGCAACATGGCGTGGCGTGCGGGCGGGGCGTCCGGCATCAAGGGACTGATTCTAATGCGGCATCAGGTCTGCTTGGTCGCGGGCCGGGGTTTGACCGGCCAGAAGAGCGTGGCGGGCCGCTGCCAGATGCGCTGACGCACGCCGGCCGACAGCGAACTGCGGTCGCCGCGGCGCAGGTCGCGTGAACGCAGCGCCACATTGAAGGCCAGCGCAAAGCTGACCGCCACGTTCAGCAGACCCGTGGCGGCAATGCCGGCCACGGCCAGCCAGAACCCCTGGGTACGCACGATGTCCCAACCCAGCGTGGCGATCACCGTGCCAAGCTGGCCGGCGCTGAGCGTCACGTGGCGCGCCTCCACATGGGCGCCGAGCAGTTCGACGATGGCCGGCCCCAAGCCCAGCATCAGGCCCAACGACACATTGGCCGCGATGCCGGAGACGTTGCGTTGCCAGAACCCGGCCCAGCGCAACGCGCCGCGCGCGCCAAACAGATGCCGCGCCCGGCGGCTGTAGGCCATCACGTCGTGGACGCGATGCAGCGCGAACCAGTTGTCGGCCCACCCGGCGATCAGGCTGGACAGCCACAGCAGCACGCCGGTGACGGCGGCGTAGAGCGGGGTCGCGCCCCAGATCGAGAACGACGCCAGCGTTTCCTCTGCCTTGTCCGCGTTGATCAGCGGCCGGTCCAGCGCATGGACCGCCACCCACTGCACGGCCAGGGCCAGCGGGAACACCACGGCCAGGTTGCCCGCGATGGCGGCGGCGTTGGACCGCAGCATCGCCAGCGTGTCGTCCAGGAAGGCGTCGCGACCCTCCGGCGTGTGGGAGTCGTCCAGGCGGTGGGCCAGCGCGGGCCCGGTCATGGCGGGCTGCTTGGTGGCCAGCGTGAAATGCGCAAAGTGGATCACCAGGAATCCGCCCGCGTAGTTCAGTGCCGCCAACAGCCCTTCCAGCAGCTTGTCCAGGTGCAGCGACGTAATGAAGAATTTCAAGTACACCGTGAACACCATGACGAAGCCGCCGCCCAGCGAGGCTTTCAGCATCGCCAGGTATTCGATGGTGTCACGCGCGATGTAGTGTTCGCCGGTTTGGGCGGTGCGTTCCATGACCCGGCGCGCCAGTTGCGCGAAGGCCGAGGTCACCAGGTGGCGGATGCTGTTGCGCGCCTGGGTGGACCGGATCAGCTCGGTGGTCAGTTGGACGAATTTATGACGCGGGGTGGGATCCACCCATACGCCCAGCAGCAGTTCGATGCGCGCCAGGCGCAGCTTCATGCGTTCAATCTGAAACACGACGTCGACCGACACGCCGTTTTCTGCAAGCTCTTCATAGACGCCTTGCGCGGCCACGCGGCAACCGTCCAGCAGCGCGCGAAACATGTTCAGGCGGCGCGCGTAGACCTCGGGGGGCGTGTCGGGCGTGCTGTCACAGAGTTCGGCCACGGCGGGGGCCAGTGCAAAGAACGGCGAGTCCTCGACAGGACCCGGCAGGCGAGATCGAATGTCCTGGCTCAGGCCAGTGGCGCGCACCTGGCTGACCAGCACCTGGATACTGTTGATCAGGGCCTGTTCGGTGCTTGGCGGAAACGGATCGACGGCAGGCGCCGCCGGGGTGGCCATGGCGTCGCCCGCGCGGAACAAGGCGCGCATGCGGGCCAGCGTGTCGTCGTCCAGTGCGTCGATCCAGTCCGCATTGCCGCTACCGCGGAACATCAGCGAGAACAGGCCGGACATGTCGCCGCGAGTGGGGGGCGGCGGCAACAGGCGCGTCTGCACGCGGTTCCAGAACTCGTTCCAGAAGCCAGGGTGGGCGGCCACGCCTGTGTCGCACAACAGCGAGGTAGGGTCGTTGTCGGCAATCAGTGAACGCAAGGTGGCGCCGACACGCGCGGCGCGCTCGGGGGTGTGTTCCAGCACGTGCAGCAGGTAACGCAGGCGGGTGTGCTGCGGGTAGCGTGCGCTTGCCGTGGGGGCGGGGTCGGTGGTGTCGGTGGTTTCGCCATGGCGCGGCGACGCGACGGGAGCCGGGCGGTCAAGCCAGCGGCACAAGTCCAGCATCCACAAATTGCGGTCAGCCAGCGGCGCGTCCGGATCGGCGTTGGCCAGTATCACGTCCAACTGCGGTCCGCCGTGGCGCGCGGCCAGCCACTTGCGCCAAAGAGAGGTAAGCATCGACGGCCTTGCGATTCATGGGGTCAGGGGCAAGCGGGGCACTGCGTGGTGAACAATGGTACGCCCGAAGCCCTCGGCCGTGCAGGGGGCCGAGCGGTGGATAACTATGTGGGTAAGCCGGTGGATAGGGGGTGGATAGCCAGTGGATAGCCGGTGGAAAACACGGGATAACTTTTGGTGACGGATACGCGATCTCTGTTTCCGGGTTTTCCCTCGGATTTCGAGTACGCTGCCCGGTGCTCTGGGCGTGTCTGCCCGCGTTGCCGGGCTTGGCTCTCCAAGCGCCAGGCAGGTTCACGCCGTACGTTGTCCTTTCACCCTCTGCCGTATCCCACCATGACCCTGACTTTCAATGGGCGCGCCTTTGCCGCCCTGCTTGCCGTAACCGCGCTGCTGGCGGTGATTGCCCTGTATGGCGCGCCCTATCCGTTCTTGCGCGGGTTCGTGGGGGATGTGGTGGCGGTGGGTTGGGCGTTTCTGCTGTACCGCACGTTCATCCGAGCGCGCGTGTTGCCGCTGGCGGTTGCCGCCCTGTTGACGGGCTACGCGGTCGAATTCTGCCAATACCTGGCGCGGCTGTACGGCTGGCAAATCCAGCAGCCGGTGCTGCGCGTGGTGCTGGGCAGCGTGCCCGATTGGTGGGACGTGCTGGCCTACACCGTGGGGTTCGTGGTGGTGCTGATGCTGGCCGGCGCCAATGAACGCCGCCAACACGCGGCTTCGCTGCAAGATGCCCGCATGCGGGCCAGCCTGCGCGCGCGCCGCTAGGCGGCACAGCGCAACAGCCGGGGCAGACGCCCCGGCGCGGCTGTCGGGGCAACGCTACCCGGTCAGCAATACTTCAACCTGCCTGACATACCGGTTCGTCGTCGTGCCGACGAACCGTGGGCGCTGCTGCGCGCAGCGGTTGCAGGCGAGCGCTGCGGAACGGGGCAAACAGCTCGGCCCAGGACGACGGGAACAGGGGCGTGGCGTGGCGCACCGCATCGCGGCGGGCGTAATGCGTCAGCAGTTGCTGACCGATGGGGGCGTCTCCCAGAGGGTGGCGGGTATTCATGGTATTTCCGTATTGCATTGATAATGTATTCATTGTACTCAGCGCGCGCGATGTCGTCCACCCAGCCTCCTGTCGCTCCACCTTCCCACAACCTATTGATTTGAATGGCTCCGGCCCCTTTTCTGCCCGGCATCTTCGGGATTGCCCTAGCAGTCCAAAACAGTAGACGGTATACAATGTTCATCATGCCCGGGCTAACCCAGCCTGGTATCCCTCCCTACTGGACTGGAGCGCGTCATGGCAGAACTGATGAACCGAGATGAATTCCGTACCGCGTTGGAAAACGCGATCAAGGGCAAGAGCGCCAATGCGTCGCCCTTTTCCATTGCCTGGGCTGAAGGCAAGCTCAGCCGCGAGCATCTGTCGCGCTGGGCCGAGAACCACTACCACTACGTGGGTCCGTTCGCGGACTACCTGGGGTATCTCTACGCCCGCACGCCCGACACCTATACCGAGGCCAAGGACTTCCTGCTGGCCAATATGTATGAAGAAGAGATCGGCGGCGACCGCCATACCGACCTGCTGATCCGCTTTGCCGAAGCCTGCGGCACCACGCGCGAACGGGTCACCAACCCGGACAACATGTCGCCCACCACGCGCGCGCTACAAAGCTGGTGTTACGCCGTGGCCATGCGCGAAGACCCCATCGTGGCGGTGGCGGGTTTGGTGGTGGGGCTGGAATCGCAGGTGCCGTCGATCTACCGCAAGCAGACGCCGACGCTGCGCGAGAAGTACGGCTTCACGGATGAAGAGGTGGAGTTCTTTGATCTGCACATCGTGTCGGACGAGATCCACGGCGAACGCGGCTATCAGATTGTGCTGGAGCATGCCAATACGGTGGAGCTTCAGCAGCGCTGCTTGAAGATCTGCGAAATCGGCGCGCAGATGCGGCTGCT
>Ga0160437_1000998_pt1 | contig 13373 bp, 12 predicted proteins | sample HID1975I_E0MG_FD_108227 | JGI IMG/M metagenome (GOLD analysis project Ga0160437, IMG submission 108227) | Enriched soil microbial communities from UW Madison campus, WI, USA - HID1975I_E0 MG | ecosystem: Environmental > Terrestrial > Soil > Unclassified | place: USA: Madison, Wisconsin... | reverse complement strand
CACCAGCACATTCGCCAGCGCGGTCCCGGTGGAAGAACAGTTGCGACAGCTGGTACCTGCTGCAGGAGAGACAAATGCGCCTCAGGCGAACATTGAACAGGCGGCACGCCATCTGGATTCACTGATACATGTTCTGGAGCAGCAGTCGGTGTACAAGACCGCTGTTCCGGCAGAAAAAACAGCTCCTGTAACGCCGTGAATGGCGGAGACTGAGGAGTATTGATGCCGAGTTCATGCATCGTTATTGACACAAGGGAGGCTAGGAATGCCGGATGAAACACGGCACCACCGGAACCACCGGAGTCCTTGGACGCTTGCCGAAATTGAGTTCGTGGAAAAACATTACGGCAGCCTGTCGGCCCGGGAAATCGGGGAGAAACTTGGTAGGAGCGTTAATGGGGTAAACCGAATTGTGTATCTTTCAGGCGTGGGACAACAGGCTGTATCGCCCTGGAGCGAAGCCGAGCTGACATTGCTCCGCAACCATTACTGCGACGGTATCGAAGCAGCCATGCAGCAGTTGCCCGGGCGTACCAGAAGAGCTATTTTCCGGCAGGCCTCCTACCTGGGGCTGACTGAACGCAGCAGCTGGAACTCTCAGGAAAAGGCTTTTTTAAAAAAGCACTACGGCAGCCTGCCGACGCAGAAGATTGCCGCCAGCCTGGGCAGAAGCGTCAGTGCAGTGAGAGCTGCCGTCATCAAGCTGAAGCTGGGCAAAGGGCAGAACCGCCGCTGGACAGAGCCGGAGCTGGCGCTGTTACGCGCGCACTATGAAAACGGAATAAGCGGGATGCAGAGGCTGTTGCCTGAACGCAGCAAGGGCTCCATTGTTGCTCAGGCCGGCAAAATGGGACTGACAGAGACCCGGCCCTGGCAGCCTGAGGAAATCCGGATATTGCAGAAATATTATCCGGAGGTCGGGAAAAATGTTGTGGCTCAGTTACCCGGCAGAACCCTAGCGGCCATTAAAGGGCAGGTGTCGAAGCTGGGGCTACATTATCGTAAGCGAAAACCTCGTCAGGTGCCGATGCTCCCCTGGCAAGCAGAAGAACTCTATCGGCTGGACAATAATCTGATCGTACCCGCCCGACAACTTTTGCCGTTATTTCCGGGCCGCACGGTGTTGGCCATCGATGCAAAAAAACGGATGTTAAAGCAAATGCGAAGCGTATCGGGCAGAAACCGGTTCGCTCCGCAGCGGAAAATGCCAGAGTGAAAAGAGTCTTGTCCGCGAAGGTAACTGTGGAGGGAATGGCTCAGGACACAAAGGAGCTTTCCAGAATCCATAACAAGGGACTCAAGATGGCAGAGATGCCCCTGGCTATTGATTGCTTTCACACCCTGGTTGCACCTGATCGATAATCGCGGTCCCTTCAATGTCGTCTTTTTTGCAATCAGCGTAAAATACTGTAACTATATGAGTCTTCCTCTGCTGTGGTGACTGTTGTAGGATTTTCCTGTTTACCTAACAACAGGAGGATACCACTTGAATAATGCTGCTGTTGTCACCAGAGATTACACTTCTGCTTTCCCTGATCCCATATCTATAAAGAAAGCCTGTGCTGCAGTTATCAGCCATTGTGATCTTGAATATCGCGGCTGGGTATGGATAACGCTTTCCTCCGGCAAAGCCGGATGGGCACCGCAACAAATATTTGCTCCCCTTAACACCAACGAAGTCATTTGCCTTGAAGACTATACTGCGCATGAGTTGTCAGTCAGATCCAGCGAGAAAATTACTGTTATAAAGTCTCTTAATGGCTGGTACTGGGCGCTCAGAAACTCAGGAGAATCTGGCTGGGTGCCAGAAGAATGTGTAAGTATTCTGGATGTCTAATTTTTAATCCCGTGTGCTCTTATGGACGAAAAATCCCTCTATACTCAACCTGTACGCTCCATGGCAGGTAAAGTGTCTATCTTTTTGATGAAAATGTCGGTTCTGTTACTGTCGGGATCGCTGAACACTCTCAGTTATCGCAGCTGTTAAGGCACAACTGAACACGCTGCTTCCTGACGAAGAAAAACCGCCCCGGAACACCCGGCGAAGAATCCTTGCGTGACTGGCGATTTTATCATGAGTTTTCGGTTTCATCTGGCTCGAAGATCCGTGCGCCGCAGTTAGGCTTCCTCTCCCTGGTGCTGGCTAGCGACGGTGCGAACCCGGTCGCCGCGTTTCAGACCATTATTGAGATTGACGATGAACCGCTGCTGGTGCGCATCCTTGATCAGGCTTTCCCCGGCTGTGTTTTACAGCGACAACACAGGCGGGCGCTTTCGCATGGTGATGCAGCGTGAAGGGTTTAGCCGCCCGCTGGAAGCGGCAGAGTTCTCCAACGGCACGCTGACACTGTGTCTGGCGGTGGCCTTGCATAGCCCACGAATACCGGCCTTTCTCGCCATCAACGAACAGAAAAACAGTCTGCACCCGCAGATGTTGCCCACACTAGCGAGCTTAATTGCCGAGGCTAGTCGCTGCTCGCAGATCTGGCTTACAAGCCACTTGCTGGAACTGGCGCATCTGATTGTGAAGCTCCGATCGTTGTCCCTGTATCACCTGTCGATGGTGGAAGGGGAAACCAGTATGCAGCGACTCTAACGGCTACCTGGCCCGATGACGGGCGCTATGCGCTATCTGTAGATGTTATTATACATTAATATTGTCTTTTGAATGGGCATCATCTAAAAATACTGTACCGTGCAAAAATGTATTTCTTTCAACCTCTGTTGTTAGCTCAAATTCCGCAATATGAGTATGCCGAAGCATATATAAGTCTTCTATCCAGCTATTTAACATGGCTGAACCAGTCAAGTTTACACCGCTAACAATATCTTCTGGCCAATCCGTAGTTGGATCCTTTGGTGGTGCGTGTGTTGTTCCAATACGCGACTTGATGCTGGAAGAGCAAATTTCAACAATCAACCCAACCATCCCGGAATTGAATAGATCAGAAATGACTTTTATTTTGTTTTTTGATGCGAAATTACGGCTTTTTAATAATATATTGTATTGGGGTTGAAAGTAATTTATAAGCGCCGCTTCTGCAAGTGACACAATTTGATTTCGTGTCAGTTTGACGTTCTGTAGATTATTGAAATGAATGCTTTCCATTTCCCAGGATGATTCTGGCTCTAGGTTCAAGTTGCCACCATTACTTAATATTGTTCGGCTATGCTCAAATCTGTAAAGCAGAATAAAAACATCCATTTCAGGAGTGAATGTGACAATATCCGAAAGAATTCGTTGTAATGAAGTGTGAGAACGTAGCCTATTGACGGATGTGCGTGGGTAGATCCTTCCGATTCCTTGACCTATGTAAACAACACGCAAATCAGTCTCGGTGTAATATAAATCTGATTTAGAGTAAGAGATGAGTTTATTGACATTTATAATGTGATCTTTATTCTCTGTCTTAATTAATAAAGTTGTTCCATTTAACGCAACTGCAACCTCTTTAATAGCAATGTCAAGTGGTACGATGTCAGAAGGAATAATGAATTCAAATGGAACCTTTCTTATTCTGTTTGCAGTATGTGTTAAAAACTGGCCGTGTACTGTTCTATGATTCAGAGAAAACCCCTCAGGATTTATAAATATCCTGTTTCTCTGAACAATGAGGTAAATGTTACATTGGGATAAAGCATGGCTATTAAGAAGGTTTTCATTGATAGAGTAAATATCTGCGGGGGTCATCACGATCGGCATACTGGAATATAGATGTATTGCACCTTCAACAGAATACAAACGTTTGGACTTTTTCATTATACATTACTCCTTATTGAAAAGTGAGAGTTTAAGTCATACATAAGGTATGTATGATTAGTGAAAAATAAAGTCAAGCTGGCACTTAAAAAACAGTCAGGGGATCACATATCATGGAAAGATTAGCTGAATTATTATCACTTATTACAAAAAACATGTGGGCTGCGGGGATGCTTAGTACATTTATTACGGCGCTGTCAGGTATGTTTTTCTATTTACTGAAGGAGCGGGGACATAGACGAATGAAACGCTATGAACTGACGCTGGAACATTACAACGACTACAGTTGTCTGATGTTCACTGCAATGGATGCATTATGTGCAGATAAGGGGTTTGAGAAATACCAGTCACGAAGTATTAAACCAGGTGTTAATGAACTGGTGCTGGAAGAATATACTCGTGACACACTCAACGACCTTCTGTGTGCTTCGGGGAGAGCAACTCTGGTAGCTGATCCACTGACACGTGAAAGAATTGCCATTTGTACTAAGTGTATAATCAATAAAGTTAATGGAAAGTTGCAATCACCTGATGATTGTCATGTTAAAATAATTGAGGTGCTTAGAGCAATGAACCAGCATTTACAACGGTTTGAATATTGCTTTTCTTCCTCAGTTGATATTTACAATCATAACCTGGTTTAGAGCCTGTAAAGCAAAGGAAGAATGTGGTAATTGAAAGGCGATTTTAGGTGGTGTATATATTTCAGCATTAAAAGTGGGGGCTGACCTGAATCAATGCCTTTCTTGATTTTTCCTTTTTCTCTTAAAAGCATTAAAGTAACCAATGGCGAGAGATTTTAATTTATTCCGGCGGGTTATAAAGTGAAAATAAATTACGCGATTGAATGGGTAAATAAAATTCAGAATTGGCCGGAATTTTACAACTATATTTATTAGTAATGCTGCCCTATTTTAATAAAGCTGTTTTGCATATTTCTTTCGGTTGGGTATCAGGCCAAGAAGGCTACCCGGAGGGGCTCGCAACAAAGATGCACTTTGTCCCATACACGGAATCATCGTTGAAGCGTAAGTTTAATTTTAAACTTTTCTTTCTTGAGGCAGAGCCCACAGAAAAATGATTTTATATTGCCATGGCAGATATTTAGCACGAATACACAAAATGGAAATCCATTCATGGAAAATAGTCATGCAATGGTGATTCATAAGAGGAGAAGCGTGCAGTTGTGAAGATGTGTCCGTCAATATTGATTTTCACTGAAGAGGATATCGAACATGGCAATACCAGCACATATTGGACAGCGGGATCCCGGAGATGGCTCATACAATCCCGGTCTGCAAACGGATATCGAACCTGTTATTCGTGATAACCAGATTTATAATGAATTCATTTCTGATATAACTGAAAATACACAAAAGCTCCATGTAGACCTCTTCGGACGGTCCCCCCTGACGGCAATGGCGGGTTTCTGGAACAAACACCCCGAACTCACCGTTACGGTAGAAGCACCTCATGTCGCAGATGCACCCATTATTACCCACACTTACACTGACTTACCCCTCGACCAGGCCATTGCATTACCTGTCCTCGGTTTTTTAGCTCAGGAGTCCGAATATACTGATAATAACTTTACAATAACCAGTAGCGAAGGCGTTGTGATGTCCGGTGGGACTTCGACAAAACCGTTACCAGGGACAGATCCTCAAAGTAATAGTGAAAATGGATTTCCTGAAGTTCAGATTTTGAAAACAGCTGAGCAGGGAAGCGTAGGGGATGACCTTTACTTTGTTATGCTGTCTGAGCGAAGAGCCAACATCGCCTATGACAGAAAAGGTAATGTGCGCTGGTTTGTCAGAGCGGGCGATGTCGACGAAGATCCAGCACTGTGGCTCCCGGTGTTCAATACGGTACGTCTGTCCGACGGTACCTTCATCGGTTGCGACGATCATCTACAGCATTACTATACCCCATCTGATTTGAAGGAAAATGAACCGCTGGGACAGCGAGAACTCTGGCGTTTTGATGCCACTGGTCGCGTAATCGGAATTTACTTTATCCGTGACAGGGTTCATCACTCATTAATTGAACTCCCGGGAGAAAACGCCCTGCTTTATGCTTCTGACTATATCAGTACCCGAAATGCCAGTGACGGGCCGGTAAATGAAGCCAATCAAGGTCCATCTGCAGAGGACTGTATCGCCATTCTTGACCTGGAAACAGGATATGAAAAAGTCTATTACGATCTGCGGGTAATTATGAATTTCTGGCGGCTCCCTGTTCCCATTGATTTATCGGTCCCTCATATCAACGACTGGATACACCTGAACCAGGTCTATCTGGATTCTGACACCAACCTTTTAATGGGCTCCTGCCGCCACCAGAGTGCCGTGATTGGTATCGACAGAGCGACCGGGGCGTTGCGTTTTATTTCAGGCAATCATGATGACTGGCAGGAAACAGAGTCCGGGGCGCCCACTACCGACTGGTCTGATTTATTGCTCACCCCCATCAACCCGGACACCGATCAGCCTTATGATTTAAGCAACCCTGATCAAAAAGCAGCTGCCGATCAGACTTTCTGGACGTGGGGGCAGCATAATATCCAGGAAATCGTAAAATCGACGTCAAACCAGGATGTTATTGAGTTTTCTGTCTTCAACAATGGAAACTATCGTACCCGTAACAAAGCCGCAGGTGTCATTGCGTCAGAAAATGCCTCACGCTGCGCCAAATATCAGGTAACACTCAGCAGCAGAGAGGTCAGAAAGCTTGAGGAGTACGGAGAAACAGAGGTAGGTTCAGACGGATACAGCTCTTACGTTTCTACGGCATCTTTCTTTAATCATGAGGGCGATCCTTCGCTGCCACGTTTATTCGCAAACTTTGGTGGCAGCATTTTCCAGGAGAATGGCGGCGGCACCGATACAGGTTTACCGCTAACCCTGATGCCCGGCGAATCCGACCGCCAGGATCCCAATGAGGTTGTTGACGGTAACTATCAGGGAAGAACCATATTGCAGGAGGTTGACCTGAATACGCGCTCCCCGCTGTTCGACATACGACTGACGTCAGGCTCCTTCAAGTCACCTGAAGGGGAAACTATCCGCCGGGCAGAGTTATATGCCTTCCGTGCGTATAAAATGCCGTTGTATAGCTGATCAACACTAATTTCTGAAGTGAGCGCCAGCCATTGCTGGCGCTGTTGCTGCTTTATTTACCACAACATTTTTTATACTTTTTACCGCTGCCGCAGGAGCAGACGGCATTACGGCTATAACTCTGCCCGGCGCGACTTTCCTGCGCCAGGATCTGCATAATTGTTTCTGCCGGGTATCCTGCGGCCAGCACATCCCGCATAACGTTCATTTCCCGCGTGATGTGTTTGAAGAAGTGTTTATAGCCGGCGCACAGATAGTTATGCCCCGGATGGCCGGTCGGTGATACCGCAAAACGGTGCTTAGGGCAGCCACCGTGACAGACGAAACGAAATTCACAGGCGCGACAGTCGGCGGTCAGTGAATCACGTTTTGCCTCGCCAAACGCCATTGCCTGCTCACCGTTATTCAGCTCCCGAATATCCTGCTGATGAATATTGCCCAGCAGATGCTCGGGATAAACAAAATGATCGCAGTTATACAGGTCTCCGTTGGATTCTAGGGCAAACGCATGGCCGCAGGTTTCAGCGTGCACGCACAGTACCGGCGGCTGGCCGGTCCAGGCCGAGAGCGCCACATCAAACATCTGAACAGAGACGCGCCCAACGTCGCGACGTACCCAGATATCAAAAATCTGGCTGAGGAAATCGCCATACTGCCAGGCCGGAACCGTCCACGGGGCCAGCGTCGCGGCACTTTCGCCAGGCAGCACCAGATTAAGCGTGACGGAGTCTGAGGTGCTGATCCGCTCGACCAGCGGAATAAACTGAATATGCCGGGAGCCTGCATCCAGCAGGAATTCGTAAACTTCTCTGGCATGGCCCGCATTGTGTTTCCCTACTACGGTGAGCGTATTGAACGCCACATTGTGCGCCTTCAGCAGCGCCATCGCTTCCATCACGCGCTGGTGCGTTCCGGCACCCGAACGTGTGACACGGTAGGTATCATGAATATGCTGCGGCCCGTCTATCGACAGGCCAATCAAAAAATCATGCTCAGCAAAAAAGATGGCCCACTCAGAATTTAACAGCATGCCATTCGTCTGCAGCGCATGCTGTATCTGCTTTCCCTGACCGTATTTTTCACACAGTGCAATTACCCGCTGGAAAAAAGGCAGCCCAATCATGGTCGGCTCACCACCCTGCCAGGCAAAAAGCACCTGTTCGCCCGCCTGGGCTTCAATATGCTGACGAATGAACTGCTCCAGCGTCTCTTCCGACATCCGCCAGTTCTGTTTACGCTCCGGATAGAGCGCATCCTTTTCCAGATAGAAACAATAACTGCAGTCAATATTACAGACAGAGCCGGTAGGCTTTGCCATTACGTGACAACCGTTCATCATCATGAACAAACAGGCTCCTCTTTCAGAACAGGTTAACAACGTTATGCAGGGTGATGGCGAGCGCATTCAGCCCCAGCGCCAGACATATAAGGCGTTTACTGACGACGGCCTTCCGGGAAGTCAGCTCAATGTCATACCGCATTACCCGCTGGCGTCGCAGTGAAATAAAGACCAGAAACAAGGAGAACAATGTGGCGATACTCCCCAGCACCGTCAGCATGAAATCCCCCTGGCTGAAACCGGCCCGGGTGGTGACCAGGGCAAGAACCAGCGAGGAAAAGGCGGTCCGGTGCCAGGAGAGCGCCGTCCGTTCCGGCTGCAGGCCGGGGTCACGCGCCCGGATATCCGTGTTCACAGCACGACCAGGACAGTCAGCGTGAGTACAATTCCCGCAGATAGTCCCGAACTCAGCCAGAGCAGCGCACGCGGAAACGGCAGGTCGGCCTCATGCCGCATCGCGCGTTCGTTCGCAGCCCAGCGACGATATGCATAATATGACAGGGCCGCGGCCGTCAGACCAAGCATCACAACGAGGCCGGCGCGAAACATCACCGGGGCCAGGTCGGGGGCCAGCTGGTCAATGCCGATGGCGGCGGCCATAAAGGCCAGCGCGGTGCGTATCCAGGCCAGAAAGGTACGTTCATTGGCCAGTGTGAACCGGTAATCCGGTGATTTTCCCTGTTTTTTCCACATCATCGGCTGTTCTCAACAATGTACTGATAGTAATGCGCAATGTGTTTTGCGATGGTGTATTCAACCAGTTCTCCCCGGTCGTTAAACCCCTTACGCGTCTTTATCAGCAGCGGGGTTGCGGCATCAATATCGAGAATGCGGCAGTCCCGCTCATCCGGGAGCTCTGCGGTGATGATGTCCTCATAGGCATCAATATTTTCGTTACGCTCCTCGAGCACAACGTAGAGGCCCTTCGCAACATCTTCCAGGGACAATGTGCCAAGACGGGGGGTCAGCCAGATATAGTTAACCTGGGCCGGGATTTCGTGTTGTCGATAAATGGTGCGGGTCAGACACTGGAGTGTTTCTCCCGACTTCAGATTAAACAGCGTCGGGACATTCTCTGGCGGCAGGGTTGATACAAGCGTCAGATTTTTACGTGTGATAGGAACCTGTTGCTGCCCGTCCACCAGGCTGATACGCGTTTTCACCCCCTGCTTTTCAGAAGTGCTGATGACCATCGTCCCGATGCCCGCCTGGCGCTTAACCAGCCCTTTTGCCACCAGTTCCGCCAGGGCCCGGCGGGCGGTGATGCGGCTGACACCAAAGCGCTCTTCAAACTCCGCCTCGGTTGGCAAAACGTCATTCTTCTTATATTCACCGTTCTTCAGCTTATCCAGCAGAATGTCATACAGCTGGGCATACAGCGGTTTGGCACCACGCGTGTAATCAAGCTCTTGTTTCATAACAAAAATAATCCTTTCAGCAGCACTCCCCGGCCGTACCGGGGAGTATGGCATCAATTCAGCCGCATCTCTAACGCCATCTTATAAAACACGGTCTGGTGCTGGTCAGCGGGTAAGTCATCCAGAACAAACTGCCAGAGATCGTTCCGGGTCCAGTCGGGCCTGCCGCAGACTTTCAGCCTCTGCGCGAGACTGTCCTGTCCACTATTTTCCAGATGCTGTAACAGACATAGCATCCCGTAACGAAGCTCGGGGGCATACTCGCTGAATTCAGGTATCAGCGTCGGATCCAGCCCCAGCAGCGGCGTGGAGGCATCCGTGAACCCGTAGCGCCCCCAGAGTTCGTCAGGTGAATCGCTTGCCTGTAACATCTGCTCCATCGCGGCCAGCAACCGTTCAGCCACAGACAAATCGCGGCACTGACAGTCCTGTTTTGGATGCGCAACCAGGTCATACAGGCGATGACCGAATCGATCGGCGCCGCGGGTCATGACAGATTCAGCCGGGATTTTCATTACCGGGCAGCCTTTGGTAAAACTGAAGCCGGGATGCAGGGTCAGCCCCTGCAGCTCGTCCGGCGTGAAGCGGCGATTTATACGGGTGGGCATCAGCGTATATTCGTACAACTCATCAATATTACGCTCAACCGGCGCGCGCATATAGACGTAGCGTCCGTCGGTAATATTGACATGACAACCATGGTAACCAAACAGCGCATGCTCGCGCACAGCGACGTCACTGATAATGGCCGGTTTCAGCGAAACGCCCTGCATATCAGCCGGTTTATCCAGCCCGAAGAAATCCAGCAGGGTCGCAGGGATATCGATGGTCTGCGCCAGTGCTTCCCGGGATTCGCCGGCCTGGCCACACTGCGGATGCCAGATGAAGAAGGGGATACTGGCGACCTCGTTATACAGCGGCATGATATTTTTGCCCCACCAGTCATGCTCACCCAGCAGGAAGCCATGATCGGTGTTCACGATAAGCATGGTATCCTTCCACAGATCATATTCATCCATGTGATCGAGCACCTTACCTACATAGGCATCCACCATGGTCAGGAGCGCTTTGTAGTATTTCTGAATAACGCTCTTACGTTCTTCACTTTCCGTCACGAAGTAGTACGGCGGCCAGCCATCGAAGACGGAAGGATCGTCAATACCGTACATCTTCAGATATTTTTCCGGCACAAAGAACGGCTCATGCGGATCAAAACACTCCAGCTGGAGGAACCAGTTATCAGCAGACTGGTTAGTCCGGATAAATTCCAGCCCACTGTTAATGGTCCGCGCCAGATGGTGGTCATCCTCGTTTTTCATGAACTGTACATTGATCTGGTGCTGAGTCCGGCTGGTGATACGCCGCTGTTTGATTTCCTCCGGCTCGCCGGATTCATACTGATAATCCGGCTTATTGACCACCCCTTTCCAGGCATCCCCTTCCTGACCACGAATAAATTCGTAGGTGTTATAACGTGAGTGGTAGGTCGCGCCACCGTCGCGCCAGTAATGCTTGTGATCGGTCACCAGGTGGGTATGAATGCCGTGTTTTTTGAGGATCTCCGGCATGGAATCATCAAACGGCTCAAGCGGTGACCAGGAGCGGTGCAGGAAATTGTATCGCCCGGTATGGATTTCCCGTCGTGCCGGCATGCAGGGCATACTGCCCACATAGAAATTGTTAAAGCGAACCGTCTTTTCTCTCAGCCGCTGAAAATTGGGCGTAATGGTCTCATCACAGCCATAAGCCGACAGCATGTGCTTATTAAGTGAATCGAACATCAGCATGATGGCTTTCATATTTCTTCTCCGTCCTTCCGGTTAATGCTTCATTCAGGCCACAGCGATTTCTTTATCGTAACCGCGTACTTTTCCTGTGGCATAGGTCAGTACAAAGGCGGCCAGACACCCGACCAGCCAGGCAAGGATATACTGCAGATACTTGCCGTCTGCGATAAGTGGAAGGGCTGATAATCCAGCAGCCCCCACCCCGTTAGTCGTGACCCCCAGCAACACAATCATCATGCCGCCAAACCCGGCGCCAATAGAGCCGGTGATAAAGGCAAACCCCACGGGAATATTCACCCCAAAAATGGTGGGTTCACCCACGGCGAGGATGGAGGTCGGGATTGCCCCTCGGGCAATTTTTTTCATCATCGGATCTTTCGTCAGCAACAGAACGGCGGTTGCCGCACCCACCATACCGGCGTTGGACATAATCTGAATGGCAAACAGCGGCGCATGACCCGTGGCGTTGATCATCTCCAGATGGATAGGGAACAGACCGTGGTGCAGTCCCAGAGAAATCAGGAACGGGAATAATGCGGCCAGCACAAAACCGGCGGCCATCCCGCCCGTGGACAGCAGACCGTTCATACCATGCAGGATGGCATCTGACAGCACACCTGCTACGGGCATAATGGCGAACAGCAGTACGGCGGCCATCACGCTCAGTACAATGGTCGGCGTCAGCACAACGTCCAGAACATCAGGAATAAACTGACGCACCCGTTTCTCCAGCCAGCACATCAGCCAGACCGCAAAAATAACGCCAATCAGGCCGCCCTGTCCGGGAATGAGCCCCAGCTGTGGCAGCTGTGGGGCAATTGTGATGGCGCCCAGCAAGCCTCCCATCACGATGGTACCGTCAAACTCTTTGGCTGACGTCACCCCGGTATAGATTGCGAGGAAACTGAACAGCGCCTTCGAGACCAGGCCGAGGAATTCACTGATGCCCAGTAAATGGCGCTGATCCAGCACCACCTGTGCCGGAGATAAATCGCCGATTGCAGCAATATGGTGGGTCAGTGCAAAAGAGGCGGCCGAGTTAACCAGCACATTATTTATCCCCATCAGAATCCCCGCGGCAATCAGCGGCGGCAGAATGGGAACAAAAATATTGGCGATATGCTTCAGAATGGCTTTGACGGGCGTTTGTTTTTTCGCTTTTTCACGCGCCAGCTTTGCTTTCAGTTCAACTTCGCTCACTGGCGCCCCTGCCGGGGAACCTTTCATCAGGTCGTTGATGATGGTTGCCACTTTCGAGGATTTTCCCGGGCCGACGATGACCTGCAGGGTGTCGTCTTCCACAACACCCAACACGCCATCAATGGCTTTCAACGCTGACATATCGACCTTTGAGGTATCGTCGATTGTCATGCGCACACGCGTCATGCAGTTCGTCACATGGACCAGGTTTCCCGGCCCCCCACAGTGCTTCACAATGGTGTCAGCAACAAGGTTGTAGTTCATTTTGATGTCCTGTGTTGTAGTTTTCACCTTTGTTATAACAATATAATGATATCATTAATGTGAGGGCGATCATACTCAGTAAAATGGAACAGTGGATACCCTGATTGCTAACGACTGTAGACAGAAGGGAAACAACGGGTGAATGTAATAGCGTAAAACGCTTGTCTTACACAGACATTATTAAATGGGGTAAAAATGCCAGACTGTGCTGGCATTGGTGTTATTAAATCTGATGATTTGATTGATGCCGGGCATTATAGTTCTGCGTCGGAGTGACTCATTCGTTCGGCCGGTACGGGCTGGTCGTGGTCATTTTTATAACGGTAGCTGTCCTGTCAGTAGCGCCACCACAATGAAAATGGCGAACATCGGCAGCGACCACTTAAAGAATTCCTTCTGATATTGCCCCAGCGTCATTTCGGTGCGGTTCATCAACAGGAACAGCCAGGCGACCGTCGGGCTGGCGTAGCGCAGGGCCTGCCCCAT
>Ga0160437_1000990_pt1 | contig 13409 bp, 14 predicted proteins | sample HID1975I_E0MG_FD_108227 | JGI IMG/M metagenome (GOLD analysis project Ga0160437, IMG submission 108227) | Enriched soil microbial communities from UW Madison campus, WI, USA - HID1975I_E0 MG | ecosystem: Environmental > Terrestrial > Soil > Unclassified | place: USA: Madison, Wisconsin... | reverse complement strand
CTGGTGATGGTGTTGATGATGATGTGGCGTCCGCAGGGGTTGTTGCCCATGAAGCGTCCCCACGTGGAGCTGTCTAAATGAGCGAGGCATTGCTGAAAGTATCCGGACTCACCATGCGATTCGGCGGCCTCCTGGCCGTGGACAGCGTGGGGTTCGAGGTCAAATCCGACGAGGTGTTCGCCATCATCGGCCCCAACGGGGCCGGCAAGACCACGGTGTTCAATTGCGTGGGCGGCTTCTATGCGCCCACCGCGGGCGAGATCATCATGGACGGCAAGCCCATCAACGGTTTGCCCAGCCACAAGGTGGCCCGCCACGGGCTGGTGCGCACCTTCCAGAACGTGCGGCTGTTCAAGCAGTTGACCGTGCTGGAAAACCTGCTGGTGGCCCAGCACACCCAGGTGGAATCCCGGCTGCTGCCGGGTCTGTTGAAGCTCAAGGGCTATCGGCAGTCCGAAGCCGATGCGCTGGCGCGCGCGGCGCAGTGGCTGGATTTCATGGGGCTGCGTGAATTTGCCAACCGCGAGGCGGGCAACCTGGCCTACGGGCACCAGCGCCGCCTGGAAATCGCGCGCTGCATGCTCACCAAGCCGCGCCTGCTGATGCTTGACGAGCCGGCGGCCGGCCTGAACCCGCAGGAAAAGCGCGATCTGCAATCGCTTATCGACCAGCTTCGGCGCGAATTCGGCGTGGCCGTGCTGCTGATCGAGCACGACATGAGCCTGATCATGGGCATTTCGGACCGTATCCTTGTCATGGAACACGGCAAGCCCATCACGACGGGCACCCCCGATGCGGTGCGCAACGACGAGCGCGTGATTAAAGCGTACCTGGGGGAGGAATGATGCTTAAGCTGGAAAACATACACACGTACTACGGCGCCATTCAGGCATTGAACGGCGTGTCGGTGGAAGTGAACCAGGGCGAAATCGTCACTCTGATCGGCGCCAATGGCGCCGGCAAGACAACGCTGTTGATGACGGTGTGCGGCAACCCGCGTGCGCGTGAAGGCAAGATCACGTTTGATGGCGAAGACATCACCCAGAAGGACACGCACCACATCATGCGCAGTGGCATCGCCATTTCGCCTGAAGGCCGGCGCGTGTTCAAAGACCTGACGGTTGCCGAAAACCTGATGATGGGCGGCTTCTTCTCTAAGCGCTCGGAGATCGAGGCGGGCATCGATCACGTCTACGGCTTGTTCCCGCGCTTGAAAGAGCGCGCGGCGCAACGCGCGGGGCTGATGTCGGGCGGCGAACAGCAGATGCTGGCCATCGGCCGCGCGCTGATGACGCGGCCGCGCTTGTTGTTGCTGGACGAACCCACCTTGGGCCTGGCGCCGCTGGTGATCGCGCAGATCTTCGACATCATCCGCGAGATCCGCGAGCAGGGCGTGACGGTGTTCCTGGTGGAACAGAACGCGAACAAGGCGCTGGGTGTGGCCGATCGCGGTTATGTGCTGGAAAACGGTCGCGTCGTGCTGCAAGACACGGGCGCCAATTTGCTGGTCAACGATCAAGTCCGCAAGGCCTACCTGGGCGGATAAGCATTACGTTGACGGCTTCCCCGCGAAGGGAAATTCGGGCGCATCGGAAGATGCGCTTTTTTTTGCCTTCGCGCAAGGGGGCGCGCCGCCGTTCAGGCGGCGATGCGTTGCTTGGCCAGGTCGGCTTCGTAATGCGCGATGGCCGCACGGGCAAGCGCGTCGATCGAATCCGTGAGCGTCACGCCCAGGCTGGGGCGCAGCGCATGCGGCACGGCCAGCGGCAGTTCGGTGCAGCCTAGCACCACGGCGTCGGCGCCGCGCGCCTTCAGGCGAGCGATGCACTCGGCGGCGGGGGCGAAGGCTTCTTCCAGGCGGTTGCCCTTGACGGCGCGTATGGACCCCATGCAGTAACGTTCGACCTCGTCGTCGTCGGGCACGATGCACTCGTAGCCCTGCGCCTGAAGGTGCTTTTGGTACAAGCCCAGTTTCAACGTGGCGGCCGTACCCATCAGGCCGATGCGGCCACGCGGCAGGCCAAGGCGGCGCAGGTCGTCGATGACCGCTTCAATGATGTGCAGCACCGGCACGCCCGTGCTGGCCGCGATGTCGGCGTACCAAAGATGGGCCGTGTTGCACGGGATGGCGATCAGTTGCGCGCCGGCTTCCTCCAGAAAGCGCACGCCTTGAACCATATGGGGCAGGGGGCTTTCGCCGCCGGCCATATAGGCGCTGGAGCGGTCGGGAATGCGGGGGTCATTGCGCAACAAGGTGGGGATGTGTTGCTGGTCAATCGCGGCGGGCGTCAGCGCCGCCAGGCGTAGGGCAAAGGCCGCGCCGGCCATGGGGCCCATTCCGCCTAATACACCCAGGTAGCAGCCCTGGGAAAACGTCTTCACTTTACTCACTCCGAACTGATGCATCACCGGGCGTCAACACGTGGCCCGGGCGTTGCGTGCTGGTTTGTTCCCCGTCCCAGACCTGCTTGCCGTTGACCCACACCGCGTGGATGCCCTGGCTTGCCTGAATGGGAGCTGAAAACGTCGCCACATCCGTCACGGTGGCGGGGTCGAACAGCACCAGGTCAGCATGATAACCCTGGCGCAGCAGACCGCGCCCGGCGATGCCATATTGGCCAGCCGCCAGGCCGGTCATCTTGTGGATGGCCGCTTCTAACGACAGCAGTTGCTGTTCGCGCACCATCGTGCGCAGCACATTGGTGAAGGTGCCCCATTGGCGTGGGTGCGGATGCGGGTCAAAGGGCAGACCATCAGAGCCGACCATCGTCAGCGGATGCGCGAAGATGCGCTTGACGTCGGCGGGGTCCATCAGGAAGTAGATGGCGCCGGCGGGCGCCAGGCGCGCGACGGCGGCCTCGTCGTCCAGGCCCAGCTCTTGCATCACCTCGGCGAAGTCGCGGCCGGTGGCCTCGGGGTAGCCCTTGGACCACGTGATCATCGTGCGGCTGGCCAGGCGCGCGCGGTCCAGCCGCAGCATGGTGGACGTGGCGGGGTAGGGGTGGCAGTCCAGGCAGACGGGCTGGCTGGCGGCGGCGCGGTTGATCAGGTCCAGCGTTTCGCGGGTGCGGCCGTGGTTGCGTTCGCCGGCCAGCTTGTGGTGCGAGAACACCACGCGGCAATCGAGTTCGCGGCCAATCAGCAGCGCCTCTTCCATGGCGGGCACGATGTGATCGGCCTCGTCACGCAGGTGCGTGGCGTATAGGCCGGGGCGGCCGGCTTGCTTGGCTGCCTTCAAGGGCAGGCAAACGTCGATGATTTCATCGGTGGGCGCGGCGCTGGCGGGTGGGTAGAAGGTGCCGGTGGATACGCCGAAGGCGCCCGCGTCCAGCGCTTCTTGCAGCAGGCCACGCATGGCGGCGCGTTCGCTGTCGTTAGCGGCGCGCGAGGTGTCGTCCATCACGGCCACCCGCAAGGTGGTGTGGCCCACCAGCGGAATCACGTTGACCGCTGCTGGCGTGGTGCGCAGCGCGTCCATCCAGGCGCGGAACGTGGCGAAGCGAAACAGCTCGGTAGGCCCGAGCAGATCCAGCGGTTGCGGAATGTTGTCGCGCTGAAGCGGCGCGAGGCTGATGCCGCAGTTGCCGGTGACGACAGTGGTGATGCCTTGCGACACCTTGGGAAGCATGTCGGGATGCGCCAGCAGGTAGCCGTCATCGTGGGTGTGGGAATCAATGAAGCCGGGCGCCAGCACTTGGCCGCGTCCGTCTATCACGGGCACGCCCGCGGGGTGGGCAAAGCTGCCCACCGCCACGATGCGATCACCCAGCACGGCCAGGTCGCCCGGCTGGGCGGGGCCGCCCGAGCCGTCGATAAGCGTGGCGCCCGCCACGATGAAGTCAGCCTGCAAGGTGGGCAAGGTCATGAGTGCTTAGTCCAGCTTTTCGATGCCAGCGTTGTCGATGATCTTCTTCCACTTGGCGGTTTCGCGATCAATCAATTGCTTGAATTCCTGCGGCGAGCCGGTGGCGGGTTCGGCGCCCAGCGTGGCCAGGCCGGTGCGCACTTCGGGGGCTTGTAGCGCTTTCTGGATGGCGGCGTTCAGCTTGGTCACCACTTCCGGCGGCGTGCCCTTGGGGGCGACGACGCCGCCCCAGGCCACGGTTTCATAACCCTTCAAACCGGATTCATCCAGCGTGGGCACGTCGGGCATCAGCGCCAGGCGCTTCAGGCTGCTGACGCCAATGGCGCGCACCTTGCCGCTGGCGACCAGCGGCGCGGCTTCCGAGGTGTTGACGAACAGGTAGTCCAGGCGGCCGCCCAGCAGGTCCTGGATGGCGGCGGGGCCGCCGTTGTACGGGATGAACATGACGTCCACCTTGGCCATGCTCTTGAAGAGTTCGCCGCCCATGTGGCCGGTGGTGCCCACGCCCGAGGCGCCGTAGGACAGGCGGCCGGGTTCCTTCTTGGCGCGGTCGATCAGGTCCTGCACGCTTTTGACGGGCGATTCGGCCGGCACGATCAAGGCGTTGTACAGGTCGAACATGTGCGCGACCGGGGTCAGGTCCTGGTCCACGTCGTAGGGCAGGCGCTTGAACAGCGAGCGGTTCACCGCCAGCGTGTTGATGTTGCCGTAGCCCACGGTGTAGCCATCGGCGGCGGCGCGCTTGATCAGCGAGATACCGATGTTGCCGGCGGCGCCGGGACGGTTTTCAATCACCATCGTGGCGCCCGTGTCCTTGGCGATTTGCGTGGTGATCAGGCGCGACAGCACATCGGGCGAACCGCCCGCGGCCGACGGCACCACGAAGGTGATGGGCTTGTCGGGATAGGCGCCGGCGGCAGAGGCGCTGCCGATCAGGGCGGCGCTGAGTGCCAGCGCGGATACGCTGCGGAAGAAGGTGCGATGCATGGTGGTATTCCCCTTGTTTTGTTGTGGTGACGGGCGCAGATTACACCCGCGTTGCGGCACTGCATCATCGAAAAATGTGGCAATCCTATAATCCGCCGTTATTGGTCAAGGGGAATAAAAATGGACGTGGAAGGCTATGCGGATGAGGTCGGCCCCAGCGCGGGGCGACCATTGAACCTGCGTCAGATCGAGGTTTTTCGAGCCATCATGATGTCGGGGTCCATCAGCAGCGCGGGGCGCATGTTGCATGTGTCGCAGCCCGCCGTCAGCCGGGTGCTGGCGTTGACGGAAAGCCGGCTGGGCTATCGCTTGTTCGAACGGGTCAAGAGCCGTTTGTCGCCCACGGCCGAAGCGCGTCGGCTGTATGCCGAGGTGGAGCAGGTGTATGGCGGCATCCAGCGCGTGAATGATCTGGCCGCCAGCCTGGGGCAGTCCGGCGCGGGCATGTTGAAGATCGTGGCCAGCGCCAGCTTCGGGCAGCGTCTGATTCCGATGGCGCTTGAGCGCTTTCGCGGCCGCAACGCGGGTGCGCGAGTGGACTACCGCAGCGTCACGTTCGACGAGTTGGCGGCGTACTTCCTGTCGGGGCAGGCGGATATCGGCATTTCGATGCAGCCGCCCGATCATCCCAACCTGACGTCGGTGCGCCTGGCGCAGGTGCCCGTGGTGTGCGTGATGCCGCCAGCCCATCCCTTGGCCAGCCACCAGGTGGTGCAGCCCGAGGATTTTTCGTCCGCTGCCTGGATCGGCTACCCCCGCGACACGCCATTGGGACGCGCGCTGCAACCGTTTTTTGGCGAGGGGCCGCGCCATGCCGCGGCGATCGAAGTGCATTCACCGGTTACCGCGTGTTCGTTCGTGCAGCAAGGCTTGGGGCCGGCTTTGGTGGACACCTGGTGCGTATCGACCGAGCAGTCGGCGCATATGGTGTTGCGGCCCATCGCGCCCGAAGCCAGTGTCGAGGTGTGGGCCACGTATTCGAACCTGAGCGCGCCCCCGCTGTTGGCGCGCAGGTTTCTGGCGGCGGTGAAGAAGACCTTGGAAGGGGAGAGCTTGGACGGGAAGACATTGGAAGGGAAAGCAGCAGCAGGCTGAACCTGAGTCCGGTCCCGGCCCCAGCAGGCTTCCCCCTCGCTTGGTGTTTCCCGCTTTACAGCCCTTCGGCCTTCAACGCCGCCTGGACGCCCTTGTCGGCTTCCATGCGCTTTTGGAACGCCGCCAGATTGTCTTGGCCGGCCAGGTCCACTTCCTTGGCGCGCGCCCAGCGCAGCACCACGTACAGATAGGCATCCGCGATCGACGGCGCATCGCCCGCCAGGTACGACTTGCCCGCCAGTTGCGCATCGATTTGCGAGAACAGCTTGGTCAGCAGCTTGGAGGCCGAGCCGGCCAGTTCCTTCTGCGCGCCTTCGTCGCCCAGGAAGCGGGAAGCGCCGAAGATCATCGAGAACGTCTTGTGGATGTCGGAATTGACGAAGCCCAGCCAGCGGCGGACTTCGGCCCGCGAGCGCGCGCTGCCGTTGCCCAGCAGCTTGCTTTGCGGCGCCTGTTCGGCAATGTATTCCAGGATGGCGACGTTCTGCGTCAGGGTCCAGTCGCCATCGGTCAACGCGGGCACGGCGCCCAGCGGATTCACCTTCAAAAATTCAGGGCCCTTGAGCGCTTCACGGCTGAGTTGATGCGTTTCGTAGGGCTGGCCGACCCACTCAAGAACAATGTGGGAAGCGAGCGAGCACGCGCCGGGCATGTAGTACAGTTTCATGCGATGGGGTCTCCGGAAAGGAAGAACGGGGGGCTCCCGTCCCTGGGCGCTATGGTACGCCACCCGCTGGGCGCTTCGCGCCAGCTTGTCATAGCCGCCGCACCCGCATTCAGCCCTTTGCCGCCGGAGATGTCCATGCAGTCACGCACCGCCGCGAGCACGCGCGCGATCTCACTTTTTTCGGTTTCAACACTGCTCATGGCGGGCGCCATGGTGCTGGCCAAGCCGGCACATGCTTCCCAGGAACCGCCTTCCGTTGCCGCGCGCGTGACGCCGGTCGTGGGCGGGCTGGACCATCCCTGGGCCATGGCGTTCCTGCCTGACGGTGGAATGTTGATCACGGAACGGCCCGGCACGCTGCGTCTGCTGCGTACGCCGGGCGGCTTGTCCAAGCCGCTGTCCGGGGTGCCGAAGGTTGCCGCGCGCGGGCAGGGTGGCTTGCTGGATGTGGCGCTGTCGCCGGACTTTGCGAAGGACCGGTACGTGTATCTGTCGTACGCCGAATCCGATGGCGACAAGAGCGGCACCGTGGTGGGCCGAGGCAGGTTGTCCGACGATGCCAGCGGCCTGGAAGATTTCAAGGTGCTGTTCCGGCAGATGCCAAAGTTGTCGTCCGGCCTGCATTTCGGTTCGCGCCTGGTGTTCGACGGCAAGGGCCATCTTTTCATTGCGCTGGGTGAAAACAACCAGCGTCCCACCGCGCAGGATCTGGACAAGCTGCAAGGCAAGGTCGTGCGCCTGAAGCTTGATGGCTCGGTGCCCGAAGACAACCCCTTTGTGGGCAAGGCGGGCGCGCGGCCCGAGATCTGGTCCTACGGCCATCGCAACCCGCAGGGCATGGCGATCAACCCGTGGTCCGGTGATCTTTGGGAAAACGAACATGGCCCACGGGGCGGCGACGAGATCAACCTGGTGCAACCGGGCAAGAACTATGGCTGGCCATTGGCCACCCATGGCATCAACTATTCGGGCCTGCGCATTCCCGAGGCCAAGGGAGAAACCGCGCCGGGCACGGAACCGCCGCTGTTCTGGTGGGCAAAGTCGCCCGCCATCAGCGGCATGGCTTTCTACGATGCCGACCGTTTTCCGGCGTGGAAAAACTCGGTGTTCATCGGCGCCTTGGGTAATCAGAACCTGATCCGCCTGACGCTGGACGGCAACCGTGTCGTGGGCCAGGAATGGCTGCTGGTGGACCGCAAGAGCCGGATACGCGACGTGCGGCAAGGGCCGGACGGCTATGTGTATGTGCTGACTGACGCCTCGCCCGGCCAATTGCTGCGGGTAGCGCCGGCGCAATCTGGAGGGTAAGCGATGAAGACCTACGAGTTGATCGGATCGGCCGGGTGCGGGTCGGCCATAGTCGAGATGGCGCTGGTGCTGGCCAACGTCCCGCACACGTTGACGGACGTGCCCTATCTGAAGCCCGGCCCCGAACGCGACCGCCTGCTGCAACTGAACCCCTTGGGGCAGGTGCCGACGCTGATCACGCCCGAAGGCGAGGTCATGACAGAAAGCGCGGCGATGATTCTGCACCTGAACGACGTGGCACCGCAGGCCGGCTTGGCGCCCGGGGCTGACAAGCCTGAACGGGCGTACTTTCTGAACGTGCTGCTGCGCCTGGTCGGAGCGGTGTACCCGACGTTCACGTACGGCGATATTCCGTCGCAATGGGCGGGCGAGGGCGCGGCGGCGGATCTGCTGCGCGAGCGCGTGCATACCCGGCGCGCGGAGCTCTGGAAGGAACTTGAACAGCAGGCCGGGTCGCCCCACATGTTGGGCCGGCGATTTTCCGCGCTGGACCTGTATGTGACCGTCATGACGCGGTGGCGTCCAGGGGCTGCGTGGTTCCAGGCGGAATGCCCGGCCTTGGCGGCGGTGGCGCGAGAGGCGGCGCTGGAACCGAATGTGGCGCGGGTATTGCGCCGCAATTTCCCCGCGCCGACCGAATAGCCTATTTCGACGGGCGCCACGCCCGGGCCGCGGCGTTATGCCTTGCCGCGGCGCTTGCTCTTTGCACGGGCCTCGCGCACGGCGATGTACACACCGCTGCCCGCGATGAAGAGCGCACCCAGATAGGCATAGGCGTCGGGCGCTTCACGCCAGAAAATCCAGCCCAGTATCGTGGCCCAGATCAGGCCGGTGTAGTCGAACGGCGCCACGACCGACGCGGGGCCGATCCGAAAGCCCTGTGTGATCAAGGCCAGGCCCAGCGTGCTGAATAGCGCGATGCCGCCAAAGTAGGGCAGATGTTCGACGGTGGGCGTTTGCCAGACCCAGGGCAAGCCCACCGCGCTGCACAGCAATTGCCCCAGCACGATGTAGAACGTGGTCGTCAACATGCCTTCGCCCCGGCTGATGCCGCGCGCGGTGATCATCATGACCGCGTAGAGCAGCGCCGTGGTCAGGGGATACAGCGTCGCCGCCTGAAATGCCGCCGAACCTGGGCGCACCACGATCAGCACGCCGACAAAGCCGGCCAGCACGGCGATCCAGCGCTTGCTGTCCACACGCTCTTTCAGGATCAGCACGGATAGCGCGGTCACGAACAACGGCGCCGCGAACGCGATGGCCGTGGCTTCGGCCAAGGGCAGCGCGCGCAGGCCCAAATAAAAGCAACAGGCCGACACCACGTTGATGGCGCCGCGCACCAGATGCAGCCCAGGATGCGTGGTGCGCAGCACGCGCCGCCCGCCCAGCCACAAGGCCAGCGCCGTCACGAAAGGCAGCGCGATCAGCGCGCGCAGAAACAGGATTTGAAGCGGGTTGTAGTGTTCGCCCAGCCATTTGGCGTTGGCGTCGCTAAGCGTCAGGAAAAAAATGCCGCCCACCACACAGGCGATGCCTGCGAAGGCGGAGTGGTCCCGGGCGGCGGGCAATACAGTTGAGGAAGACATCGGAAACCTGCAAGGGCGGCGGTTCCTGCCGCCGTGGGGAAAGGGGACGTGCGAATGATGGTGAGGGTCAGCCCTGGGCGCGATAGGCCGCCAGCGCGACCATGGCCCAGGCGGCCAGGAAGGCGGTTCCGCCCAAGGGAGTAACAGCGCCCAGCCAATGAACGCCCGTCAGCGACAGCGTGTACAAGCTGCCTGAGAACAGCACGATGCCCACAAACATCACCAAGCCGGCGGCGGACAGCAAGGGCGAACCGAAGCGGGCGCCCAACAGCGCGATGACGAACAGTCCCAGCGCGTGGATCAGGTGATACAGCACGCCCGTCTGCCAGACGGACAGCAGCTCTGGCGTCAACATGCGCTTGAGACCATGCGCGCCGAAAGCGCCCGCGCCCACCGCCACCATGAGGTTCAACGCCGCAAGTATCGTCAACTGCCGGTCCGTCATTGCCAGTCCTTGTAAATGATCGTGTGTAACGCCGCCTATGATATGCCCAATATCGGTGCAGGCCGGGGCGAACAGGCGCCGTTTTGCGGCTTGCGGCCTGATTTCCAAATGGGATATTATAAATTCTGTTTGGAATAGCATCTCAGGAGCGCATGATGACCATCGCCATTCCCGGAAAATCGGCAGACAAGCGCGGCGCTGCCGCCACCCGTCCGCCACGCCGCGCGACAGCGCGCGCCAAGCAGTTGTTCCAGGAACTGGTGGACAGCCCGCTCAGCGATATGGCGCGCGATGTGCGCCGGGGCCTGCCCGCGCAGATGGTGGACGACGCGGCCGATTTCCTGCAAGTGCCCAAGTCCGAAATCATGGCCATCACCGAGGTCAAGGCCGCGTCGCTATCGCGCTGGACCCGGGAAGGGCAGATGCTGCCGCTGGGCGAGTCCGACCGGCTGGCTCGCGTGGCCAGGGTGGCGCGCGTGGCGCGTCAGGTGCTGGGCAGCGACGACGAGGCGGTGCTGTGGTTGAACACGCCCGTGCCTGCGCTGGGCAACGTCAAGCCCTTGTCCTTGCTGACCTCGGACGCCAGCAGTCGCATCGTTGAAGACACCCTGGCCCGGGCGGCGGCCGGCGTGTACGCATGAGCGATTTCATTTCCCTGTGGCGCATCGGCACAACCGCCGGCACGTACCGCGCGGATGACTTGAGCGGGGCGGGGGCGGCGGCGGTGGGCGGGCGCTACAACAGCCCGGGCACGGCGGTGGTGTATACCTCATCCAGCGTGGCCTTGGCGGTGCTGGAAACCGTGGTGCATTTTGCCGTGCGGGCGTCCGAACAGGCCAATCGCTATCTGATTGAAGTGGCCGTGCCGCGCGCCATCCATGATGCCCGCCAGGTGCTGACGGTGAACCAGTTGCAGCGCGATTTCCCGTTTTGGGAGGCGGTGCCGTTTGCCGAAGCCTCGCAGGCGGTGGGCGACAACTGGGTGGAATCCGGCGTGTCGGCGCTGCTTGAATTGCCCAGCGCCATCGTGCCTTATCGCGGCGTGCCCGACTGCAACCTGCTGATCAATCCGGCGCATCCGGATGCCGAACATATTGTGGTGGTTCGGCGCGAACGGTTTGTGTACGACCCGCGCCTGAAAGCCGCATGAACAAAAAAGGGGGGCCCGAGAAGGCCCCCCCTTTTTACCGCCTGGCCAGGATCAAGCGGTGGTCAGTACCGCGCGGCCCACTACCTTGCCCGCCCGCAGCGCCGCCAATACGCTGTCGGCTTCGGCCAGCGCGTGGCGGTGTACCGGCATGGGCGGCACCTTGCCCGCACGCACCAGTTCCATCAATTCCTGCAATTCCGCCAGGTTGCCGACGTAGCTGCCGATGATGGACATGGCCTTCATGGGGATCAACGCGATCGGCCACGACGAGGCCCCGCCGAACAGGCCTACGATGATGAGCTTGCCGCCCTTGGTCAGGAAGTCGAACGCCAGCGAGGTGGTGGCGGGCGCGCCGACCAGGTCGATCGCGGCCTGAACCGGCTTGCCGCCCGCGGCTTTGATGATCTGCTGCGCGGCGTCCGGCGCGGCGCCGTCGATGGCGGCCAGCGCACCGGCCTCCAACGCGGCTGCGCGCTTGGCGGGGTCGATGTCGACCACGATGGCCCCCGCGCCACCCAATGCCTTGATCAGCGTCAGGCTCATCAGCCCCAAGCCGCCCGCGCCAAAGATCACCACGGGATGTTCGCGGTAGATGTCCGCGCCAATCTTCTTCAGCGCGGAATACGTGGTCAGGCCCGAGCAGGCGTACGGCGCGATCTGCGCGGGGTCAAGGTCGCCGATGTCGATCAGGTATTTGGGATGCGGCACCAGGATGTGGTCGGCGTAGCCGCCCGCGCGATGCACGCCCAGGCAGGCCGGCGCGCTGCAATGGTTTTCCATGCCGGCCAGGCAGGGCGTGCATTTGCCGCAGCCGATCCACGGATACACCAGGTAGTTCTTGTCGCTGGACAGGCCTTGCGCGTCCGGCCCGGCCGACGCCACGCTGCCTACCGTTTCGTGGCCCATTGTCAGCGGCAGCGACACGCCACGGTCTTTGAGCGCCAGGGTGCGGCCCTGGCCCAGGTCGTAGCCGCCTTCCCACAAGTGGATATCGCTGTGGCAGACGCCCGCGGCGCGCACTTTCAACAGCACTTGCGTCCCTTGGGGGGTAGGCGTGGGCTGCTCCATTTCCTGCAAGGGCTCGCGGAAGTTGACGACGCAATAGCACTTCATGGGGATGTCTCCGTTTGGGGTTGTTCTAGCCAGCAGCCTACACCCGGGCGCGGCGGCGCGATATTCACTTTTTGATCAGGGGGCATTCGCTGTCAGCCAATGACACGAACACCTTGTCGCCGGGCACCGTGGACAAGATGCGGTAGAAGTCCCCCGGGTACTTGGATTCGGCGGGCTTTTTCACTTCAACCAGATACAGGTCCATGATGACGCGGCCGTCTTCGGGGCGGATGCGGGCATTCTTGATGAGCTTGGTGGTGATGGGCAATTCACGCATCTTCTTATTGACCGCTTCACCCTCGAAGGTGCCGGCCGCCTGCGCGGCTTGCAGGTAATGCGTGGTGGCCACATAGCTCAGGGCCTGCACGATGGACGGCGGGCGAGTCACGCCCATCTTCGCTTGCCAGCGCTTGGTCCAGGCGCGAGTGTCTTCGTCGGCGTCCCAGTAAAACCCGGTGGGAAACGTCAGACCCTGTGCTACGGGCAGGCCCATTGCCTGCACGTCGTTGATGAAGGTCAGGAAGGTCAACAAGCGCTGCTTGCCGCCGGTCAGCCCGAATTCCTGTGCTTGCTTGATCAGGTTGACAAGGTCGCCGCCCGCGCTGGCCAAGCCCACCACTTCTGCCTTTGAGGCCTGCGCTTGCAGCAGGAACGAGGCGAAGTCCAAGGCGCCCAGCGGATGGCGCGTGCTGCCCAGCACCTTGCCGCCCGCTTCTTGCACGAAACGGGTGGCATTGCTTTCCAGGGATTTGCCGAACACGTAATCGGTGGTGATGAAGTACCAGGACTTGCCGCCGGCTTGCACCACGCTTTTCACGACGGCGTTCGACAAGGCGTAGGTGTCGGGCGCCCACTGCGTGCTGAGCGTGCTGCATTGCTTGCCGCTGAAGTCGCCCGCAAAGCCGCCGCTGATCAACGCCGTGCCGCCTTTTTCCCGGGCAACGCCTTGCGCGGCCAGCCCCGCCGAACTGGCGCCGCCGTCCACCACGGCAACCAGGCCTTGGGTGTCGAACCAGCGGCGCACCAGCGCCGAGGCCACGTCCGCCTTGTTCTGGTTATCGGCGCCCACCACTTCAACGGTCTTGCCCGCCACCTTGCCACCCAAGTCCTCGACGGCCATGCGTACCGACATCTCGGAACCTTGCCCGCCCAAGTCCGAGTAGATGCCCGAGCGGTCATTGGATACGCCCAGG
>Ga0160437_1000987_pt1 | contig 13414 bp, 21 predicted proteins | sample HID1975I_E0MG_FD_108227 | JGI IMG/M metagenome (GOLD analysis project Ga0160437, IMG submission 108227) | Enriched soil microbial communities from UW Madison campus, WI, USA - HID1975I_E0 MG | ecosystem: Environmental > Terrestrial > Soil > Unclassified | place: USA: Madison, Wisconsin... | reverse complement strand
GGGCGCTCGTTTCGAAACATGTTTCGAAATCAATTTCATCACTCACTGGTAACCTCGCCGTTCAATGCGACGAAACTACCAACCTCAGAGCTTCTGAAAATGTGGGGGATTTTGACCGCTTACCCCCGAGGCCGTTCCTTTTTGTGAGGGGCGGGCTCTTTTCTTATGATCAGAACGCGACGACGCTCAAAAGAATTACACAGCAGCCGAGCGCGGCCACAGCCCTGCGGACCTGCCGGCCAATTACCCCATCTGCCAAGATTCCTACGGAAACCAGCCCGATGCCGAGAACAATCGCGGCAAGCAGGGCATGAAGATGATTAATCTCGACCACTAAGCCTCCTCAATCGATTCCTTCGTTTGATCTCAATAACAAATTCGGGGAATTTTCTGATTAAAATATGTAAAACGGAGGAACCAAATATCAATGGCGCTTAGCCCGCGATCCTGTCCCTCGTGAACTTAGGTACCCTGCGACAAGCCTACGCCATTTACGGCCAGCAGGTCCGAGTCGGCAGCTCGGCCGCGTCTGCTGTTCCTCGCCATAGCTCTGGCCGACGTACGCCTCGGCCCTCGCGGCCCATGCGGCATACGGTTCTTTGGTCCAGCCTGGAGAACTCGAGGTAAATTGCTCTGAATTGGGCTAGCGGGAGGCGAGCGTGAGCCATGGTTCAAAGTGCAGGGAAAACCGCCCGCACCTTACCGCTTCGAGCTGACAGGTTTGTGCCAGTGTACCTAAGGTACTCACCAGAGCCCTTCGTGCGACCCAAAGGATTAAGTGTCATTTATAGAACCAGTTATGACGGTTGCAAATGGAATTTTTGTACTTTGATTTTATCAGTACGCGCCCTCGCCAGATCGCAAAATAGCAAAAAAATACCCGCCCCAAATAATTGGGCCGGGTAAGTTATGATAGGAAAGTTATGACTAAATTTCCCATCGGGTCGCATGTGCCAATTGGGCTTATATGGCATAGATCGCAAGAGATAAAATTGATCGATATTTGGAAATTAATAGAGATTGGCTTGCGGGAACTTTTAGGTTTTGTAAGTCAATGGGGCTGACGCTCTCGATTTTAACGACTTTGGGCCGCCACGACGATGCGAGCCGGCCCTGTATGTCGCTGACGCCCCGGGTGGCTTGGCGGGCTTCTTCAGCGTTTCGGTTTGCTTGGTAAGGTCGGCACCTGCTTTGCGCCCGGGCAGCGCCGCCTTTAGCTCTTCCACCTCGCGCACCTGGTAAAGGCCAATCCCGGGCAAAGACTCTAGATACACCGGGCCGAAGCGGCCGGGCAAGGACCCCATCGCTGGAAGCCGCGTCGGCCCGTCCAGTGTTTCAAGTTGGTAGGGCAAATTGGTCACGTTCTTGATTTCGTGCATCTATCGTCTTCAACGAAAAGGTCCGTCCGGTTAAAGACGGACCTCATCTCGTTCAGGCCTTGCCCGATCAGGCCGGAGCGGGGTAACTGCGCCGCCGTAGCTGATGGCGTTCGGGCACATGACGTCCGGCGGCCCGGTGCGGGCGATGCCCGGGACCGTGAAGTTCGGCAGACCGTCCTGGTAGACCGGCAGGAAGCGATACGGCATCGGCATCCAGGGCTTTAGCATGTTCGCGTCATAGCGGGAGGCAACCGCTCGACCGCCGCCGGGAATGTCGGCGCTGGCCTTGTTCTTCAGTTCTTCGAGCGAACGGATCTTGAGCTGCTTTCCGGTGCGGCGGGTGTATTCCTTGTTCGTTGCGATGTACTGCATGATGGTCTGGTTCGGTTTCGTCACGCCGTAGGGGGTGCCGACCATGTAATCGAGGGCCGTGTCCGGTAGCAGCAAGGTGTCCTAATGACGAGAGTCGACCAACTCGGCGGGTTATTGATAGTGAAAACGGTCGCCGCGAACGGCGCCATGCTATTGCGGCTGAAAACTTCATTTTCCGGGCGATAAGCGCGAACGACCGAGCCCTTGAAATCTTTAGGGGCTCCGGCTTCGTCAGGAAGATATGTTTGGACGCCGACGCGAGCACCACGGACTTCGGCAACAAAGCTGCCGTCCGCGCAAATGCGGGCAGTCGTGGCAGCGTCGAGGGTGTCGCAGCGCTGCACATGCCCCGCACAGTATTCGCGCGCGAGGCATGGTTTCACCGCCGTCGGATCATCCGCCTCACGGCGCCAGTACCGCGTTAGCTTAGTTACTACGAGTCGCGTTGGCATGCGGTTTGAAAAGCGCGTCAGCAGTGCCGCTTTCCGAGGCCATCGATATGACACATACGATGACAACGGCGGCGACGAGCAGGAGAATGATGGCAGCCGCGATCAATTTACGAAGGAACATCGACTGCCTTTGCCGTAATTGAGGCTAATTGCCAATGATTGGCGCCGTTATGGGACACGGCCCGTCACGGCGTTCGAAACGGTCGAGATAGCGGCCGGCCGTGATGGTATGGTGCAGACCGACTGCGCCCTAGTCGCGGCCGATGCTGTGCTTGCCATGACCGGCGAAGACATAGCGACCCCCTTCCGTGGCAAATACTCCTCAGTGGCCGAGCCGGCCCGCGCGCTCAAGTGCAGCAGCGTTGCCGATCTCAAGGCCACGTTCGACACCCTCCTGCCCCCGAAGCCGATCGGTTATCTTCACATCCAGCGGCAGCACGATCAGATCGAGACCTTGGACGGACGGGATGGCGATCTCGCGGTCGCAAATAAGGACTGGTCTACGCGATAAGCGGAGCAGGACCGCCTCCGCGCTCTTGAGCAGAGGAACGTCCTACGGCTTCAGCACAAGCTTCCCTCATCGAACAGCGCAACACCGCCGCAGCAACGCAGCTCAAGCAATGGAGGCAACCAATGCCGAGGTTAAGGAATATCGGTCTCGCCCGATCCCTGCTGACCTGCGCCGCCTGCTCCACAAAATGTGAGGTCACCTCGGCGCCGCCCCCGCCGGCTTACCAAGGCATCCCGGCAGGGCTGATAAGCCGCTGTACGGTGAACGACGTGGATATGGTCACGGCATCATGACGAGCCGGAACCTCTATAAGAACGGCTTCGAGAAGTGCGCCGCGAAGCTCAATGCAATCAGATCGCCTGACGCCGAAGCTCCAACCGTCCACTAGACAGTAAGTATTGCTGATGCCGGGATGACAGCATTTTTCATTCGCAAAATCATCAGCGCCATCGCAAGCTTCGCGTGATTCGGCTGGTCACCTTCCTCCCTTCCGGCTGATCATCAGATACGCTCCGGCGTATCGCGACCCAACACCTCACCCGGAATACCCATTTGGGTGTTTCGGGTTTTTTCGCACTCGCTATCGCATTAAAAATCAATCTAATGATTTACCGGGCTCATGCTCTATATAGCCTTCAAACATGCATATTCACAATCAGCGAAAGCTAGTCTTCGCTTTGAACCCTCCAGAAATGGAGACGTTGGATTTTTCCATTTTTGAAGGTGCGCGTGACATTTGCGTATTGGTCATCCCGGATAAGAACGGCCTTTGACTTACGTTTGTGTAGGAAACAGAGATGGATCTGGACGACGTTCTGGTTTTACCAGGTTTCAGGCGCGTCAGAGCTCGGGTTTCAGGATCGAAGGAAGGCACTCGGCATTAGGGCGGCTAAGCCCCGATCCCCTCCTGTTGGTCTCTTTGCATACTAAAGAGGCAAAGCAAAAATCCCATCGAGATATTGAGCTGATCACGGTCAGCTATCTAAAGTTGCTGGGTAATCGGTGCCCCCCGGTTATAGAGGTCGCCCTTTCCGCGAGGGGCGGCCTCTTTCAATAGAAGGCGCATCGGAACCTCGCGTGAAGTCGCCGTAGTGTAGCTGCGGACCGGGTTCGACACCGGCTGGCAAACGCCCCCACGCGTCCGCCCCCTCTTCAGCCCATAAGGGCGCGTCCATCCGCGCTGCCGCAGCGGCTGCTTCTATCACGGTGGTAGGTGCGGAGCGGCATGCGCACAATTGCCAGCAAATAGCTTGGCCTGTGCTGACGCCGCACCGCCGCGCGGGAACCCTTGAATGTGGCGATGCGAAAACGTTCAAGCCTCATACGGCTTTTGATAATCCAGTTCTGCATCCTCCAGCGCTTCCCAATCATCGCCGCGGGCGCTGCTATCCTGAAGCCATTTTCTTGCCGCCTCGATATCGCCGCCACGCGGAAAGCGCCAATCTTTCCGGCCCCTGCGGTTAGGCCTCACGACTTGGAAATCCTGGCTCGCAGAGACCGCGCGGTGACCGGTCGCCGTCGGCAGCATGGCGCATCGCCAGCTGTTACAGAAACGTTGCGCCCACCTGGCCCGCCAAGCTAAAGCGTCGCCTCGCCTGCAAAGAAACCCAAAGCCTCATATGCGATCGAATGATAGTGGTGATAATCGAACACGCTGTCGCGCCAGTCCGGGGACCCACCGTGACCTTCGAACAGGGCCTCGAACTGGTCCGCCAGTCCATTAGCATCACCAACCAGTGCCCCGCGGTAGAAGACTACCGGCAGCCGCGAATTATTCGGTACCCAGCCCTTCTCGCTGAGCAGGAAGCTCTCGATCTTCATCACGCCTTCGCTTTCCGGGCTCGCTTTTGTTTCGGCTTGTCGGCCAACTCGATCCAGACAGGTGCATGGTCGCTGGTCTTTTCCCAACTGCGCACATGGCTGTCGACTTGCGCTTCGAGCAACCGGTCGGCGAGCGCGGGGCTGAGGAGCAGATGATCGATGCGCAGGCCGGCATTGCGGCCATAGGCGTTCCGAAAATAGTCCCAGAATGTGTAGATCACGGCACCCGGATGCAGCGTACGCAGGGCATCGATCCAACCTTGGTCCAGCAGCCGGAAGTAGGCCGCCTTCACTTCGGGTGCGAACAACGCATCATCAAGCCACCGCTCCGGCTTGTAGACGTCCAGATCGGTCGGAATGACATTGAAGTCACCCGCCAGGATCACCGGCAACCCACTCTCCAGCAGCCCGGCGGCATGCTCGATCAGCCGGTCGAACCAGCGCAGCTTGTACTCGAACTTGGGGCCGGGACGCGGATTGCCATTGGGGAGATAGAGCCCGCCAACCAGGATGCCGTTGACTGCCGCCTCGATATAGCGGCTCTGACCCAGGTCAGGATCGTCCGGAAGTCCGCGCCGCGTCTCGTGGATATGGCCGACGCGGCTTAGCAGCGCGACCCCATTCCACGACTTTTGTCCATGCCAGATGACATCATAGCCAAGGTCGCGAATGGCACTTTCCGGAAACTTCTCCTGCGGCGCTTTCAACTCCTGGAGCACAACCACATCGGGTTCTGCTTCCTCGAGCCAGCGCAGCAGCACCGGCAACCGGCCATTTACGCCATTCACATTGTAGCTCGCGATTTTCATAGGTCGGGCAAGGTCTGGTCGGCGCGCCCCCAACCGCTGAGCGCCTTCGAGCCGGCCCGCTTTACCAGATCGGTACCATCGCGGATGCTCCAGTACGATGGCTTGTCGATCATCTCCTTTTCCTTCCAGGTGATCGGTACTGCGACCGGTGCGCCTTCACGCGCGCGGACCGCAAAGGGCATGACCGCCGTCGTCCCGCGCTGGTTGCGAAGATAATCGACGAATATGCGGCCCTTGCGCTGCACTTTTGGCAAGGCGGCGGTGAAATGCTCGGGGTCGCTCTTGGCAACTGCCTGCGCCAGCCGATGCGCAAAGTCCTTCACTTCCAGCCACTCCGCCTCCGAGACCAGCGGCGCAATCTCATGCACGCCCTTGCCGCCGGTCAGCATCGGAAAGGTCTCGAGGCCCAGGGTCTGGAGGATTTCGCAAAACTGGAAGGCGGCACTGCGCACATTCTCGAAATCGAGGCCGACATCGGGATCGAGATCGAAGACGAGGCGGTCAGCCTTCTTCACGTCTTCAATCCTCGAACCCCACCCATGAAACTTGATCGTGCCCATCTGCACACAAGTGAACAGACCCTCTGCTGTGTCGAGGAAGAGATAGGGCTCATCATGCCCGTCCTTTTCACGAATCGCGGCATGCCGCACGGCATCTCGGAAACTGCCCGCGTCATGCTTCTGGAAGAAGCATTTTTTAGCGCGGCCCTGGAGGCAGCGCACAAGACTGATCGGTCCGGATCCAGCCCAGGGCAGCATGATCGGAGCAACTTGCGCGTAGTAATCCGCCAGCTCGCCCTTACTCATCTTGCCCTCGGGAAAGATGACGCGGTCAGGGTTGCTGATGACGACCGACCTGGCCGGTATCGTCGCCGCCTTCACCGGCGCCTCCGTTTCCATCACTACCGCCTCGTGCTTCTTGTCTTCGTGTAGACCCAGATAGAAGGGATGCCGGAGCGTTCTCACATTGGTCATCTCGCTAAACGCGATCTCCGCCACCCGCTTGGGTCGCAGCCAGTGCGCCCCACGAACCTCTGCGCGCGGCGCCTTCACCGCCGGCGCCTCCTGTTCGAGCGGTGCCATGACCACCATCAGGCCGATGATCTCTTGGTTGTCAAAACCGGTGCCGACCTTGCCGGCGTAACGGAGCACTCCATCCTCGGAGACGCCCAGGATCAGCGATCGGAAAAGCCGCGACTTGTCCGACGGCGTCCATCCGACCACGACGAATTCCTGACGCTTGATACATTTGGTCGTGAGCCAGCCTCCCGATCGCGAGCCGACGTACCGGCCATCGGCCGGCTTGGAGATGACTCCCTCGAGGCACGCGGCGCGGAACTGGTTTAGCAAGTTCTCACCATTGCCCGCAATGTGATCCGAATAGGGAAAACGCGACTTACCCTGAGGGAGGATCTTCGCGAGCTCCGGCTTGCGCTCGGTCAGTGCCAGCTGGGTCAGGTCCTCGCCATCGGACTCCAGTTGGTTGAACGCGAAATAGTCGATCGAGCCGGGCGCGCTTTTCAGTGCATTCTGCAGCACCTGAAAGCTGGAGCGACCCTCGGTATCGAGCACCACCGCCTCGCCGCCGCCAACGCTCAGCAGCACGCCGTAACCATCATATTTCATCTCGTGCAGCCAGCGCTTGCCAGCAGGAACGGTGTCCGCCAGCGTTGCGAGCTTCACCGCACGAACGGGCGGAGCACTGCTAGTCGAAGCTGCTTTCCTGCACGCTGGGATCACTCGCGCCATGATGAAAGGCCGATGTTCGTCATAACAACAAAAGTGCGGGAGCGACCGACTCGCTCCATCGCGTTTCGGGCTCGGCTTGCCGTCCGCCGCTATGAGTCTCATCGATCGTGGAAACTGCATTTGGACCGAGGCGTCGCCGACTTAGGTCACAAATGAAGGAGAAGAGAAATAGCAGATGACAAGACGGATCGCGGGCCGCAGAACCGCTGAGCCCCACTGCGATCTCATGCTCGGTATGAGGCCCCAGTTCGAGGGACACGATCTCGGCAGCCTGTCGCGAAACCCATGAGCAATGTATTCGCGCGCGCTCACGAGATTTTTGCCTTGATCGTCCATGCCGCCCTGCACGAGATCGGCATGGCGATGACCCGTATTGAAGTGGTCGACGGCGATCGGTCCGCGCTTGCGGCGAAGCTGCTTCAAAAGGCGGCTTAAATCTTGAGATAGGCCGCTGCCTGGCCGGTGTTGAGGAAGGGGGAGCCGCGCTTTGCAAGCTGCGCCCGGTCAATGTTGCTCGACAGTTCCATGATATCCCTGTCACGTTGCGCTGGACAGCACCAACCGCCCTCAAGGGACACTCGATTTGGAGCACAATTCCCCGGTCAGGCACGGTAGGAAACGCGTATAGCCGATTCTGACCCCCCTCTCGAGTTCACTCGAAACTCGGTCCGATTTGCTATCGACGTAGCCTCCACCAGTTTGTCAGACGAAGGTTCTTCTTTCCTCTTTTGCCCTGGCGATACCAGTAGCCGCGCCCGCCTCCGTTCCGGCTCCGAACAGCTCTCGGGAACAGCGCTCGGCTCTCGAGGCGGCGCATAAACGGCAGAGTGATTTTGAAACGAAACTGCTGACCGAGGCCGGTGTCGGACCCGCCGAGAACCTAGCTGGTGAACAAGGGGAAGCATGGCAAATGCTGCTTGAAGAACCTTACCGCATGCTGGCCATGCCAAGGGTGCAGATCGAGAAGAAACCGTTAGCTTCCGCGGTCATTTCTATTGTCAGCAGGAGCGGGGCATCGCCGGCTGGGACCATTAGCGCACAGGAATGAGAACACCTCGCCTCGCTCGAACAGGACATCTTCAAGCCCCGTGGTTATGTGCCGTGGACACCTGCAACGCCCGGCACGAAGCCGCCGCCCCCACCGGGGATCTGCTATGAATGAACCCTGCGATTGCCCGCGATATTCCCCGCGCGAGACCTGACTACAAGCTACTCCGAAAGCGGCGGCGGAGAGAGCGTCAAACGGGAATTTGCGGCGGAAATGGCGCGACTGGCGGTCCCGGCGCAGCCGCGTTCCACCTTCGATCCCGCGAGCCCTTTCTGGTCATTTCAGAAATGCTTCGCTGCTCCCCGAGACCCGATATAACTGCTTGCGATATCGGTAGCATGCTCGCCCCCGTGACAGAATGCTATCAGCCCAAACGGCTTATATTGACAGCAGATCGCTTGCCGTTCCGCGCCGTCAGCACTTGGTAAGCCACCGCCTCGCCTGCAACAAGATTGGTTAGGCCGGAAGCTCCCAGCGCATCGGCATGAACAAAGCAGTCGCCCCCGCCATTATCCGGCGAGATAAAGCCATATCCTTTCGCAGCATTGAAGAATGCTACACGACCCGTTGGCATTGTTGCCCCCCGAACAATTCGTAGCAATCCATTGCGCGAGGATGGTTAGAGGGTCAACGCAGTTAACTTTTCAGATTTCTCGAAATGAAACGACTTAGTGTTCACTTATGAACACTAAGTCGTTTTGTACTTGGTCTGCGCGCAGCAGCTCCTTTTGACTTCAGCTGGCGGTGCTCCTCGCAGAGCCATTTCCGGGCGATGGGCAGACCTTGAGGAACGGTTTCAGCGGGCACCCGAACCGCCAGGCCGTTGCGAAGCGCAGGACCGGAATCGGCCGCGAGGAGCCTCCCCCGGCAGGCGAGGAAATAGGGGCCGGTCGGCGCCGCAAACAACAGCAGGAAGAGCCGGTTGGATTTTCGGCGGACCGGGCCGCTGACCGCCACCGGACACCGGTTGCTCCGAACCGCGCCTAGGGTGACATCACCGCCATCCGCGCCGTGTCCATTTGGGCGCTGGAACAGCGCTGCCATAATACCCTGGATACCGGGCGCTCTCGAAATTCGAAAACCCTGTCGTGTTTCCCGGAGTAAAACATGACGGAACAACCCAAGTTCAAAAAGCGCCAATACCTAATCGTTCCCCATAATATAAACCGGCACATCTTCTCACAGAGCTTTCACAAATCTGAAAATCCGTGTTATTACCGATAGGGGCAGCGAACGGAATAAGCGCAAATACACCTGAAATATCGCTTGCCAACTAGGAGAAATCGATGCGCGAGCTGGATAGCCGTGATGGAATGCGCCATGATTTGGCGTCGCGCGGGCTTGAGGACGAGATCTGCGAGACGGACAGCTTGGCAAAAGCGCAGCAAAAGGCCGCTGATGCCGATCGCTTACGGCGCAGATCGGCAGGCCGGGTTACGTCGCTTCCGATACCGTTCTTTCGCAACTGAGCCTTTACACGGCAGCCGCCCCAGACCGAGCTCTGATGTCGCAGCTTACCGCTTGACGGCAGCCACGCTCGGATGTTTTTCGATATGCACGACATTCGCCGCGGCATAGACAGCGATCAGGATCGTCAAGGCAACGACGGCGACCCGTAGGAGCGTTTGTCCGGCCCGATTCGATATCGGGGTACGACGCGCCAGCGCCCTTCGTTCACGCATCTATACGCACCTCATGATTCCTATGTCCCGGACATCTGCGATCCAGTGCGGCGATAATCACATGCGTGGCCGGGAAATTCCAGACATCTTTAGGATCACCACGCGATCGGCACCTGAACCCGGATTCCATGAGGAAGCCAAGGCCGGCACTGAAGGCTTCGGCGTTGCACCGCCTTTGCGTGCACCTCGCAGAAAGGAAATGGCGAGCGAGCCATCCGTTTCGGTCAAGACAAGCACACCTAGCCGGAAGCCGGTGCGAGGCCGACGCTAATGAAGGCATCGGAAAGTTATCGTGAGGTCTTACTATACCATTTAATCTTTGGGTTTCTGCACGCCGTTGAACGAGCTTATGCCCGCATGACGGGATGGTTCGAGTCCTTCAGACATCCGGCTGCTCATGTCAGGAATACATTTACGAATTTCGAACAAGAGGAACGCCATGGGTGTTAATTAGGCGGCTGACTCATTCAATGAGCGCTGGAGCGTATCGACGGTCGCGAGGATGGCATCGAAGTCCGGCACATCGCCGAAGATCATGCCCGCCATAGCAGCATAGTCGCGACGGAGGTCAGCGATCATCGCATCGGTCGGCATCATGGAGAAGCTGCCGGGCTCTGCATGGGCAAGATCGAGGTCGCGGCTGTTGAAGAACATACGGGCGTGCGCGACGCAATCCCTGCCTAGGTCTGGGTCAGCCATCGCTGAAGCGCCCGCTCCGGCGATCATCAGTTGGTGCACGTCGTAATAGTGGCGCGAGACACGTTGGCCGCCCACACGCAGAACTTGACGGGCATCGAACCAACGGCGGAGGCCATGCAAAATGACGACCTTGTCCCAGAAAGTGCGTTCCGCGTCGACGATAGTCACGTTGGCGACTGTCAGATCGAGGGCTGGTAGATCGTCGGCGAGATAGGGAACGACGCTATGCCGGGCGTGAGGATCAAGAGCGGATTTTGCCCCGGATTCGATTTTGACGGCTTTGCGGATGTAGCCATCCGACTCGGCGGTCACGCTTGGATACCACAGGAGAAGGCTCTGGGCGCTTTCATCGTCCTGATCGAGTTCGACCTTCGCGCCCGCCATGCCCTCGCCGACTGCACTGACTAGCGTCTCCGATAGCTGGGCAATCAGGTCTCCGCCTATGAAGGCCCGGCATGCCGCCTTGATCGTCGAGCTTTGCCTGTCGCTTCTTACCGGACATCTCCTCCAGCGCCTCGACGCTTGCATCTTGGCCGATGTCTTCGCGAAACACGGTGATGTCTATGTCTTCGGAGAAACGCTGGATCAGGCCGAAGCCCTTCGACAGTGACGTGCCCCCTTTGAACAGGAAGCGCGGGCCGTGGGACGCCGGACCGTTGAACAGCGCATCAAGGGTCCAGCAAACCCAGAAATCCTTCTCGATATTCTGGGGCGCAGTGCCGAGCCGCTGCCCGGCGCCGATAAACACATCCCGTCGATCCGCCGGGTCGGCCGCAAGGAACTGGGCGTAAGCGGGATTCATTATGATGCACGCTTGGTTATCAGACGGTTGGCTGACGCGGTAGCCGGCATCGTATCGCGCAGGATATTTTGCATCCAGAGCGGGAGCGTCAGCATATCGGCCTGGAGGTCGTTGACGATGTCGGCGCCGTGATCGGGGTGGGCGAAGATGTTGCGCAGACGCTTGGCAACATCCGGATCGGTATCGCCCCCGGCGTCGTGCAACCAATGCAAGGCCTGAACGACCCGCATCGCTGGCCGCCTAGCCCAATGAAGCCGACTTGGCGCAGTGGTTTTGAAATCGATCTTGAGGTTGCCGAGCGTGACGGGGTTCAACCTTGCGTCCGTGTGGACGACGATACGAGCAGGGACTGCATCGGATAGTCCTAGATCGTTGGCTGCGGTTACGCCATCGACGAGCATACGGGCCTGGTCCCGGCGAGCCAGCGCATCGATGACGGCCCGGGGATCGGGGTGCGTGGGCTTGCCTGTAAGGGGGTTAAGTTTCGGCTTGTCATAAAGGCCGCGGGCAATCCTGCGGGCGGCACCATTGCGTGTCATTCGATGGAGCACTTGGTCGACGGCATCGCGAGAACCGAGATCGAGAAAGTCCTGCGGCGTCCAGACTGAATGCGCGCCGCCGGAGACCATTCGGTCCGATATGGCACTTTTGAGATCGAGGCCCGGTCCACGCATAGCCACTCCTTTGTCAGAAGCGTGTATACGCAATTCTGACAAATCACAAGGTGAACTTGTCAGATTCGTGATGCGTATTTCTGACAAATTACGCGAGAAACAGGCGGCGTTGCAACGCAGCGCCATGTTGGAACTGGCGGGACGAATGGAAACGATGATGGATGAACACGGACCCAGAAGAGCTTTCGTCCGGGCAGCCTAAGCGATTGATTTGGCAGCCAAATCATAAACTTACGAACTCGCTTGAAACATTCATAGCGCGATCTGGATTCGTGGAAAAGGCTGGACGTGAATGGACAGGGCGGTTCGAGTCCGCTGGGGCATTGGGCGGGTTGGAGCTTTGTCCGAAATACGTGATGACCATCCCCGGGGTAGGTGTGGCCACCGCTACCGCCTTCACGACAGCGATCGAGGATCCGGCCAATTTCGCCAGATCGCGTTCCGTTGGAGCGTGGGTGGGCCTTACGACCAGGCGCTTCCAGTCCGGCGAAGTGGACTATGATGGGCATATTTCCAGGCGCGGCGACGCGAACCTGAGAGCTCTGCTTTATGAAGCAGCCTCGGTAATCTTATCTCGAACTCACGCGGAAAGTGATCTGAGAACGCGGGGTCTGAGGCTTCGCGAGAAACTTGGATTCAAACGAGCTGCGGTTGCCGTCGCGCGCAAGCTGGCCATTATCATGCACCCCATGTTAGAGTCCGGGAAGAAATTCAACTAGCACGCCGCCGCGTAACTACCAGTTTTTTCTGGCGGCGCGGTAGAGAAGCGCGGCCAGGCGTCCCTGCCGGGACGTGAGGTGGCCCATTCCGTGAGATGGCCCATTCCGTGAGATGGCGTTGCACCGTCAGCCGAATTGGCGCGTGCGTTTTTGCACATTGGAAAGGCCGCTCCGCGAAATACCCATCATGCAGCGACTTGTATCGACTGCGAAGACGACCGTGATCCCGGCAATCGACGCTGCAACCGAGAAAGCCCTTGCCATGAGAGCCGCTATTAGACGACGCGGCTCCACACTAGGCACCCGCGTGCGGATTCCGATGATCCCGGCCGCCTGTTCCAATCTGATCCCGGCCATCATTCCGATTTGATCCCGGCCGGGCAGAAGCCAGATCGTGTCGCCTGATGGCATTGGGGATTAGTGATGGTCAAGCGGCGGTTTGCTGTGCAGGCCGACGCATGGATTCACCTTCGAGTTCGAGCCGGTGTGCGTTGTGCACGAGGCGGTCCAGAATGGCGTCGGCGTAGGTCGGATCGTTTATGGTCTGATGCCAGCGGGCCACGGGAAGCTGGCTGGTGACGAGCGTCGAGCGCTGACCGTAGCGGTCCTCGAGAATTTCGAGGAGATGATGCCGGGCGTTGCCATCGAGCGGCTGAAGACCCCAGTCGTCCAGTATCAGCAACTCGACCTTGGCGAGG
>Ga0160437_1000986_pt1 | contig 13425 bp, 8 predicted proteins | sample HID1975I_E0MG_FD_108227 | JGI IMG/M metagenome (GOLD analysis project Ga0160437, IMG submission 108227) | Enriched soil microbial communities from UW Madison campus, WI, USA - HID1975I_E0 MG | ecosystem: Environmental > Terrestrial > Soil > Unclassified | place: USA: Madison, Wisconsin... | reverse complement strand
CCACAAGGCACCGACCGACCTTTCACTGATGGTGTTGGGCAATATGGTGACTAACCTGATTAACACAAGCGTCGCGCCCGCACAGCGCCAGGCGATTGTCCGCTCCTTTGCTCAGGCGCTGCAATCTTCTGTTAGCGACGACCCAGCGCACTAAGCGCAAAAGGAAGACGACAAACAGTTTATGGTGACTCATCGTCAGCCCTATCGCGAAAAAGTGTCCCAGATGGTCAGTTGGGGGCACTGGTTTGCCCTGTTCAATATTCTGCTGGCCGCGGTTCTCGGTAGCCGCTATCTGTTTGTCGCCGACTGGCCGACGACGCTCTCGGGTCGCGTGTACTCGTACATCAGCCTCGTCGGGCATTTCAGCTTTCTGGTGTTCGCCACCTACCTGCTGATCCTCTTCCCGCTCACCTTCGTTGTCATGTCCCAGCGCCTGATGCGGTTCTTATCCGCCATTCTGGCCACCGTGGGCATGACGCTGTTGCTCATCGACAGCGAAGTCTTTACCCGCTTCCACTTGCACCTTAATCCTGTGGTGTGGGAGTTGGTGATTAACCCCGATCAGAACGAAATGGCCCGCGACTGGCAGCTTATGTTTATCAGCGTGCCGGTCATTCTGCTGATTGAGATGCTGTTCGCCACCTGGAGCTGGCAAAAGTTGCGCAGCCTTACGCGCCGCCGCCACTTTGCCCGCCCGGTTGCTTGGTTTCTGTTTACTGCCTTTATTGCCACCCATGTGATGTACATCTGGGCCGATGCGAATTTCTATCGCCCTATTACCATGCAGCGCGCGAATTTACCGCTTTCCTATCCGATGACCGCCCGTCGTTTCCTTGAGAAACACGGTCTGCTCGACGCGCAGGATTATCAGCGCCGTCTGGTGGAGCAAGGCGATCCGGAAGCCGTTTCCGTGCAATATCCGCTGAGTGATTTGCGCTACCGCGATATGGGCACCGGGCAAAACGTGCTGCTGATTACGGTCGATAGCCTGAACTATTCCCGCTTTGAGAAGCAGATGCCTGCCCTGGGCAGTTTTGCGCAGCAAAACCTTAACTTTACTCAGCACATGAGCGCCGGTAATGCCGCCGACAGCGGGATCTTCGGCCTGTTCTACGGGATTTCGCCAAGCTATATGGATGGCGTGCTGTCCGCCCGCGTTCCAGCGGCGTTGATTTCCGCGCTGAACCAGCAGGGTTATCAGCTGGGTCTGTTCTCCTCTGACGGCTTCAGCAGCCCAATGTATCGCCAGGCGCTGCTGTCTGATTTCTCACTGCCGCCGTCCAAATCTCAGCGCGATGCCGACACCGCCTCTCAGTGGATTAACTGGCTGGGAAGCTACGCGCAGGAAGAGAACCGCTGGTTCTCCTGGATTTCGCTCAACGGAACCAGCCTTGCCGACAGCCAGAAACAAGGCTTTAACCGCCGTTATGCCCGCGCCGCCGGAGATGTCGATAAGCAGATTGACCGCGTGCTGACCGCACTGAAAGAATCCGGCAAGCTCGACAAAACGGTGGTGATTATCACCGCCGCGCACGGCGTAGCGCTGGATAAACAAGGCGCGAATTTCGACTGGTCTCGCGAGCAGCTACAGGTGCCATTAGTGGTACATTGGCCAGGTACGCCTGCTCAGGAAATCACCACGCTGACCAATCATAAAGACGTGATGACCACGTTGATGCAGCGCCTGTTGCACGTCAGCACCCCAGCGAATGAATATTCTCAAGGGCAGGATTTGTTCAGCGCCACGCGCCGCCATAACTGGGTGACCGCCGCGAGCAACACTGACCTGGCGATAACCACGCCGAAGGTCACCGTCGTGCTAAATCACAACGGTAACTACCACACGTGGAATCGTGACGATGAGAAAGTGGATAATGAGAAGCCACAGCTCAGTCTGCTGCTCCAGGTGCTAACCGAAGAGAAACGCTTCATCGCTAACTGATTGATTATTTTTAAATCACTTGGCGAAAACCGTCTTGCATCCGACGTTGAAATAAGTAGTATTATTTTCAGCGTCGGCACGTAGCGCAGCCTGGTAGCGCATCGTCATGGGGTGGCGAGGGTCGAGAGTTCAAATCTCTCCGTGCCGACCAATCTAATGCCAGAGTTCAAGATATGAGACGTGCTGAATGGCACGTCAGCCTTGGTCTCTTCCCTCTTGTTACAAACATCTCCATAAACCGACTGACGTCATCCTGTAGAACTCCCGTTCTAACGGTAGGCTACCGCCAAAAGAACGGGAATCATGATGCTTACACGATGGTTGTTTTCGTTAACCATTACGCTTTGTCTGCATGATGACGCCTCTTCATCTGATAAAGATTTTCATCGGCCTTTTTATAGCAATCGGTAAAATCATCGATGAAGTTACTGATCCCATAGGAAAACGTGAGTGGAATATCGTGTCCTTCATGAGGAAAGGTGCGCAGCCCTTGAGCAAGTCGCGCCATTTTATCTTCCGCGTGCTCAACCGAAACATTGCGTAATAACAGTACAAACTCATCTCCACCCATACGGATCAAGGAATCGCCATCGCGCAGATCATTCATCAGATAGCGGCTTAAAAAGACCAGGGCATCATCGCCAGTATGGTGGCCGTAGGTATCATTGATTATTTTGAAATCATTAAGATCGATAACCACCAGTACCGCGCTATCTTTTGCAGACAGGTTCTCAATAACAAACTTACCCCCTTCTCGTGATAGCGCCTGGGTCAGTGAATCTGTCGTCAATTTGTTCATCATCATGGCACTATTGTTATGTGCCTTAAGAAATAGCATGAAAACAAATATCATCATCAGGTTCGCCAGAATAAACATTTCCGGCTTAGCATTAATCAACATCAACAGATTGATTTTGCAATTAATATAATAACCGTTGGTTAATTTAATATGATTCACAGTCAAACCCGGCAGCACACTTTTCTCCGCCGAGATATTCATCATAATATCATTCTGTTTAACACTGTGAATGCTTATCACATACCCGTTAATTTTGGTATTTAAATTTTTGAATCCCGTCTCAAATAACGTGGTGATATCTTTTCGTGTGTAATCAGTTGCAATGATCCCTGAGACCTTACTGGCATGAGACGTAAAGTTATTAAGCACGACAGGAACACCAATGGTAATACTGGGTAAATGGGTTTGTGAGTCCTCATAGACGTTGCTGTAGAACAGCTCCGGTACCGTAAACCCATTGCTGTCATTTAGCGCGTCTGCGGTATGAAGCAAATAATCAGTTAATCTGAAATGAGGATTGTTTTCAGATATCTTAACGACCTTGTCATCATCCAACGCATAATAATAGCCACTATCACCATCCGTATAATACGTTGAAAATTGTGATTTATATTCACGACCAAAGCTGCGCCAGAAAGCGTGAAGGATCAGAAATTTCTTGCGATGTTCGACATCCAATTTCTCATTCCAACGTATTGTCGCCTGATGATCAGAACCAGAATGAGGGTGGTTGATCGCATCCTCAATTCTGATATCGAGAATTTTATCAATGACGTTGTTTGACAATTGCAGCATCGATCCTAATGAAGACGCCATACTGCTGTTATTTCGGACATCTTTATTGATAACATTCACGATTTCTGACGAAACAAGCTCGATATTTGTTCGGGCCTTGGAGAACGAAAAATAGAGCATAAAGGCGTTAATCATAATAAAAATGATGATTAGCACGCTCATGACTAACTTTTTTTCAGCTTTTAATTGATCGGAACTTTTCATAGTCATCAAGATCTTATTGTCAAAGTACATACCCTGCGGCGTATCCAATAGACTGCTTTAGTTCTGGATTATCGAGGCCGAGTGACTAAACGAATGCATCCATTCTCGGGTTGCCAGAATGAGAAGACCTGAGGTCGGGCATAATAGTAACCCTGCGCCTTAGAACACCCCATTTGCTGCAATTTCTGGCCCATCTCTGCGGTCTCTACCCCTTCGGCCACAAGTGGAACCTTGAACTGTTGCGAAAGCATGATTACAGAAGAGATAACCGCCTCACTCTTTTTATCGCTGATAATGCCATTCACAAATCCTCGATCGATTTTTAGGCAATCGAAAGGTAGCAAGTGCAGATAGGAGAGGCTCGAGTAGCCACTGCCAAAATCATCAATTGCGAAAGAAAGTCCAAGCCGGCGGAGATAATTCAGATGCTCGATAACGTGTTCAGTGTCCTGCAGCAGCACACTTTCTGTGATTTCCAGACAGATGTTGTGGTTCATCAAGCCGTTATTGGCAATACATAACAGCAAGTGCTCGGAAAAATCAGCCTGCTGCAGCTGAACTGCAGAAATATTAATGTGCAGTTTGAAATCAACGGGTGCGCCACGCTTAATGAATGCAGACAGCTGTTGACAGGCCTCTTCCACAATCCAGCGCCCCAGAGGAATGATAAGCCCGGTACGTTCAGCCAGGCCAATGAACTTATCCGGCGGCACGAACCCCAATAATGGAGATTGCCAGCGGATCAGGCATTCGCCTTCTGAGAAGGTGTCCGGGGAGTCCAGATCAACAATTGGCTGCAATACAAGATGAAATCCCTCGCTGTGCAGGTCTTCCAGTAACGCCTGGTGCAGGGTGACATTATTAAGTTCGTTTTCACGCATATCGGGGGTAAACATCACGCATTCACGGTTTGCACCCGGGCAGCTATGCTGCAACGCCAGTGCCGCATTCATCGAACACTCGCTAATGTTCTCCGCTGTTAATGTCTCCAGACTTCCACCCGCTTGACCGGCATACACATACTGCTGCCATTCGTCAGAGCCAACGCTGTCATTCCTGCGCGTCACGTTAAACAGAGACGACAGCAATCCCCAATAGATATCCAGATCCTTGGCTTCGTTAACCCCAGGGAAAATCAAGATAAAGAGATCTTCTGAATAGCGGCAATGTAATGTATCCGCAGGGGTCAGGTTCAATAACTGTTGGGCGAAATTGCGGATGTATTTCTTTGAATAGGCATGACCCAAGGTGCTGCGGATATCGTTGAAGTTGGTTACACGAAGCATCAATAGCAGATTACGGTCTTGATATAGCGAAGGCTGATTGAGAAGCCCTGCGCGGGTCAAAAACCCGGTCTCCGGGTCCTGCTCCATTCTACTGGTGTGCTCATCAAGCGCACCAGAAATGAAACGGGAAGCGTTGGAGAGTTCTGCTTCTAGTACAGCGATTTCCGGATACATACGCTGTTGTCTGGACGGCTGCCAGGGCTGCAGCCCCAACGCCCTGGCTTTCTGCATCAACTGATTAAAGGGCGTAATGAATCGACGAATCAGCACAATTATTATCGCTAAGGCGGTCAATACAAACACCGCAAAGGCAATGAACCAACTGATATGCGAGCGTAACAACGACGCTGGGGCCGAAAGATCGGGTGTCACGATAACCAATGACCACTTCAGCGTATTTGACGGGTCAGCAATAGAATGAGCAGCGACGTAATACTGGCTACCCGCCTGCTGTACGGTTTGTACACTGTCAGGTTGAGCGTGAGCCACTTTCAGAAACGTTAACAGCTCAGTAAATTTCGCTGAGCTGGACTGCTGTTTGTTTTTCTTCGTATTCAGATAGTCATCATTCGATGATGCAATGATCTGTCCGCGCTCATCGAGCAACACAGCGAAACCATGATGGGCTTGAAATTGCGCTTTCAAAAAATGACTCAACCCCGCAGGATCGATGTCAGCAAAGAAAACGCCCACGAAATGATGATTATATTGATAAACAGGGACTCGCCAGCTCAGGACAAAGCGATTAGCCCCAAAGCTAGAGTAATGTTTTGGCGTCCAGAAAGGCATTTTCTGTGACATCGACTGGTTAAACCACGGGCGTGAAAAGAGTTGGTAGTTCTCAATCTTGCTAACAGGTTCAGAGGTATCTGCATCGCTCGCGAAAACATTTAGTTGGCTATCACGATCGGCCGCTGTTTTAAACATATAGAGATCGTTAGCGGCGTTTTTTCGCTGATAAGCAAGGTATTTTCCCTCCGCAGAGGCGTAACCTACGCTCAAGATCGACTCACTACCTGGGAAATCGGCCTTAAGTAAATGTTTTAATTCATGTTCAATGGCTTGAGATGCACCCACCTCGGTAACGGCTAAATGGGAGACAAATGCACCCGCAATGCTCGGCTTATTCAGATACGCTTCAATATGCTGGCTAATATGCAGACTCTTTTCGTGAAGCATCTTTTCCGAGGTTTCGGTCAACAGCGTGTGCGTCGTTATTTTTTGCAAAAAACAAATCATCAATACAAGTAAGATGCAGAACACGCCTAAGGCGGTAACCAAGGTACTGACAAAAGAAACAGGGTATTTTTTTTGAATGTTTTTCATTATTTTGTTTCCACTTCAGCTAACTCGTCATGACACATTACTTTTTCATCTGCTCGTTGATAAAAGAACTTATTGTTCTCACAATGCCACGAGGCAAAAACATTCGGGTATGCAAAGTGGAATCCTTGCGCAAGGTCGCATCCCATTGCGATAAGTTGTTCACTTACCTCAGCTTTTTCTACACCTTCAGCAATGAGAGGCACATTAAATCCTTTCGCCAGGATCAGCAAAGATTGAATAATTGACACATTAATTTCGTTTGTTGTTTGTCCAGTCATGAACTGCTTATCGATTTTTATATTGTCGAAGGGCAGTTGATGCAAATGTGACAGGTTTGAAAAACCCGCACCGAAATCATCGAGCGTGATAGAAATCCCGTGACGACGAAGATAGTTGAGAACCTGATAGGCCTGCCGCATATCTCGCATCAGAACGTTTTCAGTTATTTCAATGCTGATATTTTCATTACTTAAACCATTTAATTTAATGGTGTCGAGAAGATGCCAAGCAAAGCCCTGATGTAGGACCTGAACAGGCGAAATATTAATATGTAATCTGAAATGACGAGGTGCACCTCGCTCAATTAATACCGCCAGTTCACGACAAGCATTTTCAATAATCCATCGGCCCAGGGTAATAATCAACCCACTCTCTTCGGCGATGGGAATGAAGTCATCCGGGGGAATAACACCCAATTTCTTTGAATTCCAACGGATAAGGCATTCACCTGCAACGCAAGTACCCTCGTCATCTTTACCCACAATTGGCTGAAGCACCAGATAGAATTCATCCTGATCAATTGCTTCACCCAGTGATTCATGTAACTGGATATTGATAAGCTCACTCGCGCGTAGATTTTCAGAATAGAGCTCTGTTGTCGCATTCCCCATGCTTTCTGCAGACTGAAGCGCAAGCCAGGCATGCATCAGAATATCAATGATGCTGTCGGGTGTGACATCCTGTAATACCATCCCGGCATTACCTGAAAACAGTAGGTGAGTGCCTTGATTGGCATGATGCTTCCTGACCGATGAAAAGACTGAGTTTATAAGATCCTGATACTTAACAACATCCTTTTCCTGATTGATACCAGGAAAGACAATGACAAATTTATCAATATTGTCCCGAGAGATAATGATATCAGTCGGCAAAATATCCTGGAGTCTTTTGATGAAAGCGTTCAGCTGTTCTTCAGCATATTTATAACCCAACGTATTCATTATGTTTTTGGTATTGGTAACATGAACAAGGGCAACCAAATTTCGCTTGTTATAAATACGCTGATCTTTGAGTAAACCACGGCGTGTACACAACCCAGTTTCCGGATCCAGTTCAATCTGCTTTCGCAGTTGGTCGAAACTGCTTGAAAGCTTATGCGAAAGATTCCTGAAGCCCGACTCAAGCTCTTTTATTTCTTCAAATTGAAATCTACTATTATTTTCATGCCATTGCCCGTTCTCAAGCTCTCGGGTTTTTTTGGCGATATCACGCAACGGTGAAGTGATATGCGATAGCACCCAAGTGATTAAAGCGATGCTGACGACGAGTACCAAAAGCAGTGCAATAATTAGCGGTTTTTCATTTAAGTTCATCGATTCCAGCGCTTCGCTCGCAGGAATGATGACCATGACCTTCCAATTTAACTGATGGGTATAATCTGTGACCGGAAAATAACTTGCATAATAGTCCTCTCCCTCTACCTTAACCTTAATTGCCTGAGAGGTTTTAACCTTCTTGAGTTGGTTATATACGGATTTAACCACTAACGGTGCATTAGCAATAGATAACAGATAGGAAGAATCACTGTTCTGAATAAACGTCATTTTCTCCTCCGAAGAGGCGATAATCTTATCCGTAGAATCAATAACCAATAACGTGCTTTTTTTGTAAGGCTTTAATTGAATCAGCTTGCGGTTTAGATCGGGAAGATATAATTCACTGGACACTACCCCTACGAACTCACCCTTTTTGTTAAACGCAGGGGAACTGTAGGCGATACCTAACTGTCTCACCAGATCCAGATCGAGGAAAACAGATGTCCACGATGCCGAGATACTTTCATTAACGCTTTTGAACCAAGGACGTTCCTTCATATTATAATGAGGTTTGTACATGGTAACAGTAGATTTATCCGTCATTCCGCTGTAAGACGTTAACACATGATGAGTACTGTCATTATCGAGTGTCAGAAACTCTAATTTACTATTTTTGGGATTGTGATCGATTCCAACAAAGTCGCCATATTTGCTGCCATATTGTACATTTTTAAGACCAGTGTCACTCTGATAAACATCATTCAGGACATGACCCAGTATATGGCGGACATCATCCATCGGAATATTTTCATTACTATTTTGTCGCATCGCAGTCAGAATCGATTCATTGGCCTGACGCGGCAAATTAATATATTCTTCAACCGATTTCTTGAGTTCATCTGAACGGGATTCGATCTGATTATGAATAATTGTGTCAAGCATATTCATTTTATCTTGATAGGCGATAACAGAAAAAATGAGGAAAACACAACATAATGACGAAATGAACAATATCGTCACGACTCTGGCCAGTGAGAGATGCTTAAATTTGGAAGATATTGCCATCATAGATAATCGTTTCAAATCAGACTAATTTAGTTGATTGTTTTAGAAGTCAGTAATGAGAAGGTTGGGATACCCATCGCGAGGTGCATGATGTTCAAAAAAGAATGATACAATGTAATAGGTGGTCACATGAAATATTTTATCGTTTATTATTAAATCATCAAAACATAAAGTTATTACTCATTAACATTAATCACACTTACTACATCAATATACTCATGAGAGCATGTTGATCCTAGCTTATAATTTAATAATAAACAAAATACTGCGCATTTCATTTATTCCAGCGTGAATTCACCCGGCATTTTGGGTAAAATCCCCCTTTGAAAGAAGTAGCACTGATGTTGGATTAGTTTAACTTTACTATGCTGGAGAAGCATTGGATTTTACAGGAATACGATCAAAATGCTGATGAATGAAAATGCACTGATTTTGCTTATTGTTGTCATTTGTTCCATCTGCCAATCCATTATCGGCGTAGGCCTGGTCATGATCGGAATCCCAACACTGATATTATCAGGGTTTTCATTTACACATGCCCTATCTATTTGCCTACCAGGGTCACTTATCATCAATATATTTCAGATAAGTACTCACTACAAACAAATAAACAAAAGCGACATCATATCTTATGTAACGATGTCCTCAGTATATTTACTTTTCCTTTTCTACATAAATTATGCCGTTGGCATCTCATTTAATAAAACCACCGCGGGACTGATACTTATATTAACCGGTATCGTGGGTTTTAAATCTAGTTTACGCGTCCCCTTTTTACAAATTTTAGCCTCAAACCAAAATGCAGCCAACGTTTTCACTGGAATAATCCACTCTATTTCTACGATGGGTGGGTCTTTACTCTCATTAAATGGCGCGGCCAGATACAATGACAATCAGTCATCCAGAAGATATATTTCAGGTGGATATTTAGCGCTTGGGCTTATTCAATTAATTTTTTACATTCAGCACGGCGTAAGTTTCACACCAACACTTTACTCATTACTTTCTGTCCCTATTTATTTTGCATCAGAAAGATATCTTTCGCCGTATATAAACCCAAGAAAATTCAAGTCTATTATTTTCACTGTCATTCTGATTTATGGTTTACTTTTAATTAACCAGAATTTTGTTGAGTAACGCTATTTTTTGAACGCTCAGCACCCAGGAAATCGTACACCTTTCCGCCGGGCAATAGGGTGGCGTTATGCGGGATGGAATCCGGGTGTTTTGCAGGTTACCCCTGTGAGGTTCAGAAAAATCACGTCGCGCACCCAATGTTAGCAATGTGTTATCCTCTGCATTTCATGAATACTGCAAATTCGCTCCCGGTTAAGGACATCAAGAGGTTTTATGCGCATTGGAATCGCCTTCCCTATTCTGTGTTTTATCGTCGCGGTCGCTTTCCTGGCTTGGTTTATCATTGGTGGTTACGCCACACCGGGTTCTTGATTTTCACTGGCAACTTGCCTTAGTACATACCACCACACATTATTAAAATATTGGTAAATTATACTTACCATTCATCATGGTGATGGTACGATCTGCTTGTTGCTAACTGATCAAAAGGATTAACAGTGAAAAACGCATCCAAATTTGCTGCTGCCGTGCTCTCTCTGGCCTGTATTTCTTCCAGCGCTTTCGCGGCGAATACGCCGTTAGAAAAAGTGGCCCCTTATCCGCAGGCGGAAAAAGGGATGAAGCGTCAGGTTATTACGCTTCCGCAGCAGAAAGACGAGTCTGGCTACAAAGTGGAGCTGCTGATTGGTCAAACGCTGGAAGTGGACTGCAATCAGCATCGCCTGGGCGGTGAACTGGAAAGCAAAACGCTGGAAGGTTGGGGTTACGACTACTACGTCTTCGGCAAAGTGACTGGCCCGGCGTCCACCATGATGGCTTGCCCGGACGGCAAGAAAACGCAGAAATTCGTGACTGCGTATCTGGGTGACGACGCGATGGTGCGCTACAACAGTAAGCTGCCGATTGTGGTATACACGCCTGAAAATATCGACGTGAAATACCGAGTCTGGAAAGCCGAAGAGAGCGTGCAGAACGCCGAAAAGCGCTAATTCAGCGTTAAATTAAGCCCCGTTAATCGGGGCTTTATGATTACAGGGCGATATCCGCCACCGGTTGCAGCTCCACCAACGGAGGTGTGAACTGCGCCTGAGGCACCGGATCGACCGGCGTTTCGGCATCGTAACGCAGGCCAAGCACTTCGCTGGTATGCGCCAGCGTCTGTTGAATGGCCAGCGGATCTCCGCTTAGACGGCTGCCGTAAGTCGGCACCACCGAGCGCAGTTTTTCCTGCCACGCGGGTGAATTCACCTTCTCTTTAAATACCTGCTCCATCAAATGCAGCATGATCGGTGCCGCCGTCGATGCGCCTGGTGACGCGCCCAGCAGCGCCGCCACGGTGCCGTGATCGTCGCTCACCACTTCAGTCCCCAGGCGCAACACGCCGCCTTTGTCTTCGTCGCGTTTGATAATTTGCACCCGCTGACCCGCCTGCCATAACCGCCAGTCGCTTTTCTTCGCTAACGGATAGTATTCTTGCAGCGCAGCCAGACGGTCTTTATCGTTCTGCATCACCTGCCCGACCAGATACTTCACCAGACTGAAGTTATCCAGCCCGACGTTGATCATCGGCATAATGTTTGATTTGTTCGTCGAGCCGAGCAAATCCCACAGCGAACCGTTTTTCAGGAACTTGGTGGAAAACGTCGCAAACGGCCCAAACAACACCGCACGCTTGCCATCAATAATGCGGGTATCGATGTGCGGGACTGACATCGGCGGCGCGCCCACAGAGGCCTGACCGTACACTTTCGCCAGATGATGATTCACCACATCCGGGTTTTCGCACACCAGGAACTGGCCGCCGACCGGGAAGCCCGCGTACTCTTTCGCCTGTGGAATACCGGTCTGTTGCAGCAGTTTGAGTGCCGCCCCGCCCGCGCCGATAAAGATGAACTTCGCTTTGATGGTGCGGCGCACTTTGGCATTGTTGGCGTCAGAAACGGTGACCGTCCAGCTGTTATCCGCGTTACGTTTAAAACGGCGCACCACGGTATTGAGCTGCAACGAGAAGTTGTCATGACGGCGCAGCCCAGCAATCAGCTGGCGGGTGATCTCGCCATAGTTCACATCGGTGCCGACTTCGGTCCGCGTCGCGGCAACTTTCTGCTGCGGGTCACGCCCTTCCATTACCAGCGGGGCCCACTTCTTAATCTGTTCGGCATCTTCGGAATAACGCATGCCCTGGAACAGGGAATTCTGCTGGAGCGCGGCGTAGCGGGCGCGCAGGAAGTTGACGTTGTCTTCGCCCCACACAAAGCTCATGTGCGGCACGGTATTAATGAAGGTCTTCGGCTGTTGCAAAACGCCGCGTGTCACCTGATGCGCCCAGAACTGGCGCGAGATTTGAAAGGCTTCGTTAATCTCGATGGCTTTGTCGATACTGACTGAACCGTCCGCTTTTTGCGGCGTGTAGTTCAGTTCCATCAGGGCGGCATGGCCGGTACCGGCGTTATTCCAGCCGTTGGAGCTCTCCTCGGCGACGCTTTCCATACGTTCAACCATCGTAATAGACCAATCCGGCTCCAGTTCCTGAAGCCAGGTTCCCAGCGTGGCGCTCATGATGCCACCGCCAATCAACAACACATCCGTCTCATGCTCGTTACGGGCGTGGGTCTGGTTTGCCTGAGGTTCGGCATCTAAACCAACCGCCTGTGAGCTGCGTACGGCCATCTTTTTAGTCATCGTAATGAGCCTTACTGTACTCGCGTTTTTTGTTTTAGCGCAGGTGAAACGATTCGGGGAAATCCACGTTAGCACTGACGGTGAAAGATTTAAATATTGTTTAATCTTTAAGTTCTGTTTTGATAACTGTTATAAAAATGTTTAATAAATGTGTCACACGGATGAGTATTGGTACTGGCGAAATGTGACTCAACGCGGTAATATCGCCCGTTTTGTGACATACAGCACATCCCGTGTTTTATGATTAACCGATCATCCATAACCTAATTTTCCCTATGCCTAATGCCTCTTCATCGTTAACCACTGCTGAACACACTGCGCTCTCTACCATCGTGCGCTCACCTGCCCTGCTGTTGCGCGAGTCGCTGGCCGGGGTGATCACCGCCCTGGCGCTGATTCCGGAAGTGATCTCTTTTTCGGTGATTGCCGGCGTTGACCCGAAAGTAAGCCTGATTGCGTCGGTGGTGCTGTGTCTGGCGATGTCGTTCCTCGGCGGGCGTCCAGCGATGGTCACGGCGGCAGCAGGTTCCGTGGCGTTGGTCATCGGCCCGATGGTGCACCAGCACGGCGTGGCATACATCCTGCCAGCGGTAGTCATGGCAGGTGTCATTCAGATTGCTTTTGGCGTGTGCGGCATGGCGAGGCTGATGCGATTCATCCCTCAGGCGGTAATGACCGGCTTTGTGAATGCGCTTGGAATTCTGATTTTCTTTG
>Ga0160437_1000985_pt1 | contig 13429 bp, 9 predicted proteins | sample HID1975I_E0MG_FD_108227 | JGI IMG/M metagenome (GOLD analysis project Ga0160437, IMG submission 108227) | Enriched soil microbial communities from UW Madison campus, WI, USA - HID1975I_E0 MG | ecosystem: Environmental > Terrestrial > Soil > Unclassified | place: USA: Madison, Wisconsin... | reverse complement strand
GCATAACCCCACGCCGCCAGATAGTTCCAGCGCGCGCCGCCAGAGCTTTTCGGGTTCGGCGTAATCACTGACAAGCCAGGCTTCACCAGGTCATTCCAGTCATGAATTTGTTTCGGGTTGCCTTTGCGTACCAGGAAAACGATGGTCGAGGTGTACGGCGCGGAGTTATCCGGCAGGCGCTTGATCCAGTTTTTGTCGATACGACCACGCGCAGCGATGGCATCCACGTCATAGGCCAGTGCCAAGGTCGCTACATCGGCCTCGATACCGTTGATGATTGATGTCGCTTGTTTACCGGAACCCCCATGCGACTGGCGGATCACCACGTTGTCGCCTGTTTGCTTTTTCCAGTAAGTGCTAAAGGCTTTGTTGTAGTTATCGTACAGCTCGCGTGTGGGATCGTACGAGACGTTGAGCAACTGAATATCTTTTGCCAGAACGCCAGCAGAAGCCAGCAGAAGCGTTACTCCAAGGCCTAATTTGTTCATCGACCGCTCTCATATGTGATGGTGTGATGAGCGTAGCCTGCCAGAAACAGAACCGATGATTAAAGAATAAAAAAAGATTGGCTATAACCTTATGAAATAAGAAAGTCCAATGCCCCTACCCGAAAATGGCCGCACGGCCTTTAACTTTTCTAACAATATTATTAAGTTGAGCCATCCCCCCTCTGAACACTAGTATTGCGCCGAAAACATCAATAACAAAATTAAATGTATTCATCCCGTTCATACAACCGAACTAATAACACTCTTATTACTCATTATTTATAGAGCCATATGAAAAAATCATGGTTGTACGTCTTTTCCTTACCACTACTTATAACATTCCTCACCAGCTGTACTCTTTTTCCCGGACAGGATCTCAGCCTCTCGCACAAAGAAAAATCAGGCGCGGCAAAAGATAGCGATGACATCAACAAGATGGTCAGCGTAATGCCTTTAACGCCGCAGTTGATTGACCGAATGCGCTCCCCCCTCGTTTCCTCACGGCCGAACCCAGAACTCGAAATACTGATAAACCAGTATGAATATCGCATCGGCGTTGGTGATGTCCTGATGGTCACCGTGTGGGATCATCCAGAACTCACCACCCCGGCTGGGCAGTATCGTAGCGGCAGTGATACGGGGAATTGGGTTAAATCTGACGGCACTATTTTCTATCCTTACATCGGCAAAGTGCATGTCGTGGGGAAATCGCTGGAAGAGGTCCGCACAACGCTCACGCAAGGCTTGAATAGCGTTATCGAAAGCTCGCAGGTGGATGTCAGCGTGGCATCGTTTCGCTCACAGAAAGCGTATATCACCGGCGAAGTGGAAAAATCAGGTCAGCAGGCCATTACCAACGTGCCTCTCACCGTCATGGACGCGATTAATACGGCAGGCGGCCTAACAACCGATGCCGACTGGCGTAACGTGGTGCTGACCCACAATGGCACTGATACCAAAATTTCGCTTTATGCCCTGCTGCAACGCGGAGATCTCACCCAAAATCATCTGCTTTATCCCGGTGATATCCTTTTCATACCGCGCAATGATGACCTAAAAGTTTTTGTCATGGGGGAAGTCGCCAAACAGAGCACGCTGAAGATGGATCGCAGCGGCATGACGCTGGCGGAAGCCTTGGGTAACGCCAGCGGCATTAATCAAAATATGGCGGATGCTTCAGGGATTTTTGTTATTCGCCAGAAGGCAAAAGATCCCGACGGGAAAATTGCCACCATTTATCAGCTTGATGCAAAAGATGCATCGGCAATGGTGCTCAGTACCGAATTTCAGCTGCAGCCCTACGATATCGTCTACGTCACCACCGCGCCGCTGGTGCGATGGAACCGTGTCGTCTCCCAGCTGGTTCCGACCATTACCGGTGTTCACGATCTCACCGAAACCGTCCGTTACATCAATACATGGCCGCGCTGATGTGTAATGCCATTTTAATCATTTGTACGGCAAACATATGCCGCTCTCCCACCAGCGAGCGGCTGTTACGCCACCGCTTACCGCATAAAACCATTGATTCTGCAGGCACTGTCGCACTGACAGGCCAAGGCGCAAACCGTGATGCCATGCGCATCGCTAACAGGCACGAATTGTCACTGGAAGGCCATCAAAGCCAGCAATTTACCGCCGCGTTAAGCGCGCAATACGATCTCATTCTGGTGATGGAAAAAGAACATCTCAAACACATCACCCATATTGCACCTGAAGCCCGGAGTAAAAGCATGCTACTGGGCCATTGGTTAAACCAAATAGAAATTCCCGATCCGTGGCAACAAAGCGATGAGGCCTTTCATCACGTCTTTCAGTTAATTGACCAATCTTGTCAGGCATGGGTCAGCAAACTCGCCCGTTAATTTTTCAGGTAGCGAAACAATGTCATTGATCAGTATAAAAAAAACCTCCCAACCTCAGGGTGAGGTCGGAGAGATTAATCTTGGAATGCTGCTGGGAGTACTCCTTGATCATTATAAGTTCATCGTGGCTTTCACGGCAGTGTTCACCTTCGCTGCGATGCTTTATGCATTCAACGCCGCCCCGATTTATCAGGCAAATGCGCTGATTCAGATTGAACAAAAACAAGGCAATACATTGCTGAACAACTTCAGCCAGATGCTGCCGGACAGTCAGCCGCAATCTGCGCCTGAAATCACGCTGCTGCGTTCGCGGATGATCCTCGGTAAAACCGTCGATACGCTGGCGCTTCAGACGACGATCCAGCCCTACTACCTCCCTGTAATAGGTCGTCTGATGGCAAAGCTAAGAGGACAAAAGCCCGGCAAGATAGGGGTAACGAAACTGTCTTTCCCACCCCACGACAATGAAAGCGCAAGTGCCACGCTCAGGGTTATCAATCACAACCAGTATCATTTTTCGGGAGAGAATTTTGAGCTTGAGGGCCGGACGGGTGAACGAGTAGAAAAAAACGGGGTATCGCTGCTCGTCACAGAGATCAATGCCGAACCCGGCTCGCAATTCACAGTGACCCAGACCTCTCGCCTGAAGGCCATCACGCTGTTGCAGGAAAGTTTTAATGTCGGTGAAGTTGGCAAAGACACTGGCATGCTTAACCTGACCATGGCAGGCGAAGACCCGCGGTTGATTAACACGACGCTGCAGAATATCGCCGAGCATTACCTTGCGCAGAATATTACCCGCCAGGCTGAGCAGGACGAAAAAAGCCTGCAATTTCTGAATACGCAGTTGCCCGCGATCCGCAGCGACCTCGATCGCGCAGAAGATAAGCTCAACGCCTACCGGAAACAGAAAGACTCAGTCGATTTAAACATGGAAGCCAAATCTGCACTCGACCAGATCGTTAACATTGAGAATCAGCTAAATGAGCTGACCTTCCGTGAAGCAGAAATATCGCAGCGCTACAAAAAAGAGCACCCCAACTATCTGGCGCTGATTGAAAAGCGCACTACGCTGCAAAACGAAAGAGCAAAGATGAACAAGCGTGTTAGCGCAATGCCCTCAACCCAGCAGGAAGTGCTGCGTCTGAGCCGTGATGTGGATTCAGGGCGTACGGTCTATTTACAGCTACTGGGCCGACAGCAGGAACTGAACGTCGCAAAATCCAGCGCCATAGGTAATGTACGGATCATCGACGATGCCATCACGGTGAAAAAACCCATCAAACCTAAGAAAATCATCATCATTGTGACCGGTTTACTACTGGGTGGCTTCATCTCCGTCGCACTGGTGTTGCTGCAATCCGCACTTCGTCAGGGGCTTGAATCTCCCGAGCAGCTGGAGGAGAGAGGCATTAGCGTTTATGCCAACGTTCCCTATTCCGAGTGGCTGCATAAGAAAGATATCAAAAGCAAAAAAGGGAAAACCAGCCTGCTGCTGGCGATAAAAAACCCGGCAGATCCCGCTATCGAAACCCTTCGCGGGCTACGTACAAGCCTGCACTTCACCATGATGGATGCAAAAAATAAGGTGCTGATGATTTCAGGTGTCAGCCTTGGCGCGGGGAAAACGTTTATCAGTAGCAACCTGGCGGCGGTGATCGGGCAAACGAAGAAAAAGGTGCTACTGATCGATGCTGACATGCGCAAAGGCTACCTGCATCAATTATTCGGTCTGGGGGAAGATGACGGACTCGCAGAAATACTCCAGGGAAAAACCACCTTTGAACAGGCGGTGGTTTCACTGCCGGATATCGGGCTGGATTATCTCTCGCGCGGGCATGTCCCCACCAATCCGGCGGAGTTGTTGATGGGTCCGGCATTTAAGGCACTGCTCGATACAGCGTCTTCGCACTATGACCTGATTATCATTGATACCCCACCGGTGCTGGCGGTGACGGATGCAACGATCGTGGGTCAGCATGCGGAAACTATCGTGATGATCGCGCGTTTTGAAGAAAATACGGCGAAAGAAGTTGAGGTTTGCATCCGTCGTTTTAAACAGAACGGCATCGATGTAAACGGGTGGATACTGAATGGCGTGAAGAAAAGGAAAAGCAGCGACTACGGTTACGGATGTAGCGCATATGGCCAATCGTACAGCCAGTAAGAAGCCTAACGCACTGAACTTCCCTTCCCCTCTGATAGGGGAAGGGAATGAATATTACACTTCTTCCATGCGGCCCAGCAGTGCCTGCAGACGCTCCTGCCAACCGTGCTGTTGCTCTTTCAACTGGTTGTTTTCGCGCTCCAGATCTTCACGACCGTTTTGCGCGTTATGCACTTCCTGCGACAGCGCATTGTTCTTCTCTTTCAGCTCTTCAATTTCCATCTGCAGCAGAGTGATAGTATCAATCGCCTGCTGTACTTTGGATTCCAGTTTCTCAAACACTTCTAATGACATCGTCATACCTCTCCTGAATTTGCAAGGCGTTGAACTCGTCCCGGAAACCCGGCGACGCCTTAACGTAAGTAAGCGCACTGCTATGCATCCGATTGTATGGAGCGCCGCACTCCCTGTCCAGCGCCAGGGCGCTCAGATCGTGGTTTGCAACACTTTTCAGGCTATACCTGGAGCGTTCGCTGCAATTACCCCTAAATTGTTAATCCATTCGTTAAATAAATGATTCCTGCGTCAGGTTGACAAGCGTCATAATGCGCACTTTTTCGCGCGATAACGCTCATTTTATTGACCCAGCACACAGATTTTGATTTCGATATTTCTCGTTTTTGTTCGTTAACGATAAATTAACACTATACCTACATGGCAGCATGGTCGTCTCCGACCTCCATGTTCACACTATTCATCAATGAATCTTCAGGATCCCATCATGAGCCAAACATCAACCTTAAAAGGCCAGTGCATAGCCGAGTTTCTCGGTACCGGGTTGTTGATCTTCTTCGGTGTTGGATGCGTCGCCGCGCTTAAAGTTGCAGGCGCGAGCTTCGGTCAGTGGGAAATCAGTATTATCTGGGGCTTAGGTGTGGCGATGGCCATTTACCTGACCGCGGGTGTTTCCGGCGCGCATCTCAATCCGGCGGTGACCATTGCTCTCTGGCTGTTTGCCTGTTTCGACGGGCGTAAAGTTGTTCCCTTCATCTTTTCTCAATTTGCCGGTGCGTTTTGCGCAGCGGCATTAGTGTACGGGCTTTACTACAATCTTTTCTACGACTTCGAACACACGCACAATATGGTGCGCGGTAGCGTCGAAAGTCTTGAACTGGCAGGCATTTTCTCGACTTACCCAAACCCACATATCAATTTTGTGCAGGCCTTCGCGGTAGAAATGGTCATTACCGCTATCCTGATGGGCGTCATTCTTGCGCTGACAGATGACGGTAACGGTGTGCCGCGTGGCCCGATGGCTCCGCTGCTGATTGGCCTGCTGATTGCGGTTATCGGCGCATCAATGGGACCCTTGACCGGCTTTGCGATGAACCCGGCCCGCGACCTCGGTCCGAAAACCTTCGCCTGGCTTGCAGGTTGGGGTGAAATGGCCTTTACCGGCGGCAAAGACATTCCGTATTTCGTGGTGCCGCTGTTCGCACCCATCGTCGGCGCATCGCTGGGCGCATTTGGCTATCGCAAGCTGATTGGTCGCCATTTACCGTGCGACGTCTGCGAGGTGGAAGAGAAAGAAACCACCGCCAGCACCACACAACACAACGCTTCGCTGTAATCTGACTACGGGACATAGCATTATGACTGACAAAAAATACATCGTTGCACTCGACCAGGGTACAACCAGTTCCCGCGCCGTTGTCATGGATCACGACGCCAATATCGTCAGCGTTTCACAGCGCGAATTCGAACAAATTTATCCTAAGCCAGGCTGGGTTGAGCACGATCCGATGGAAATCTGGGCTTCCCAAAGTTCCACCTTGATAGAAGTGCTGGCAAAAGCCGACATCAGTTCCGATGAAGTGGCCGCTATCGGCATCACCAACCAGCGCGAAACCGCCATCGTCTGGGATAAAGAAACCGGTAAGCCGATTTACAACGCCATCGTCTGGCAATGTCGTCGAACAGCGGATATCTGCGAACAGCTCAAGCGTGACGGCATGGAAGACTATGTGCGCAGCACCACCGGGCTGGTGATCGACCCGTATTTCTCCGGTACCAAAGTGAAGTGGATCCTCGACCACGTGGAAGGCGCGCGCGAGCGGGCAAAACGCGGCGAACTGCTGTTCGGCACCGTCGACACCTGGCTAATCTGGCGTATGACCCAGGGCCGCGTGCACGTGACCGACTACACCAACGCCTCGCGCACCATGCTGTTCAATATTCACAAACTGGACTGGGACGACAAAATGCTCGAGGCGCTGGATATCCCGCGCGCGATGCTGCCAGACGTACGCAAATCATCTGAAGTGTACGGCCAGACCAACATCGGCGGTAAAGGCGGCACCCGTATTCCTATCGCCGGGATCGCCGGTGACCAGCAGGCGGCGCTATTCGGCCAACTGTGCGTCAAAGAAGGGATGGCGAAAAATACCTACGGCACTGGCTGCTTTATGCTGATGAATACCGGTGAAACCGCCGTTAAATCAGAACACGGCCTGCTGACCACCATCGCCTGCGGCCCAAGCGGCGAAGTGAACTACGCCCTGGAAGGGGCGGTATTCATGGCGGGCGCATCCATTCAGTGGTTGCGTGACGAAATGAAGCTGATTAACGACGCGTTCGATTCCGAATATTTTGCGACTAAGGTCAACGACACCAACGGCGTCTACGTGGTTCCGGCATTTACCGGCCTCGGCGCGCCGTACTGGGACCCGTATGCCCGTGGCGCAATCTTCGGTCTGACGCGCGGTGTGAACTCGAATCACATTATTCGCGCCACGCTCGAATCCATCGCCTATCAAACGCGCGACGTGCTGGAAGCGATGCAGGCCGACTCCGGTATTCGTCTGCACGCCCTGCGCGTGGACGGCGGTGCGGTTGCCAATAACTTCCTGATGCAGTTCCAGTCAGACATTCTCGGCACCCGCGTTGAGCGTCCGGAAGTGCGTGAAGTCACAGCTCTGGGCGCGGCGTATCTCGCCGGTCTGGCAGTCGGCTTCTGGCAGAATCTGGATGAGCTGAAGGAAAAGGCAGTGATTGAGCGTGAATTCCGCCCGGGAATTGAAACCACCGAGCGTAACTACCGTTACAGCGGCTGGCAGAAAGCGGTGAAACGCGCGATGGCGTGGGAAGATCACGATTAAGCCAGACTGTTTGAGTCCATAAAAAAGGCCGGGGATAATCCCGGCCTTTTTGTTTCTGCCCGATGGCGCCTTGCTTATCAGGCCTACGTGATCGAGGTTTTGTAGGCCCGGCAAGCATAGCGCCGCCGGGCACATCGCTTATGCGAACATCGGTAACAGCAGATACAGCTTAATCACCAACGCATTCACGATATCAATAAAGAATGCGCCGACCATTGGCACCACCAGGAACGCCGTGTGCGACGGTCCGAATCGTTCGGTGATGGCCTGCATGTTGGCAATCGCTGTTGGCGTCGCCCCCAGACCAAAGCCGCAGTGACCCGCCGCCAGCACCGCTGCGTCGTAGTTTTTACCCATCATGCGATAGGTCACGAATATTGCGTACAGCGCCATCGCCACGGTTTGTACCGCCAGAATCGCTAGCATTGGCAGCGCCAGAGAAGCCAGCTCCCACAGTCTCAGGCTCATCAGCGCCATGGCCAGGAACAGCGACAGCGACACGTTCCCGAGTACTGATACCGCACGTTCAAACACGCGATAGAAGCCTAGCAGCGCCAGACCGTTGCTGAGGATAACCCCAACAAACAGCACGCAGACGAAGGTTGGCAGCTCAAACGTGGTGCCCAGCAGCAATTGCGCAACGATTTTCCCGACGGTGATACAGATAGCAATCATCGCAATGGTTTCAATCAGCACTAAAGAGGTGATCACACGACCCACCTCCGGCTTTTCGAACGCCGTTGGCACTTCCTGATCGTCCGGTTTACCGTCCGGCGTTGAGGAGTGTTTCACCAGATAACGCGCCACCGGGCCGCCAATCAGGCCACCCAGCACCAAACCAAAGGTCGCACAGGCCATCGCCACTTCAGTGGCATTGGCGAAACCATAACGCTCGATGAACAGCTTACTCCAGGCCGCACCGGTGCCATGCCCCCCTGAAAGCGTAATCGAACCGGCCAACAGGCCCATCAGCGGGTCCAGCCCCAGCATTTTCGCCATCCCAATCCCGATGGCGTTCTGCATCAGCAACAGCCCTACCACCACAATCAGGAAGGTTCCCACGACTTTACCGCCGCGGCGCAGGCTCGAAAGATTGGCGTTCAGGCCAATGGTGGCAAAGAAGGCCATCATCAGCGGATCTTTCAGGCTCATATCGAAATCGATTTCCCAGCCCATGCTCTTTTTGAGGATCAGCAGTGCCAGCGCAGCCAGCAGGCCACCCGCGACGGGTTCCGGGATGGTGTACTTCTTGAAGAGGGGGACGGTATGGACAAGTTTGCGTCCTAACAGCAACACCAGCGTTGCCGCAACAAGCGTCGATAGCGTATCGAGATGAAACATAAGAGCTCCTTGTTAGCGCATAATCCAATTCAGCGACGTGAATACCTGTAGTGAATGTTCTCATCGTTATTAGCAGGAGCCGGATTTTACGCAAAATGCAGTGAAAAATGACAGAAAAATATGTCTGGAGCGGTTAAATTTGCGACAAAACGTACAAAAACAGCATAAAAATCCGTGTAGTTATGCATCCTTAATATATTGAAAGCAACCGTTTGCTTTTACCTGGCAGTCCGCTAAAATCCTCCCTTTTCCACCACGAGATTGCCTCTGAAATGTCAGTGAACACCATCGAAGCTGAAAATGCGCAACCGATTGCGCAGAAGCAGAACAGTGAATTAATCTACCGCCTCGAAGACCGCCCCCCGCTCGCGCAGACACTGTTCGCCGCTTTCCAGCACCTGCTGGCGATGTTTGTCGCCGTGATAACCCCGGCCCTGCTGATTTGCCAGGCGCTCGGTTTACCGGCAGAAGATACGCAACACATTATCAGTATGTCGCTGTTTGCTTCAGGTGTCGCATCCGTCATTCAAATAAAAGCGTGGGGCCCGGTTGGCTCCGGACTGCTGTCGATTCAGGGCACCAGCTTTAACTTCGTGGCCCCATTAATTATGGGCGGTACGGCGCTGAAAACCGGTGGAGCGGATGTTCCGACGATGATGGCGGCGCTGTTCGGCACATTGATGCTGGCCAGCTTCACGGAAATGGCGCTGTCCCGCGTGCTGCACCTGGCGCGCCGCGTAATTACACCGCTGGTTTCCGGCGTGGAGGTGATGATTATCGGCCTGTCGCTGATTCAGGTTGGCCTGACGTCCATCGGCGGGGGCTATGCCGCGATGGCCGATCACACCTTCGGCGCCCCGAAAAACCTGCTGCTGGCGGGTATCGTGCTGGCGATCATAATTGTGCTCAACCGTCAGCGTAACCCGTACCTGCGCATTGCCTCGCTGGTGATTGCGATGGCGGCCGGTTACGCCGCAGCCTGGTTTATGGGCATGCTGCCTGAAACCGCACCGACTCACAGCCCGGTGACTATGGTTCCGACCCCGCTCTATTATGGTCTTGGCATCGACTGGAATCTGCTGCTGCCGTTGATGCTGGTGTTTATGATCACCTCGCTGGAAACCATCGGCGACATTACGGCAACCTCTGACGTTTCCGAGCAGCCGGTTTCCGGCCCGGTATATATGAAACGCCTGAAAGGCGGCGTGCTGGCAAACGGCCTGAACTCCTGCGTATCGGCTATTTTCAACACCTTCCCGAACTCCTGCTTTGGGCAAAACAACGGCGTTATCCAGCTGACTGGCGTTGCCAGCCGCTACGTCGGTTTCGTGGTGGCGCTGATGCTTATCGTGCTCGGTCTGTTCCCTGCGGTGAGCGGTTTCGTGCAGCACATCCCTGAGCCGGTTCTCGGCGGCGCGACGCTGGTGATGTTTGGTACCATCGCTGCTTCAGGCGTGCGTATTGTCTCTCGTGAACCACTGAACCGCCGCGCGATCCTGATTATCGCCCTGTCATTAGCCGTTGGCCTGGGCGTTTCTCAGCAGCCGATGATCCTGCAATTTGCGCCTGACTGGCTGAAGAATCTGCTCTCTTCCGGTATCGCCGCAGGCGGCATAACTGCGATTGTTCTGAACCTGGTTTTCCCACCAGAAAAGAGCTGATCCCTGTCACGGCGGCCCGTTCAACGGCCGCCGTGAAACCTTATTAAACGAATCCATCCTTGAGGATTGCGCACAAATCGTGCATAACTCCTTTATGTGCCCTTCACTGGATGGAAGACGATGAAATTTATCGGGAAGCTGTTGCTCTGGCTGCTTATTGCGCTGCTGCTGGTCGCGCTGGCGTTTTACTTTTTGCTGCAAACGCGCTGGGGCGCGCGCGAAGTCAGCGGCTGGATTTCCAGTAACACCCAATACCACATCGCTTTCGACGCGATGGACCATCGTTTTTCTTCTCCCTCACACATCTTGCTCAAAAACGTCACCTTTGGCCGCGACGGTAAACCCGCCACGCTGGTCGCCAAGGCGGTTGATATTGGGCTGAGCAGTCGTCAGCTCACCGACCCGCTGCATGCAGACACTATTACTCTGCAAGATGGGACCCTGAATCTGTCGCCATCCGCCGCGCCGTTCCCATTTGAAGCCGATACGCTACAGCTCAGCAATATGGCGTTTAACAGCCCAGAAACCAACTGGGATCTCAGTGCCCAGCGCGTGACCGGCGGCGTGTCGCCGTGGGTGCCGGAAGCGGGCAACGTGCTCGGGAAGCAGGCGCAAATTCAGATGAGCGCGGGTTCGATGACCCTCAATGACCTGCCCGCGACCAACGTCCTGGTGCAGGGTAATATCGATAACGGCGTGGTGACGCTCAGCACTCTGGGCGCCGATATCGCACGTGGCTCCCTGACCGGCAACGCCAAACGTAACGCCGACGGCAGCTGGCAGGTCAACAGCCTGCGCCTGACCGACATCCGCATGCAGAGCGATAAATCACTGGCCGATTTCTTCGCGCCGCTGACCACCGTGCCGTCACTCACTATCGGCTCGCTGGAAGTGACCGACGCACGGCTACAGGGTCCGGACTGGGCGATTGCCGATCTGGACCTCAGTCTACGCAATCTCACCTTGAGTCACGGCGGCTGGAACAGCGACGGCGGGCGCCTGTCGATGAATGCCGACGAATTTATTTATGGCTCGCTGCACCTTATCGACCCTATTTTTAACGCTGCGTTTTCCCCGCAGGGCGTGGCGCTGCGCCAGTTTACCTCGCGATGGGAAGGCGGAATGGTGCGCACCTCCGGCAACTGGTTACGCAACGGCAACGCGCTGGTGCTCGACGACACCGCCATCGCGGGGCTGGAATACACGCTGCCGGAGAACTGGAAACAGCTGTGGATGGACCCGCTGCCAGCCTGGCTACAAAGCGTCACGCTGAGTAAATTCACCGCCAGTCGGAACCTGGTTATCGACATCGACCCGGCGTTCCCGTGGCAAATCACATCCCTGGACGGCTACGGCGATAATCTGCAGGTGGCGAAAAACGGCAGCTGGGGCGTGTGGGGCGGTCATGCGGCGCTCAATGCAGCGGCTGCGACCTTTAATCGCGTGGACGTGCGTCGCCCTTCTCTGAAGCTGGCGGCGAATGGCTCGACGGTGAATATCACCGAACTGAGCGCGTTTACAGAGAAAGGAATAATTGAAGCAAGTGGGGCCGTTTCTCAGCTGCCGCAGCGTCAAACGGCGATCAACCTGAACGGTCGCGGCGTACCGCTGGATCTTCTGCAGCAGTGGGGCTGGCCGGTCTTGCCGATTGGCGGCGACGGCAATCTTCAGCTGCGTGCCAGCGGCAGCGTGCAGGCTAACGCACCGTTAAAACCGACGGTCAACGCGCAGCTGCACGCAGTGAATATGTCAAAACAGGAAGTGACGCAGACAATGAGCAATGGTGAAGTGAGTACGGCGCAGCCTGTCGTGCCAGCCCCGACGGAAGCTGCGCCAGTGCCTGTTTCACCTCCGCAGCCGTAATGTCCCCCTCACCCTAACCCTCTGGACCGATCGGCGCAGTAATGTCCCCTCTTTCCTCCCTCGCCCCTTTGGGGAGAGGGTCGGGGTGAGGGGAAAGCCGCTATAGTTGCCAAAACGTTAAATACGTCACAAACAAAATGTTACACTGCGCAACTTTCTCACCGAATATGCGCAGGTTCCCCATGAGCGAATGTACTGAAAATCTTGCCCGCAGTGAGACGCTAACGCGTCCGAACTGGTCTGCGGTTTTTGCCGTGGCGTTTTGCGTTGCCTGCCTGATTACCGTTGAATTTCTGCCGGTTAGCCTGCTGACGCCGATGGCGCAAGAGCTCGGTATTACCGAAGGCGTCGCCGGGCAATCGGTGACCACCACTGCGTTTGTGGCGATGTTCGCCAGCCTGTTCGTCACCCACGTGATTGGCCGCACCGACCGCCGCTACATCGTCATCCTGTTCTCCGTCCTGTTGACGCTCTCCTGCCTGCTGGTGTCATTTGCCTCCAGCTTCAGCCTGTTACTGCTCGGTCGCGCCTGTCTGGGCCTGGCACTCGGCGGCTTTTGGGCGATGTCTGCGTCGCTCACCATGCGTCTGGTACCCGCGCGGCTGGTGCCGAAAGCGTTGTCGGTGATTTTTGGCGCAGTCTCCATCGCCCTGGTGATTGCCGCCCCGCTCGGTAGCTTTTTAGGCGGCATTATCGGTTGGCGCAACGTCTTTAACGGCGCGGCAATAATGGGCCTGCTGTGCGTGGTGTGGGTCTGGAAGGCGCTGCCTGCGCTGCCCGGTGAAACCGGACCGAAAGCAAACATGTTCGGACTGTTAAAACGCCCCGGCGTGCTGGCGGGGATGACCGCGATTTTCATGGCTTTTGCCGGCCAGTTTGCGTTCTTTACCTACATTCGCCCGGTATTTATGAATCTTGCGGGCTTTGATGTCGACGGCCTGACGTT
>Ga0160437_1000983_pt1 | contig 13462 bp, 11 predicted proteins | sample HID1975I_E0MG_FD_108227 | JGI IMG/M metagenome (GOLD analysis project Ga0160437, IMG submission 108227) | Enriched soil microbial communities from UW Madison campus, WI, USA - HID1975I_E0 MG | ecosystem: Environmental > Terrestrial > Soil > Unclassified | place: USA: Madison, Wisconsin... | reverse complement strand
GCCTTCGCGCCGGGCCGGGTGCCGGGTGCGCTAGGCTTTGCCGCAACCCGTCCCGGAACCCGTCCATGCCCGACAACGAAAAACGCATCGCGCTGCTCATCGACGCCGACAACGCGCCGGCATCGAAGATCGACGTGATCCTCGCCGAGGTCGCGCGCCACGGCGAGGCCAACGTGCGCCGCGCCTACGGCAACTGGAAGAGCCAGCACCTCAACGGCTGGGAGAAGGTGCTGCACACCTACGCGATCCGGCCGATCCAGCAGTTCGCCTATTCCACCGGCAAGAATGCCTCGGACATGGCGATGGTGATCGACGCGATGGACCTGCTGTACGCGCGCAACCTCGACGGCTTCGCGATCGTTTCCAGCGACGCCGACTTCACCCCGCTGGTGATGCGCCTGCGCAACGACGGCGTGGCGGTCTACGGCTTCGGCGAGGAGAAGACGCCCGAACCCTTCGTCAAGGCCTGCTCGGTGTTCCTGTACCTGGAAAAGCTGGGCGAACAGGAACAGGCCGGCACCGCCGCAAGCACGACCCGCGCGCGCACCAAACAGCAACTGCAGGACAACGCCACCCTGGTCCGCACCCTGCGCAACGCGATCGATGCCGCGCAGGGCGACGACGGCTGGTCGCACCTGGGCGCGGTGGGCAGCCACATCAGCAACCAGGGCTCGTTCGACTCGCGCAACTACGGCTATCGCAAGCTCAGCGACCTGATCGAAGCGACGGGGCTGTTCGAAGTGCGCAAGAACGGACAGCTGCTGTCGGTGCGTGCGAAGAAGACGGCAGCGCCGCGGAAGCGGGCGCGAAAGAAGGCGGCGGAGTGACGCAAGCCGGCCAACCCCCGCGGTCCCTGTAGGAGCGGCTTCAGCCGCGAGCTTTTCACTCCCTCCCCCCGCGAAGGCAGGGGAGGGGGCTGTCGGGATCACCGCGAACCGTGACCATCCCCTCCCATCCCCTCCCTGCCACCGCAGGCTGGCGAAGCGTGGCGTGGCACATCACGCCCCTAGTACAGATCCACCGGATCCACGTCCAGCGACCAGCGCACCTTGCGCGCCTCGGGCAGCGCATGCAGCGCCGGCACCACCGCATCCAGTGCGCCGTGCAGCGTGCGCCGCTGCGCGGCCGACACCAGCAGCTGCGCGCGATGCATGCCTGCGCGCCGCGGCATCGGCGCGGGCAGCGGGCCGTGCAGTTCCAGTCCTGCCGCGGCTTCTTCCTGCGAACCGGTCGCCGCGAACGGCAGCAGCGGTTCCTTCGCCGCGCGCAGGAACTGCATGGGCGCATCGACGTGCTTCGCCTCCGCGCGCAGCAGCGCCAGGTGCGCGAACGGCGGAAAGCCGGCCGCCTCGCGCTGCATCAACTCCCCGTCGGCAAACGCGTGGTAGCCGCCGTGGACCAGCGTCTGCAGCAGCGGATGCTCCGGGTGGTGGGTCTGCAGCAGTACCTCGCCGGGCTTGTCGGCGCGGCCGGCGCGGCCGGCGACCTGGATCAGCAGCTGCGCCAGCTTCTCGCCGGCGCGGAAGTCGGCCGAGAACAGGCCTTCGTCGATCCCCACCACGCAGACCAGCGTGAGGTTCGGCAGGTCGTGGCCCTTGGCCAGCATCTGGGTGCCGATCAGCACGCCGGCCTGCGCGCCGAACGCGTCCAGGTGCTTGCCCAGCGCGTCCTTGCCGCGGGTGCTGCCGCGGTCGATGCGCAGCACCGGCACGGTGTCGAAGCGCCGCGCCAGCAGTTCCTCGATGCGCTCGGTACCGATGCCCTGCGGCTGCAGCGCCAGGCTCGCGCAGTCGGGGCAGGCCAGCGGTACCGGGCGGCGCGCGCCGCAGTGGTGGCACTGCAGGCGGCGACCGCCGGCGTGCACGGTCATCGGTGCGTCGCAGCGCTGGCACTGCGCGCTCCAGCCGCAGTCGTGGCACAGCAGCACCGGCGCGTAGCCGCGGCGGTTCTTGAACACCAGCACCTGGCCGCCGGCATCGAGCGCCTTGCCGGCCGCGTCGAGCAGTTCCGCCGAAAGCCCGGCATCGAGCGGCCGCTTGCGCACGTCCAGTACCCGCACCCGCGGCGGCTTCGCCTCGCCGGCGCGCCGGCTCAGGCGCAGGTGCGCGTAACGGCCGGCGCGCGCGTTGTGCAGCGATTCCAGCGACGGCGTCGCGCTGCCCAGCAGCACCGGCACGTCCAGCGCCTTGCCGCGCACCAGCGCGAAGTCGCGCGCGTGGTAGCGGATGCCGTCGTGCTGTTTGTAGCTGGCGTCATGTTCCTCGTCGACCACGATCAGGCCGGCCTCGGGCAGCGGCGTGAACACCGCCGAGCGCGTGCCGACGACCACCCGCGCCTCGCCGCGCAGCGCCGCGGCCCAGGTACGCGCGCGCTCGCCGTCGTTCAATCCCGAATGCGTGGCGTGCACCGGCACGCCCAGGCGCGCGCGGAAGCGCGACAGCAGCTGCGGGGTCAGGCCGATCTCGGGCACCAGCACCAGCACCTGCCTGCCGCGCGCCAGGCAGTCGGCGATCGCCTGCAGGTAGACCTCGGTCTTGCCGCTGCCGGTGACGCCGTCGAGCAGCAGGGCGGCGAAGCCATCGGCGGCGTGGACGGTTTCGATCGCGGCGGCCTGTTCGTCGTTCGGCTGCGGCCCGGGCTGCGGCGTCGGTGCCAGCTGCGAGGCGGGGATCGCGATGCGTTCGGCCAGTTCGCGCTTCGCCAGCGAGCGCGCCGCGGTGCGCCAGTCGTCCATCGCCGCGTCCAGCGCGTCCTCGTCGCGCGCGGCTTCATGCAGCAGTCCGGCCAGCCGCCGCGGCCGGCTGCCGCTGCGCAGGCCGGGCAGGGCGGTGGCGCCGGCTTCGGTCAGCCGCCAGGCCCAGGCGTGGGTGTCGGGCAGCGGTTCGCCGCGGCGCAGCGCGGCGGGCAGGGCGGTGGCCAGCGCTTCGCCCGGCGGCGCGTGGGTGTAGCGCGCCAGCCAGCGCAGCGACTCGAACAGCTCGCCGCGCAGCAGCGGTGTGTCATCCAGGAATGCCAGCGCCTCGCGCAGCTCCGGTCCGTCCGCGGCCGCGGTGGCGACGCCGGCCACCACGCCGACCAGCTCGCGCGGCCCGAACGGCACCCGCACCCGGCAGCCGACGTGCGCCGGCTGCGCCGCCACGCCTGCCGGCGCGCGGTAATCGAACAGGCGCGGCAGCGGCACGGGCAGGGCGACCTGCAGGATGGGGGTGTCGGCGGGCATCGAGGAAGTCTAGGGCCTGCCGGTGCGGGGTCGCGAGACCGCGGCCCGCGCCGGTGTCCGGGGCCGGAGGCGCGCAATCGCGCAGTCCGTCACGGAACACATGCGTTTGCGTGCAACAGTTCCGTCATTTCCCACCAATGGCCCGCAAGTGGCCGTGGCGCTTGGGGTTTTCCCCTTATCCACACCAGATGTGGATAAGTCTGTGCATCGCGCTCGCGTTCGGGCGCGGGTACACGGGAAAACAGCTGCGATCGGCCACTTGGTCAAAAAAGTGCCAACCGCAACTCCTTCAATGAAATCAACGGCTTGCCCGTGAAACCAAGTGCACGCGGGGGAGGGGCATCGGAGACGGTGCAGCTTTGTGACGACGCCATGACCGCTGTGCACAACCGATTTCGACCGCGGCCGCGGGCCTAGCGATTTTTGCGCCGGAGTCAAGGGGCAACTGCCCGGGTGCGGCCGTTATCATGCGGGGCGATCACACAGAGCCGATGATGCCGCGCACCCTCCACGAAGCCGCTTCGGCGCCGGCTGCCCTGACTGCTTTCCTGCGTGGCGTGGAACGCCGCGGGGCGGTGTTCGCGCAGCTGCAGGTAGGCGACGCCGCCACCGGCGACCGGGCCCTGGTCGCCGCCATGCGCGCGTTCCGCCTGCCGGCGGCAAAAATCCCCTTTGCCGACTGGCCGCGCCAGTTCTGGACCCTGCTGCTGGCCACGCCCGAATTGCGCGAACAGCCGGCCGCGCCGTCCTGGGGCAGCGGGTTCGGCTTCCTGGGCGGGATCGGGCGCGGGCCGCGCGCGGCGCTGCTGCTGCGCCTGGTGGCCGGGCTGCCCGAGGTGGACGCCGCCGCGGTGCTCGGCGTGTCGCGGTCCACCTATCGCCTGGCCCTGCAGCGCGCGCTGCCGCACGGCGAGGACGGCCAGCCCGACATGCAGGGCTGGCGGATGCTGGGCGATGCCGCGCGTCATGCGGTGCGCGACCTGTCGATCGAGCGCATGGGGCAACTGGCCCGGATACGCGAAGCGGTGGTGCAGGGGCGCCGGCTCGACCCGCCGGTGGCCGCCGCGCGCAGCGGGCGTTCCGGCGACGCGCAGGAGCCCGCGCGCTGGCGGCAACCGGCGATGATCGCCGTGGGCGCGGCCTGCCTGCTGGCGTTCGCGGCCACCTTCCTGCCGGGGTTCAAGGCTGGCATCGGCGGCGATCTCCCGGAAGGAATCGACGTCGCCCCGCTGCCGCCCGCCGATGCGCCGGATGCGCCGCTCGACCCGCAGTCCGCGCTGCTCACCCACCCGGACTTCGAACTTCTCGCGGCCGGGGACTCGCGCGAACCCGCCGCGCGCGACCCCGGCTTCTACGCCTGGCTTGCCGCCGGCGCCAAGGTGCCGGAGCTGGAGGACGAGCCGGATACCGATGCCGTGCCCGCGACCGACGCCGTCGTGGATGAAAGCGAGCCGACGGAGACCGAAGATGCGCCCTGACCGCGCCCGCCAGCTCTTCCCCGCACTCGCACTGCTGCTGTCGGCCGCGGCCGGCGCGCAGTCGCTGCCGCCGGGCCTGCTGGAGAAGGCGCAGCAACTGCCGCCGCCGGCGCGCGCCGAACTGCAGCGCCACGCCGCGGCGCTGGCGGCGATGACGCCGGCGCAGCGCGAGGCTTTCGCCGCGCGCGTGGCCGAGTGGGATGCACAGCTCCCGGCGCTGCAGCGCGAACAGCGCGACGCCTGGCAGGCCTGGCAGGCGCTGCCGGAGGCCGAGCGCCAGCGCCTGCGCGCCGCCGCCGCGACCTACTCGGCATTGCCGCCGGACCGGCAGCAGGACCTGCGCGCGCAGTACGACGCACTCGACGGCAGCGAGCGCCGCGGCTGGCTGCTTGGACCGACCCTGGGCGCCGACTACCCGAAGCTGCATGCGCTGGTCTCGCAGGTGCCGCCGGCGCAGCGCGACGCACTGCTCGAAGCCCTGCGAGGGCTGTCACCGGAAGGCCGCGCGGACCTGGCGGTCCTGGCCCAGCGCACCCCGCCGCACGAACGCGACGCCCTGCGCAAGGCGCTGCTGGCGCAACCGGCGCAGGGGCGCGATGCGTGGTTGCGGGGGCAGCTGCATCGGTGAGGTGGTGATGGGGTGAGCGCGATCTTGATCGCCATCCCCGCGCAGGCGGGGGCCCAGTCCCCTGGACGAAGGGAAGCGTTCGCCGCTCCCGCCGCTGCTACGAAAGCCGGCCCTTGATCGTCATTCCCGCGCAGGCGGGAATCCAGTCCCTTGCGCAGTACCGACTGGATCGCCGCCCTGGCGGGGATGACGTCCCTGATCTCCTTTACGCATTGACCAGCGCGAAGATCGCGGCGAACGCCGCGCCGAAGCTCAGCAGGATTACGTAGCAGAAGCCCAGTACGGAGTACTTGAGCAGCGTCATCGTCCAGCCCTGCCCGTAGGCGCGCTTCTGCATCAGCAGCAGGTACAGCGGCATCCACGTCCAGAGCAGGATCTCGATCCACATGAACAGGCTGCGCAACGCGCCCGGGTCCGGTGCCAGCCAGCGCTGCAGCGCCATCACCAGGAACACCAGCAACAGCGTCAGGCACAGGAACGCGTGGCTGTGCAGCGCCACCAGCAGGTGCTCCATATAGAGCCGGCGCTTGAAGATGTAGGCGATCTTCAGCATCAGCGCGAACAGCGGCAACAGCACGAACAGCGTCGCGGGCATCGCGCCGAGGTAGGCGTCCTTGAAGAACTCCTGGTCAGTGCGCATGCGCTCGATGTTCTTCTTGCCACGCCCGACCTGCGCATTGAGCCAGCGGTTGGCGAAGTCCGGCCACCACGACACGACCAGCGGGTTGGTCTTCGCGTTCCAGGGCCTGCCGTTGAAGCTCAACGCGTTGTCTTCGCCGCTGTCGGCATTCGAATCGTCGCGGCCGGCCCCGTCGCTGCTGCCCGCGCCGGGCATGGCACTGCCGTCGTCGGGCGTGGCGACGCCGGCGCGCTCCGCATCCACCGCCGCATCAGCTTCCGCGGCCGCTCCGGCCGGGCCCGGCGAAGACGGGGAGGCGGCCGCCTTCTTTTCCTTCTTCGCCTCCTTCCGCTGCAGCACCCGGATGCGGGCGTCGGCGCTGTTGCGGATTGCCTTCTCGGCGATGCCCAGTCCGGCGCCCAGTCCCGGGACCTGGGCATTGCTGCCGCCGCGCGCCTGCGCCAGTTCGGCCAGCGCCTCGTCTCGCTGGCGGACGACCTCATCCACCGTCTGCACCTGCGAGAAACTGACGTCGGTGGGCTTGTCCTTGTCGAAGTCCATGCCGTCGCCGAAGCTGAGCATCAGCTGGGCGACGAAGAAGGTGATGACGGCCAGGGTCACGAACAGCCGCACCGGGCTGACGTAGCGCACCCGGCGCCCGGAGAAGTATTCGCGGGTGAGGAAGCCCGGCCGCACCAGCAGCGGCCACAGCGTGCGCGGCAGGCGCGAGTCCCAGTTGAGGACGGTGTCGGTGAAGTCGCCGACGATGCTGGAGAAGTGGCGCACCAGCCCGGAGACCGATTGGCCGCAGGCGTAGCAGTATTCGCCCAGCAGTGGCGAGCCGCAGTTGCCGCAGTGGCCGCCGGCCGGTGGGCGGGAAGGCGGTGGCGCAGGCGGCACGGAGCCGCCCGTTTCCTGTTCTGGTCCTGGCATGGCGTGTCCTCCGGCGCCGGTGGCGGCGCGCGGGCGTCCCCTGAGGGCCGGTACCATAGCCGCACGCCGTGGCCCGGCGCCAGCGCCGACGCCGTGTCGATGCGCGGCCACAGCCATCGCCGCCCCTGTTCCCATGCCCGTCATGCCTCCCCCGCCGGCACGTCTGCGCGACGAAGTGCGTACTACCGCGGTGCTTGCCGCGCCGCTGGTCGTGGGCCATGTGTCCACCGGCATGATCGGCTTCATCGACGCCGTGCTCGCCGGCCACCACGGCACCACCACGCTGGCTTCGGTGTCGGTGGGCACCGCGCTGTTCTGGCTGGCGATGATGATCCCGATGGGCACGCTGATGGCGCTGCCGCCGTCGGTGTCGCAGCTCGATGGCGCGCAGCGGCGGGACGAGATCGGCCCGCTGTTCCGGCAGTCGCTGTGGCTGGCCGCGGGGCTGGGCGCGGCGCTGTTCGTGTTCCTGAGCCTGGTGGTGCTGGCGCTGGAACCGATGGGCATCGCGCCGGAGATCCGGCCGGGCGCCGCCGACTTCCTGCGCGGCATCCGCTGGGGCGTGCCGGCGCTGACGCTGTACTACTGCATGCGCTACCTCAGCGACGGCCTGCACTGGACGCTGCCGACGATGGTGCTCGGCTTCGGCGGATTGCTGGTGCTGCTGCCGCTGGGCTGGGTGCTGACCTTCGGCGAATTCGGCCTGCCGGAACTGGGCGCGGGCGGGCTGGGCATCGCCTCGGCGATCATGCTGTGGATGCAGGCGCTGGCGTTCGCCGCGTACCTGGCGCGGTCGAAGCGGTTCGCGCCGCTGGCGCCGTTCGCGCGGCTGGACCCGCCGCGTTGGGCGCCGATCGGCAACCTGCTCGCCACCGGCCTGCCGATCGGGGTGACGGTGATGATGGAAGGCGGATTGTTCATCGTCACCGCCCTGCTGATCGGGCGCCTGGGCGACGTGCCGGCGGCCGCGCACCAGATCGCGATCAACGTCGCCGGCCTGTGCTTCATGGTGCCGTTCGGGCTGGCCGAGGCGACCACGGTGCGGGTCGGCCACGCGGTGGGGCAGGGGCGCGGCAACCGCGGCGTGCGGCGTGCGGCGTTCGCCGGCGGCGTGCTGGTGCTGGCCACGCAGCTCACCGGCGGGTCGATCCTGCTGTTCGGGCACGACCACATCGTGGCGCTGTACACCCGCGACGCGGCGGTGGCGGCGCTGGCCTCGTCGCTGCTGCTGTACGCGGCGGCGTTCCAGTTCCCCGACGGCGTGCAGGTGCTGTCGGCCGGCGCCCTGCGCGGGCTGCGCGATACCCGCGTGCCGATGCTGCTGGCCGCCTGCGCCTACTGGGGCATCGGCATGCCGCTGGGTGCCTGGCTCGGCCTGTGGCTGGGCTGGGGGCCGCGCGGGATGTGGATCGGGCTGATCGCCGGGCTGGTGGTCGCCGCGATCCTGCTGGGCGCCCGGTTCCTGCGCGCCTCGCGCGACAAACCGGTCGCCACGGTGACCGATGGCGCATGAAACCGTGATGGCGGGCGGGATATCCTGCGGTATCGGTTGCCGGTCCCGCTTTCCGTAGGAGCGGCTTCAGCCGCGAGCTTTTCCTGTCTGGTCGAAAAGCTCGCGGCTGAAGCCGCTCCTACAAAGGGCAATCAACGGCATCGGCCTTTCGAATTTTCCTGGAGTTCCACGCATGAACCAGCCCCCCCAGGGCAACCGCCACGGTCCCGTCGCCGCCTTCTTCATCTTCGTCTGGGACGCGATGAACTTCGTCCGGCGGCTGGCGTTCAACATCCTGTTCTTCGGCCTGCTGGTCATCGTGCTGGTGGCGATGGCCGCGGCGGGGCGGATCGCGCCGCTGCAGAAGCAGACCACGCTGGTGATCGCGCCGGAAGGCGCGCTGGTCGAGCAGTACAGCATCGACCCGGCGATGCGCGCGCTCACCGCGTTCGGCGGCAACGGCCTGCACGAGGTGCAGCTGCGCGACCTGCTGCGCGCGCTGGACAAGGCGCGCACCGACGACCGCATCGAGCGCGTACTGCTGCGCGTGGACCGGATGAGCTTCTCCGGCTACGCCTCGATCCGCGAAGTCGCCGCGGCGGTGGCCGGCGTGCGCGCGGCGGGCAAGCAGGTGGTCGCGTTCGGCGAGAACTTCGACCAGATGCAGTACCTGCTGGCCGCGCAGGCCGACGAGGTCTACCTCGACCCGATGGGCGGGCTGATGCTGGAGGGGCTGGGCCGCTACCACCAGTTCTACCGCGAGGGCCTGCAGGACAAGCTCGGCGTCGACGTGCACGTGTTCAAGGTCGGCGAGTACAAGTCGGCGGTGGAACCGTTCATCCTCGACGCTGCCTCGCCCGAGGCCAAGGAGGCCGACCTGTACTGGATGGGCGACGTCTGGCAGCGCTACCTCGCCGACGTGGCGAAGGTGCGCAAGCTCACGCCCGAGACGCTTGCCGCCGACATCGACAGCCTGCCCGCCGGCATCGAGGCCGCGGGCGGCGACCTGGCCAGATACGCGCTGCAGCACAAGCTGGTCGATGGCCTGAAGACGCAGGAGCAGGTCGAGGACCTGCTGGCCGAGCGCGGCGCCGCCGATCCCGATGCCGACGGCGGCTTCCGCCAGGTGTCGCTGGGCGGCTACCTGCAGCGGATCGACCGCACCACCGCGGTGGTCGACGAGCGGCCGCAGGTAGCCGTGGTCGTGGCCGAGGGCGGCATCGCCGGCGGCGAACAGCCGCCGGGCAGCATCGGCGGCGTCTCCACCGCCGCGCTGCTGCGACAGGCGCGCGACGACGACGACGTCAAGGCCGTGGTGCTGCGCGTGGACTCGCCCGGCGGCGAGGTGTTCGCCTCCGAACAGATCCGCCGCGAAGTGGTCGCGCTGAAGGCCGCCGGCAAGCCCGTCGTCGTCTCGATGGGCGACCTGGCCGCGTCCGGCGGCTACTGGATCAGCATGGACGCCGACCGCATCTACGCCGACCCGTCGACCATCACCGGCTCGATCGGCATCTTCGGCATGATCCCCACCTTCCCGCGCACGCTGGACAGGATCGGCGTGCACACCGACGGCGTCGGCACCACGCGCTTTGCCGGCGCGTTCGACCTGACCCGTCCGCTGTCGCCGGAAGTCGGGCAGGTGGTGCAGTCGGTGATCGACAAGGGCTACCGTGACTTCACCGGCCGCGTGGCCAAGGCGCGCGACCGCAGCGTCGAACAGATCGACGCCGTCGCGCGCGGCCGCGTGTGGAGCGGCGCGCAGGCGAAGGAACGCGGCCTGGTCGACGCCTTCGGCGGCCTGCGCGACGCCATCGCCGACGCCGCCACCCGTGCCGAACTGGGCAAGGACGGCGACTACCGCGTGCGCTACATCGAAAGGCTCGCGACCCCGTTCCAGCGCCTGTTCACCGACTTCGCCGGCAGCCACCTCGGCGCCAGCTGGCTGCGGCACTCGGCGTTCACCCGCGAACTGGCCAGCGCCGCCGTCCTTGCCGAAGCCATGCCGCAGGCGCGCCGCGACCTGCAGTTCCTCGACGCCGCCGTCGCCCGTCCGGGCCAGCCGGTCAAGGCGCTGGCGTACTGCTTCTGCGGCTTCTGAGCGTCGTCCCACGCACGGACGGCGGCCACGACAGACGGCTTCCGGCAGGCGCGGCGGCGCCGCGAGATCGTCGTCCAGCCGCGGAGGACTGGACACCGCCTGCGCGGGAATCGCGATCAGGACAAACGGCCTTCGCAGCAGCGACGCCGCCGCGAACCTTCACCCCCCGGCCGCCTCGATCGCCGCCTTCTGCTTCACCGCCGCATCCTCCACCGTGTCCTGCACCGCCTTCGCGCGGTCGATCGGCGCCTGCACCGCATCGCGCAGCTGCGTGGCCTGCGGCTCCGGCGGATCGCTGGCCGGCACCGGTTCGGGCCGCGAGCACGCAGCGCACGCAAGTACCAGCAACACGGCGCAGCTGGCAGCAATCGAAGGGTTCGCATTCGTCATGGCGGTCTCCCGGTGGCCGTGGCCTCGTGGCCCGGCGCTATGCTACGCCCACCCCACACCGGAACCCGCCATGGACCCGCACCGCTGGCGACTCGACGGCCAACTCGCGCTGGTGACCGGCGGCAGCGCCGGCATCGGCCTGGCCATCGCGCGCGAACTGCTCGGCTTCGGCGCCCGCGTGCTGCTCGCCGCGCGCAACGGCGACATCCTCGAACGCGCGCGCGACGAACTCGCCGATGAATTCCCCGACGGCGACGTGCGCGCCCTGATCGCCGACGTCGCCGACGACGAACAGCGCCGCGAACTGCTCGACTGGGTCGAGGACCAGGGCGAAGGCCTCGACATCCTGGTCAACAACGCCGGCGGCAACCTCACACGCGCCGCCACCGACTACACCGAGGACGAGTGGCGCGAGATCTTCGAGATCAACCTGTTCAGCGCCTTCGAACTCACGCGCTACGCCTACCCGCTGCTGACCCGGCATGCCGCGTCCAGCGTGGTCAACGTCGGCAGCGTGTCCGGCGCGACCCACGTGCGCAGCGGCGCGCCCTACGGCATGACCAAGGCCGCGATGCACCAGATGACCCGCAACCTCGCCGTCGAATGGGCCGAAGACGGCGTGCGCGTCAATGCAGTGGCGCCCTGGTACATCCGCACCCGCCGCACCTCGGAAAAACTCTCCGATCCCGACTACCTCGACGAAGTGCTGATGCGCACCCCCATGGGCCGCGTTGGCGAACCCGAGGAAGTCGCCGCCGCAGTGGCCTTCCTGTGCCTGCCCGCGGCGGCGTACATCACCGGCGAATGCATCGCGGTGGACGGGGGATTCCTGCGCTACGGATTCTGAGCGCGCCGCATTGGATACGCCCGCATCGACAGGCCACGATCCGGAACTGCTGCGCCGCCTGCTGCGCGCCAGGGACCGGATGGACGCCGCCTCGCACGAAGCCTGGCCCGTGCAGCGGCTGGCGCGCGTGAGCCACGTCTCTGCCGCCCACTTCGCACGCGCGTTCAAGGATGCCTTCGGCGTACCGCCGCACCGCTACCTGCTCACCCGCCGGATCGAACGCGCCACCGCGCTACTGCGCGACACCGAGCTGCCGATCCTCGACATCGCATTGCAGACCGGCTGGAACAGCCTGGGCACGTTCGGCCGCACCTTCCGCGACATCACCGGCGAAACCCCGCGCCAGTTGCGTGCGCGCGAACGGGCCGCCGCGCATGCACTCGAACAGGTGCCCGGCTGTTTCCTCAGCGCCGCCCGGCGGCCCGACCTCACCATCGCAGTTTCGGAGAAGCGGCGGCGCGAGGCCGGCGATACCGTGGGCGCCCCCAACACGAAGGAAGACCCATGAACCACAGCGCCCTCGCCACCGACATCACCGTTTCCGGCCTCGTCATCGGGCTGTACGTGCGCGACCAGGATGAAGCCCACGACTTCTACGTCGGCAAGCTCGGCTTCCGCATCCATACCGACGCCCGCAACGGCGACTATCGCTGGCTGACCGTGCAGCACCCCGACCAGCCGGCGCTCCAGCTCGGCCTGTTCGCCCCGCAGCCACCGACCGTCGACGCGGACACCGCCAGGACCCTGCGCGAAGTCGTCGCCAAGGGCGCCATGCCGCCCCTCGTCCTCGTCGTCGACGACTGCCGCGCCGCGTACGAAAGGCTGCAGGCCCGCGGCGTGGAGTTCACCCAGGAACCAACGGAGCGCTATGGCAGCGTGGACGCCAATTTCCGGGACCCGTCGGGGAACGGCTGGAAAATGATCGAGGCACAAAAGGCGCGTGCCTGAGTGCCGCTCCAAGACTCCAGCGTCGCACGGAGAACCCGGGTTTCCGCCATGGATGGCGAAACCCACCCCCGGGGTTACACCGAACCCAGCACCTGTCTGGAACATGCCGGCAAATGCACCAAAAGCACGCTCTGCCATGGTTATGCCCCCAGATCGCAGGTGTAACCCATTACACCCGCAGGCGAGTCCGATAACGCTGGGTGCTGCGAACAGCCTTCGATCGCCGGGTTGATTCAACTTGCTGATATAAGAGAAAAATTCTGCTGGTGACACTGGAGCGGGGCATTGCATAATCTGTGCAACGCCTCGTCGAAGAGGCCGAATAGGTGTTAGGCCTCATGGACAGTTCTACGCATTTCATCACCAGCTATGTCTTTAAGGGATCAATCGCTGTCCTGGTCGAGCTGTCTGTTCCCGAAACGAGCGCAGCTCAAGCGTCAGAGCTTGCCGCACTCGCTGAGGACATAGCGAAGCACATTGCAGCAATGGGACCGCGCTCCGTCCAAGAGCTTTTGGAGCAACCTGCCGTTACTGACACCACCCGAACGGTGCGCCAATTGCTGAGGAGCTCAGTTGTTCCCGAGGCAGCGGTTGAGCGCTATGTTCCCTGGGTCGCCGGATCCGACTCAAGCGATTCTCCCGGGGCGCCACCTTCTGCGCCTGCCGCTGCAGCGGTAGCATGAGGCCTAACAATTCATTCAAGCCGAACCCGCTTCGCGGGTCGGCTTAATTCAGCAACTGTCTTGAAGCATGCCGCTCAAGCCAGTGCCAAGGCTTCAGCCTGCAGTTCGTCGCGGCGCCTTGCATTG
>Ga0160437_1000982_pt1 | contig 13478 bp, 12 predicted proteins | sample HID1975I_E0MG_FD_108227 | JGI IMG/M metagenome (GOLD analysis project Ga0160437, IMG submission 108227) | Enriched soil microbial communities from UW Madison campus, WI, USA - HID1975I_E0 MG | ecosystem: Environmental > Terrestrial > Soil > Unclassified | place: USA: Madison, Wisconsin... | reverse complement strand
GCGACCCCCGTCGCCAGCAGCAGCTTGAGGATGAAGTCGACGTAGATCTTGGTGTCGTAGAGCTGAGACGCCCCGGGAGGAACGAAGCGGAACATGAACTCGATGATGCGCGGGAGCACGAGCCAGCCGGCGACGCAGCCGAGCAGGAACAGCGGGACCGCGGAGAAGAAGAACCCGAATGTGTAGCGCTTCTCACGGGTGTTCAACCCCGGAACGAAGAACGCGAACAGCTGGTACAGCCAGACAGGGCTCGACAGGATGATCCCGACGACGAGCGAGACCTGGAACTGGATGTCGAGCGCGCCGGTCAAGGTGCCGAAGTTCAGGGTGATCTTCTCGGCGTCGATGCCGAGCTGATCTGCGATGTGGAAGACCGGCCCCGAGATCGCGGCCCAGGTGCCCTGCCCGCTCAGCGCATCCGATGCCCCCGGGACCACCGGCTCGAGGAGATCGCCGATCCAGCTGAGGTCGTAGATCATCCAGCCGATGATCGTGCCCACCAGCACGGCCAGCGCTGCGCGAGTCAGCCGCTTGCGCAGCTCGACGAGGTGCTCCCCGAGCGACATCCGCCGCTCCGGATTGCTCTTGCGGGGGCTCGCTCGGGCCGTGTCTCCGGCCACCGCGATCAGGACTTGTCGGTCGGGGTGGAGCTGTCGACGGGCTTCGTCGGCTCCGCGGCGTCGGTGTTGCTCGCGCCGGTCTGCTTGTTCTCGTCGTCGACGGTCATCTCCTTGCGGAAGATCTTGACCGATTGGCCGAGGCTCTTCGAGAGCGCCGGAAGCCGGGTCGCGCCGAAGAGCACGAGCACCACGAGGAGGATGATCAACCAGGTCTGCCACTGATTGACGAACAGGGGATGGATGAACATGAGCACGTCCTCCGGATCGGTGCGGGTGTCGCCAGTCTACGCGTAGCGCGCCAGGCCCGCGTCCGCCCACTCGGCCACGGCGCGGCGCGCCTGCTCCGGGGCGACCACGCGCACCGTCCCCGGCATCCCCGCGATGAGCCGCTTGAGGCCGTGATAGTGCGACACTCGCAGTGTCGTGCGGATGCGATCACCCACCTCGCTCGTGAGGGCGCCGTCGGGGATGTAGTCGGCGAGCAGGCCCAGCACCTCAGGAGTCGCCTCGATCGTGACCTCGAGGTCTTCGTCCGAGGGCTCGAAGAGCGTGTCGGGGAGGCGCACCTCGTCGACCGTGTGCTCGATCGGCAGGTCGGTGACCTGCACCCCGCTCATGCGGTCGAAACGGAACGTGCGCAGGGCCTGCCGCAGGTGGCACCAGCCGCGCAGGTACCAGTCGGCGTCGATCGACTCGACACGCAGCGGGTCGACGTCGCGCTCCTCGCGCTCGCCACGGGAGTTGAGGTAGCCGAAACGGACGCGGCGGCCCTCGGCGACCGCGCGGCGCACGAGCAGCAGCACGTCGTCCTCGCCGCCGCCGGCGACCGCAAGCTGACTGGGTTCCGCCGAGGCGCCGCGCGAGAGCTTGGCGACGAGGGTCTTCAGGGCGGCGCTGTCGGCGTTCTCGGGGAGGGCCTGCAGGTACTGCAGACCGGCGATCAGCGCGGCCGCCTCGCGAGCGGACAGCCGAGGGGCGTCGTCGATGCCGACGTGCTGGGTGATCGCGATCTCGTCGTCCTGCTCGAACGCGTCCCAGTCGATGTCGAAGAGGTCCTCGTGCTGGTACGTCGAGGTCGTGCCGGGCACGCCGCTCAGAGCGACCAACGACACGGAGGTGCGGATCTCGTCGTCGGTGACGCCGAAATGCGCGGCAGCCTCCTGGACGCTCACGCGGTCGTGCTCCAGCAGCCACGGAACGAGCGCCAGCAGGAACGCCAGCTTGTCGCGCGCCTGCGGCGGCGGCACGGAACGCGACGGCACGCGGTGACGCTTGTCAGCCATGATCGACCACCGTCGCCTTCAATCGCTCGATAAGCGCCTCACGCAGAGCCGGCGGGTCGAGCACGAGCACTTCGGGGCCGAACCCGGCGAGTTCGTCGGCGAGGATCGCGAGGTCGACGTAGTGCACGCGCAGGATGCCGGGGGCCGTCTCCGTGGTGCCGCGCCGGTGGGCGAGACGCAGGGCGGCGTCGGATCCGGCGCGCACCTCGAGATCGGCGACGCCGGCCTCCCACACAGCCTCCAGGTCGGCCAGGGCGCGGGCCTTGTGGTCGCCCGGTCGCGCCGGCGCGGCCTTACCCGCGGCGACCTTGCCGACGATGCGACGCAGCAGGAAGGTCTTCGCGTCACCGCTGGCGACCTCCTCGCCCGACAGGTGCCAGCGTCCGTCGTACTGCACCAGCGCGAGCGGGATCACCTCGCGTTCTCGGGCGCGGGCCTCCCCCGGCTTCAGGTACGAGAACCGCACCACCTGGCGCCGATCGATCGCCTGCGTGAGAGGCTCGAAGGCGGCATCCCGCAGCCGCAGCCGCGGGGCGTAGCCGAGCAGCGGTTCGTCTGCCGCGATCCCCAGCGCGCGCAGCTTGACGAGCGCGCGACGGGATTCGGCATTGAGAGACCCCTCGCGCCACACCATCCCGGCGAGGTTCAGCAGCGCCGTCTCGTCGGAGGTGAAGCGCACGTCCTCCGGGAGGTCGTAGGCGCCCTTCGGGATGCGGTAGCGCAAGTTGTGGTTGTCGCCCGGCTCCCCGAGCGGCTCGATCGTCTCGAGAGGCACACCGAGCTCGCGGATGTCGTCCTTGTCGCGTTCGAACTGGCGCTCGAGGTTGGCGTTGTCGCCACCCGGCGCGTACCGCTGCGAGTACCCGCGCACGCTCGAGAGGATCTCGGACTTCGTGAGCCCCGGCTCGGTCGCCAGGAGCGCCAGCACGAGGCTGAAGAGCCGGTCCTCGACGGGAACCGGCGCGGGGGCGGGATTCGCGCTCGTGTCGGCCTACTTCTGGATGCCCAGGACGTCGATCACGTAGACGAGCGTGTCGCCCGCCGTCGTGCCCGACGGCCAGGCACCGTCTGCGTAGGAGTCCTCGGGCGCGACGACCACGAGTACCTGCGAGCCGACCTTCGCGCCGAGAAGGGCGTCGTACACACCCTTCGAGACGCCCTGCTGACCCGTCGGGTCGTTCGCGATCGGCTGGGTGATCGGGGTCTTGCCCCACGAGGTGTAAGGCTGCGTCACGTCGCCGCCGTCGGTGGGCCACACCCAGATCGACAGGTTCAGCACGGCCTTGTCGCCGTCCGCGATCGCCTCGCCCGAACCGGCCTTGATGACTGAGCTGCGGGTGTCGGCGGGCGGGTCGCCGTCGGGGACGGTGATCCCGGGCGTACCGTCGGGCGCGGTCACCACGGTGGGCATGCCGTCCTTCGGAAGCTGGTTGGCGCCATCGGCCTTGGCGAGGTACACCGCCTGCACGTCGACCACGAAGACGACGGTGTCGTCGTCGGCGAGGCCGACCGACGAGAAGTCGAGACCCGACTCGAGCACGGTCGAGGTGACCGCGATGCGCTGTCCGGCCTGCGCGCACACGAGGGCGTCGGCGAGCGAGCCCGGCTCCTCGCCCTCAGCCGAACTCGACGCGCCCGCGCGGTAGCGGACACCCTGCGAGCCGTCGAACTTCGTGGCGAGCAGCTTGTCGCCCGTCGTCGCGTTGAAGATCGACGCGTCGAAGTCGACCGTCATCCCGGTCGTCGCGACGATCCCCTCGCCCTCCTCGAGCACCGAGCGCTCCGGGGACTTCGACACGAGCGGCGCCGGGAACTCGACCTTCGGCTCGGAGCCGACGGCACCCGTGGCCGTCACCAGCTCCGAGGCGTCACCGGGCGCGAACAGAGGCGTGCACGAGTCCACGTCGGTCGACGGACCGGTCGAGCACCCCACGAGGGTGGCGGCGAGCACCGTCGCGAGCGCGGCGGTGCTGACAAGCGCGGAGAAGCGGCGCACGGAGTCTTCTTTCGTTACGGGCGCGGTCCCGACGGACCGCGTGCGGTCGTCAGGAGGGGATGCACGAGGCGAGTCGAGTCTACTGTTCCGGGGCGGGGGGTTCCGACGCCGGGACCGGTGCGCCGCCGGCGCTGCGATCGGCGAGCAGCTGGGCGTCGCGCACGACGCGGCGCACGCGCTTGTCGGTCTTGTCGCGCTCCCCGAGCGCACCCGGCGTCCACAGCTCGACGTCCTCGTCGTCGTAGTCGGTCTTCGAGGCACGGCGGGCCGGCTTCGGCAGGATCGCGCCCGGCGCGAGACGGCGTGCCGCGATCAGGAAGGCGGTGTGCGCGACCATGCGGTGATCGGGACGTACGGCGAGGCCCTCGACATGCCATCCGCGCACCAGGGTCTCGGTCGAACTGGGCTCCGTGTAGAGGCCGGTCGCCCGGATCGCCTCGGCCACACGCGAGAGCTGGGTCGCCGTCGCGACGTAGCAGAGCAGCACACCACCGGGCGCCAGCGCCTCCGACACGGCATCCAGGCACTCCCATGGCGCGAGCATGTCGAGCACGACACGGTCGACGGTTCCCGGATCAGCGGCATCGGGCAGCACCTCGGCGAGGTCGCCGATGCCGATCGACCAGTTGGCCGGGGTCTCGCCGAGGAAGGAGGTGACGTTGTTGCGGGCGACGGATGCGAACTCCTCGCGGCGCTCGAACGAGAGCAACCGACCCCGATCGCCGATCGCGCGGAGCAGCCACAGTGACAGCGCACCCGAGCCGACGCCCGCCTCCACGACCGTCGCCCCGGGGAAGATGTCGGCGATGCCGATGATCTGGGCGGCATCCTTCGGGTAGATGATGGCCGCGCCGCGCGGCATCGACATGACGAAGTCCGACAGCAGCGGCCGAAGCGCGAGGTAGGTGTCACCGTTGGACGCCTTCACGACCGAACCGTCGTGTGCGCCGATCAGCGAATCGTGCTCGAGCAGGCCGCGGTGGGTGTGGAACTGCTTGCCGTGTTCGAGCGTGATCGTGTGCAGGCGTCCCTTGGGGCCCGTCAGCTGCACCCGGTCGCCGGCGGCGAAGACGCTCATCGTCCCTCTCCCGAGATGCGCTCGGCGTGCGCGGCGGTGAGCTCGCCCAGCCCGACCCCGTCGAGTCCGTCGGCGAGCAGCGTGTAGGCCGGGCTCGGAGGGATCGGCACATGAAACGGCACCGCGAGCGTCGTCGCACCCGACGCCACCGCCGACGCGACGCCGGGCTCCGAATCCTCCACCGCGGCGCAGTCGCGGATGTCCACGCCGAGCAGTTCGGCGGCACGCAGGTAGGGGTCGGGATGCGGTTTCGGCCGCTCCACCTCGTCGCCGGCGACGACGGCGTCGAACGCCGCGCCCCCGAGTTCGAGCTCGAGCGCCTGAGCGATCCGGTCGGCCATGCGGCGGATCGACATCGTCACCAGGGCGGTCGGGATCCCCGCCTCGCGCACCTCGGCGAGCAGCTCGCGTGCGCCTGGGCGCCACGGGACATGCTCGGCGATCTGCTCGAGCACGCGATCCGTGAGCGTGTCGATGATCTGCTGCTCCGAGAGGGCGACACCGCGCGATTGGAAGACGAGCGCAGACTCCCAGAGGCCCTGGCCCACCAGCTGCAGGCCGTCTTCGTGGGTCCAGACGCCGCCCCAGGCGGTCACGAGCTCGTGCTCCGCCACCATCCAGTACGGCTCGGTGTCGACGAGGGTGCCGTCCATATCCCAGAGCACGGCTGCCGGGCGCACATCGGCGGAAACGGGGGCGGGGGGCGAAGTGGTCACGACCGGCAAGTCTACGGGCGCGGTCCTATCCTGGGAGGGACGCCCGACGGGCGGAGAGGCGGAACCGTGACCGACACACGCGACGACTGGGGCCAGGGCGGCTCGACGCTCGTCGTCGCCTTCGAGGGATGGAACGACGCCGGCGAGGCGGCCTCGACCGCCGTCCGTGCCCTTCGCGACCAGCTCGGCCTCGTCTCGATCGTCGAGGTCGAGCCCGAGGACTACTTCGACTACCAGTTCAACCGCCCCACGATCACGTTCGACGACAATGGCGAGCGCGTGCTCGCGTGGCCGAGCGTCGTGCTGTCGGGCGCCCCCGACGGCGGCGAGAGCATCCACGTGCTGCTCGGAACCGAGCCCTCGCGCGGCTGGAAGACCTTCGCCGAAGAGGCGCTCGACGCGATCTCGGTCGCAGGCATCGAGCGCATCGTCTTCCTCGGGGCGATGCTCGCCGACGTGCCCCACACACGGCCGATCTCGGTCTTCGCCTCCAGCGAGAACTCGTCGGTGCGCGACAGGTTCGACCTGGAGCGCTCCAGCTACGAAGGTCCGGTGGGCATCATCTCGGTGCTCGCGGATGCCGCCGAGCGCGCAGGCATCCCGACCGTCTCGATCTGGGCATCCGTTCCGCACTACGTGCACAACGCGCCATCGCCGAAGGCGACGCTCGCCCTCATCGAGCGGCTCGAGGACTTCATCGACGTCGAGTTGGAGCGTGGCTCGCTCGTCGAAGACGCGGATGCGTGGGAGAAGGGCATCGACGCCCTCGCCAGCGACGACGACGACATGTCGGCCTACATCGAGCAGCTCGAGCAGGCGCGCGACACGGTCGACTCCCCCGAGGCGTCCGGCGACGCGATCGCCGAGGAGTTCGAGAAGTACCTGCGCAAGCGCGACGGCGACCAGCCGCCGACGCCGTAACGGTCAGGCCTGCAGCACCCCCGCGCTGAGCAGCACGATGAGCGTGCCGCCGAGCAGCAGCCGGTAGATCACGAAGGGCAGGAACGAGCCCTTCGACAGGTAGCGCATGAGGAATGCGATGACCGCGAAACCGACCGCGAACGCCACCACCGTCGCCACGAGCGTCTCGGCCATGCCGTAGCCCTGGCCGCAGAGCGGATCCTCCGCGGTCGTGCAGGTGAGAGCGGTGTAGAGCTCGTACAGACCGCTGCCGAAGACGGCGGGCACCGCGAGCAGGAACGCGAACCGTGCGGCGGCCGTGCGGGTGTAGCCGAGCGCGAGCCCCGCGCTGATCGACGCCCCCGAGCGACTGACACCCGGGATCAGCGCGAGCATCTGCGCGAGACCCACGAGGATGCCGTCGCGGTAGCTCAGGTGGTCGAGCTCCTTCGTCTTGCGGCCCAGCGAGTCGGCGAGCCACAGCAGGATGCCGAACACGATCAGCACGATCGCCACGATCCAGAGCGAACGCAGCGCCCCGCGGATCAGATCCTGCAGGAAGAACCCCGCCAGCACGATCGGCACCGTGCCGATGATGATGAGCCACCCCATCCGCACATCCGGATCGCCCTTCCGGATGCCGGCCGAGTGGGTTCCGCCCTTTGCCCCGAACGACCGGAACCATGCGCCGATGATTCGGGTGATGTCCTTCCAGAAGTAGATGAGCACCGCCGTCTCGGTGCCGAGCTGGGTGATCGCGGTGAACGTGGCACCGGGGTCGTCCCAGCCCGCCACCTCGCCGAGGATGCGCAGGTGCGCGCTCGAGGAGATGGGGAGGAACTCGGTCAGGCCCTGGACGATGCCGAGGATGATCGCTTCGATGAAGTCCACGGGGGTCGATTCTGTCAGGCCTCGAGCAGCAGGTCGGTCAGCACGGCCCGCCCGAATGCGAGGGCGTCGAGCGGAACCCGCTCGTCGACCCCGTGGAACATGGCCGGGAAGTCGAGGCCCGGTCCGAGCTTCAACGGCGCGAACCCGTATCCGGTGATCCCCAGGGCGCTGAGCGCCTTGTTGTCGGTGCCGCCAGAGTGCAGGTAGGGCAGCACCTCGGCCTCCGGGTCGTGGCGGGACAGAGCCGCGACCATCTTCTCCACCAATGCGCCTTCGAAGGGGTTCTCGAGGCCCACATCGTGGTGCACGATCTCGACCTCGATCTCGGGGCCGACGAGTTCGCGAAGCTCGGCGAGCACCGCCTCCTCCTGCCCGGCGAACGGTCGGATGTCGACGAGCGCCTCCGCGCGATCCGGGATCACGTTGTGCTTGTAGCCGGCGGTGAGCACGGTCGGGTTGGAGGTGGTGCGCACCGTCCCGCGCAGGAAACCTGCCGCGACGCCGGTGCGTTCGATGAGCGACACCGGGTCCTCATCGGGCGACGCGTCGAGCAGGCGCCGCACGCCGTCGAGCATGGCACTCGTCGTCGAACGCAGCTGCACCGGCCATTCGTGACGCCCGACCCGCGCCACGGCCTCGGAGAGCTTTGTGATCGCGTTGTCGCGGATGACACGCGAGCCGTGGGCGGCCACCCCGCGCGCGACCAACCGCACCCAGAGGAGGGCCTTCTCCCCCGTCTGCAGCAGGTAGGCGCGATGCCCGGCGAGGTCGACCGAGTAGCCGCCGACCTCGCTGATGGCCTCGGTCGCGCCCGCGAACAGCTGCGGATGATGCGCGACCAGATGGTGGGAGCCGAAGACTCCGCCGTTCTCCTCGTCGGAGAAGAACGCGACGACGAGGTCGCGGGCGGGGCGGCGTCCCGAGCGCAGGATGTCTCCGAGGCTCGTGAGGATCATGGCGTCCATGTCCTTCATGTCGACGGCGCCGCGCCCCCACAGCATGTCGTCGCGGATCTCGCCGCCGAACGGGTCGACGCTCCAGTTCGCCGGGTCGGCCGGTACGACGTCGAGGTGACCGTGCACGACCAGCGCGGGGCGGGTCGGGTCTGCGCCCTCGACGCGGGCGACGACGCTCGTGCGGTTCGGTGCGGCATCGATGAGCTGCGGTGACAGCCCGAGCGCGCGCAGCTCCGCCTCGACGTACTCCGCAGCCTCCGTCTCGCCGTTGGCGCGGCCCCCGCCCCAGTTCGTGGTGTCGAACCGGATCAGGTCTCGGGCGATGCGGGCGGTGTCCTCGAGTTGGCCGTCCATCCCCCCACGCTACCCGCCGCGCGTGCGCAGGAGGCGCGCCGCCCACGGCACGAGGAGCCCGAACACGAGCGCGAGGCCCACACCCAACAGCGTCTCGAGCGAGCGCTCCCAGAAGCGGTGGGCGACATCCGCCGGATCGCTGTCGAGCAGCAGCAGGAACACGAGCATCGTCGAGAACCCCCCGGTGACGTACCAGCGGCTGCCGGCAAGCGCCGTGAGCACCGCCAGGATCGCGAGGGCGGCGAGCCCCATCGCCCATCCGGGAGGCGTCGTCAGCATGAAGGCGCCGGCGATCGCCGCGCCGGTGAGCACGGATGCCGCACGGGCGAGCGCCCGCGATGCCAACAGCGCCGCGCTCGGCCGCATCACGAAGAGAGCCGCACCCACGGCCCAGCCCACGTGGTCCAGGCCCAGCAGGTAGCCGATCCCCGCTGCGATCGTCGCGGCGAGAGCAAGCCGGATCCCGAACCCGAGCATCGAGTCGGATGCGCTGGCCGTGCTCGGATGCGGCGCCACCTCGCGCTCGGGCCAGAGAAGCGCCACCGCCAGCGACCACACGCATCCGAGCAGGATCGCGGCTCCTGCGGTGAAGGCGGTCGGCACGTCGTCGAAGCTCAGGCCGACCCCGATCATGGGCACCCCGAGCGCGAGCACGAGTGCCCCCACCGGTCCGCGACCCGAGAACTGAGCCGCACCGACACACGCCGCGAACAGCACGACGAGCGCGAGCCACGGCGACCCGGAGATCACCGCACCGATCACCATCCCCAGAGCGATCGCGAGGCCCACGACGAGGTAGCGCACGCGCGCCGACCGCTTCGCCGGAAGACCGATCGCCGCGGCAGGCAGCACCCCGATCGCGAGCACCATGGCGAGTCTGCTGTCGAACGGTGCCGCGACCAGCGCTGGGAGCGCGAACAGCGCCCCCAGCAGCAGATGCCGCGGCGTCCAGGTGAGGCCGGGTGTCACGCCGTCGGAGCCCCGGACGCCTTCTTCTCCGGGATCAGCAGCGCGGCCACCGCGCCCACCCCCACCACGACCGGGATGAGCCACAGCGCCGCCTGGAAGTCGGCGAGCGTCGGGTCCTCCGGCAGCAGGGCGCTCGGGATCGAAGTGAGCAGACCGCCGATGATGAAGCAGACGCCGTTGACGATCGCCGACGCCGATCCGATGAGCGATCCGGGCACAGACTCCCCGGCGATCGTGAACCCGAGCATGTGCGCGCCCGCGAAGAAACCGATGGCGAACATGAGCGACAACGCCGCCCCCTTGCCCTCTGTCGGCAGGTAGATGACGAGGGCGACGGCCACGGCCTGCAGGGCGAGACCGAAGAAGGCGGGCCACTTCCTGCTGTGCCAGCGGTCGGACACGATGTTCACGATCGGTGCGCCGACCGCCAGCCCCAACCAGGCGAGCGCCGTGAGGATCGTGGCGAAGTCGGTCTCGGCGCCGTGCGCCTCCATGATCCGCGGGCCCCAGAGCGTCCCGACGGCGAGCATGGCGCCGAAGGATGCGCCGGCGAGGATCGCCGACAACACGACGCGGATGTTGGCGAACGACTTACCGAGGTCGCGCAGGATCTCGCCGAAGACGTTGCCACTCCGGGCGGCGGGGGCCGGCACGGCGTCCGCGAGCGGTTCCGGCGCGGGGTTGCGCACGAACGCGATGAACAGCACGACCAGGATCACCCCGAACACGCCGAACGCGATCAGCAGCTGCTGCCAGTCGAGGTGGTCGAGCGCCGCGAGGATCAATGGCTGACCGACCGCCGAGCCGAGCGACGCGAACGTCTGGACGAGCCCGAACATGAGGCCGTACTTGGCTGCCCCGAACCAGTTGCCGCCCAGGTATCCGGCGCCGACGAATCCGAACGACGAGCCGATCGCGAGCACCGACTGCGCGATGGCGAGCGTGGCGAAGCTCGTCGTGCCCGCATACAGGAAGGCGCCGACCGTCACGAACGCGACGGCGATCGCCATCAGGGGGCGGCTGCCGAATCGGTCGAGCAGCGCCCCGGAGAAGAACTGCACCACGGCGAAGACCCAGGTGTAGATCGATGCCGCGAGGCCGATCTGCCCGATCGTGAGGCTCGCCGACTGCTGGATGTCGGGTGAGACGACCGCGTACCCGGTCTGGATGGCGAAGAGCCACACCACGAAGGTGGTCGCGAGCACCCAGATGAGCCAGGCCTCCGGGCCGCCGATGCGGCGATGCTCTCCGAACCACTTGTGGGCGCCGTGGTGGTAGGCGGCGTGTGCTGTCGACATGGTGTGCTCCTCTAGTCGCGGACGTAGGCGGGCGCACCCGCGATGTAGGTGGTGGCGATCGTGCGGTCGTCGCCCATGGTGGCGAGCACGAAGAGCTGCTCCTCGAGCGAGCTGACCCGCGCCGACCGGAAGGCGAGAAGGTCGGTCGCCTCGGGGTCGAGCACGACCAGGTCGGCCTCCTTGCCCACCTCGATCGACCCGATCCGGTCGTCGAGCCCGAGCGCCTGAGCTCCGCCGAGGGTCGCCAGGTAGAACATCTTCGTGGCGTCGAGTGGATACTGCGTGAGCTGCGCCACCTTGTACGCCTCGTTCATCGTGCTGAGGATCGAGAAGCTCGTGCCCGCGCCGATGTCGGTGCCGAGGCCGACCTTCATGTCGTGGTGCGGATTCTTCGCCTGGTGCACGTGGAAGAGCCCGCTGCCGAGGAAGAGGTTCGAGGTGGGGCAGTGCGAGACGGCTGAGCCCGTCTCGACGATGCGGAGACGCTCGCGCGCCGTCAGATGCACGCCATGGGCGAGCACGGCGCCCGGCTGCAGTAGGCCGGCCCTGTCGTACACGTCGAGGTAGCCGTCCGCCTCGGGGAACAGCGATTTCACCCAGGCGATCTCGCCGAGGTTCTCGGACACGTGCGTGTGCATGAGCGTGCCCGGGTTCTCCCGCAACAGGGTGGAGGCGGCCTCGAGCTGTGCGGGCGTGCTGGTGGGGGCGAAGCGCGGCGTCACCGCGTAGAGATTGCGACCGGTACCGTGCCAGCGTCGGATCAGCTCGGTGGAGTCGGAGTAGGCCGTCTCTGCGGTGTCGAGGAGCGCGTCGGGGGCGTTTCGGTCCATGAGCACCTTGCCGCCCACCATGCGGGTACCGCGCCGCACCGACTCCTCGAAGAAGGCGTCGACGGACGCGGGATAGACCGCGGCGAAGGTGAGCGCCGTGGTGGTGCCGTTGCGCAGCAGCGCGTCGAAGAACACCGAGGCGACGGATGCCGCGTGGGCCTTGTCGGCGAAGTTCTGCTCCTCGACGAAGGTGTAGGTGTTCAGCCAGTCGATGAGCTGGGCGCCGAACGCGCCGATGATGCCCGTCTGCACGTAGTGCACGTGCGTGTCGATGAACCCCGCCGAGATGATGCGGCCACGGTGGTCGTCGACCACGGCATCCGCGGGCAGCTCGTCCGTGAGGTCGGCGAAGGCGCCCACCGCGGTGATGAGCCCGTTCTCGACCACGACCGCGCCATCCGGATGGTCCACCAACGCACCCGCATCGCCCACGAGGAACGGGTCGGCGGTGGTCGTCACCACGCGCCCGCGGATCACGCGTGGCGGTGCTGCGTCGTCGCTTGCGAGATGGAAGGACATGAGGTCTCCGTTCGTCAGGATGCGGATGCGGATGCGGGTCGAGCGGGATCGCGCAGCGCGAGCGCCGCGAGGGCGCCGACCAGCAGCACGAGCGGCATCACCCACAGCACGGCCCGGTAGTCGGCCAGCGCCGGGTCGACGGGCAGGAATGCGCTCGGCACCGAGGTGAGCACGCCCGAGAGCAGGAAGCACGCACCGTTGACGATCGCCGCGGCGCTGCCGATGAGGAGCGGATCGACCGACTCCCCCGCCACCGTGAAGCCGAGCATCTGGGCGCCCGAGAACAACCCCATGGCGAACATCAGGCCGACGGCGACGCCTGTGGTGGTGTCGGGCAGGTAGATGACGCCCGCGATCGCCGCACCCTGCAGCAGCAGTGAGATGACGGCGGGCCACCGTCTGCTGCCCCAGCGGTTCGACACGACGTTCACGAGGGGTGCGCCGACCGCGAGACCGAGCCAGGCCAACGCCGTCAACGCGGTCGCCGTGGCGGCATCCTCGCCGCGCGCCGTCATGATCCGGGGTCCCCACAGGGTGCCGACGGCGAGCATCGTGCCGAAGGACGCCGCCGAGAGCACCGCCGACAGCAGCACCCGCGGGTTCGCGAAACAGCTGCCGAGTTCGCGGAGGATCGACCCGAGCACGCCGTGCCGCGGGCGGGCGGCAGGTGCGTCCGGCCGCACCGGGTCGCGCACGAACACGGCGAACATCACGGCCAGGAGCACGCCGAACGCACCGAACGCGATCAGCAACTGCTGCCACTCGAGATGATCCAGCACCGCCAGGATGAGCGGCTGCCCGACCGCCGAGCCGAGAGACGCGAACGACTGCACGAGGCCGAACATGAGGCCGTACTTCGCGGCCTCGAACCATCTGCCCCCCACGTATCCGGCGCCGACGAATCCGAACGACGCCCCCAGCGCGAGCACCACCTGGGCCGCCGCGAGGGTGCCGAACGTCGTCGAACCCGCGTACAGGAAGGCGCCGACGGCGACTAGCACGACCGCGATCGCGAGGAGCGGCCGGGTGCCGAAACGGTCGAGCAGCGGTCCGGAGAAGAACTGCGCG
>Ga0160437_1000981_pt1 | contig 13479 bp, 13 predicted proteins | sample HID1975I_E0MG_FD_108227 | JGI IMG/M metagenome (GOLD analysis project Ga0160437, IMG submission 108227) | Enriched soil microbial communities from UW Madison campus, WI, USA - HID1975I_E0 MG | ecosystem: Environmental > Terrestrial > Soil > Unclassified | place: USA: Madison, Wisconsin... | reverse complement strand
GGCGGAACTCGTCGTCCTCGGGCCGGGGAATGCTGGGATCGACGCGCGTTGCCGCGGGTTCCTTCGCGGTGCTCGTCGGTTCGGGCGGGGTGGGGGAGTGGGGTGGGCTTTCGGCGCCTGACCGGCCGGGCAAGGAAGCCTTGGCGTCAGGCATCGTCCGCCCCGTCCAGCTTCTTGAGAAGATCCTTGAAGCTGTCCGGAAGCGGTTCGTCCACCACGGAGTTGTAAAGCTTCCTCAACCCTCCGGCCCAGCCCGGTTCGCCGTCCTTGCGGACTTCCGGCGGTAGCCCAGGCGTTGCCGTATCACCCCCTCCAGGGGCGACGCGGCGGTCGGCGCCATGTCCTTCGGATTGATTCAACTTTGACTCCATCGCAACCTGAACACTTGCTTGCTGGCGGGGAGCGGGTCAAGAGTCATGCTGCAACCGCGTTGCAACGCCGTCGATGGCACACCTGATCGCTGTCCTATCGCCGGCAAGGCAACCGAACGTCGTTTTCGTTGGAACAATCGAGGCCTGTCTTGGTTCCCTCTGCTATGAAGTCTTGTCCTGGGCTGGCTTGCGAATGGTCCGGAGCATGGCAATGCTCTTGAGAAGTGATTCGGCTCGGCTGAAATGGCGTGGATTTCCGGTGATTGACCAAGCCCTGCTGGACAGGGTTCAGAAACAGGCGTGGTTCCACAAGTACCCGCGCGGCTGGCCGTTCCTGCTGTTCGTGATCGCCTCGATCACCACGGCGGTTTCGGTCATGGCCATTGAGCGGGCTGATCGCCAGACGCGGCAGGTCGAATTGGACCGCAATCTTACCGAGATCGCTTCGGCGTTGCAGCGCCGCGCCACGGAGAACATTGCGTTGCTGCGCGCCGGGGCCGCGCTCTTCGCGACTCAGGAAAACGTCAGCGCCGATCAGTTCCGCTCTTTCGCGGAGGACCTTCAGGGCAAGGGCGATCTCTACGGCTCGCTGGGCATGGGCTGGGCGCCGCTGGTGCCGGCCGACCGCCTTTCGAACCTGGAACTGTCGATCCAGGGCAGCGACCGACCGGATTTCCTGGTCTACCCCCGTCCCGACGTTTCGCGGCGCAATCTGGCGCCGATCGTCTATCTCGAACCCGACGACGGCACGAACCGTGCCGCGCTGGGGTACGACATGCTGTCGGAAGACGTTCGCCGCGCGGCGATGGAGCGAGCGATCAAGCTCGGCAAGCCGGTTGCCTCGGGCAAAGTCCACCTGGTTCAGGACGTCAGCGACAGGAAGCAGACGCCGGGCTTCCTCATCTACATGCCCGTCATCGCGCCGCGCTCCGGCGGGCAGGTGAAGGGCTTCGTGTTCAGCCCGTTCCGCGCCGAGACTTTCCTGGAATCCGCCAGCGAACTCTACCGCAACAACAATATCGACCTCGGCGTCTATGACGGCGCGGTGGAGCCGGAAAAACTCCTGGCCGAACGGCGCACCGAGGGTTCCTCGGGGCCGCAGATGGAGCGCCGGATCGATCTCGGCAGCCATACCTGGGTGGTTGTCATCAGCGACCGCAAGAGCGGCGTGCTGTCGACCGCCTCGCGCATCACCCTGTTCTTCGGTGCGCTCGCCTCGCTGATGGTCATGGCTATCGGCCGGCTGATCACGCGGCGTGCGGCGGAAGACCGCATGGTGCTGGAATGGCTGCAAAGCCAGGCCGCGATCCGCAATTCGCTGACGCGTGAGCTTAACCACCGCGTCAAGAATACCCTTGCCAACGTGCTGTCGATCGCCGCGCTCACCCGGCGGCGGGCCTCGGACATCGACGATTTCACCGAAAGCCTCACCGCCCGCATCCGGGCGCTTTCGGCCACGCACGACTTGCTCTCGCAGTCCGACTGGACTCATGCGATCCTGGGCGATGTCGTCCGCTCCGAACTGGCGCCTTACATGGAAGGCAACGAAAGCCACGTCGAGCTGTCCGGCCCGGAGATCCGCCTGGCCCCCAACGACGCGATGTCGCTGGGCCTGGCCATTCACGAGCTGGCGACCAATGCCGCCAAGTACGGCGCGCTCAGCAGCAGCGGCGGGCGTATTCACGTCAACTGGGTGCTGGTCAGCCCGGATCTGGCCGAACTCGATTGGCGCGAGGAGGGCGGTCCACCCGTGCGCGAACCCGTCAAGCGCGGGTTCGGCCGCGACCTGATCGAGAAGATCGTCGCGCACGAACTGAAGTCCGAAGTGGATCTTCGCTTCAAGCCGGAAGGCGTCGAATGCCGTCTCAAGGTGCCGGTGCGCGCCAGCCGCGAATTCGCGCTGAGGACCGACCGCAAATAGCGCGCGCCGGTACTCCATGTCGTCTTTCGGGATTTTCACCAAAACTTAGGTGAATGCCGGTTAGGATGAACAATCGTTCATCCGGGAGGTGGGACATGGACGCGCGTAGTTGGGATCGACACATCGTCGAAAAGAAGATCGAATGCCGGGACGGGGAAACGGTGGGGAACGCATTCCTCTACGACCTGTCGGCCGGTGGCTGCATGCTGGAATTTCCGAAGGACGGACCCGGCAGGGGAACGCGGCTGGAGCTGGATCTCTGCCGCGACCAGCTCGTGCCGGGGGAAGTCGTCTGGCAAGTGGGGGGATGCGCCGGGGTGCGGTTCCTGGCGCCGATCCACGAGGCCGTCGTACGCCACCTCGGTTTCCAGCCGCCGCCGCTCTCGTTCGACGAGCAGACCCCGCGCGACCGTTTCGGCCGGACTTTGCCGCCGCTGGACGCCGGGGAGCGCAGAAGCGCGCCTCGGGTGTGACGAGCGGATAAGCGGCCGGGGCGGGAGGGCGACTGCCTTTCACCCGCGCCGGTATGTTCCATGCGTCAAGCGCGCATCAGCGGCCTGAACGCGTCAGCGCCGCGCCGGCCGCTGGGCCGGGCGCGGCGCCGAAGTCTGGAACAGGTTCAGCCGAGCGGCTTGCTCGAACCGAAGAACAGCGCCTGGCTGATCGCCGCGCGCACGGTCGCTTCCTGGAAGGGCTTGGTGACGAGGTAAGTCGGCTCCGGACGCTCGCCGGTGAGCAGGCGTTCGGGATAGGCGGTGATGAAGATCACCGGCACGTCGCCGAACTTGAGCAGGTCTTCCACCGCTTCGATGCCCGAGCTGCCATCGGCCAGCTGGATATCGGCCAGCACCAGTCCGGCAGGCGAGCGTTCGAAGATGTCGAGCGCCTGGGCATGGGTGGCGGCAGTGCCGACCACGCGGTGGCCCAGTTCGCTGACGAGGCCTTCGAGCTGCATGGAGATCAGCGGCTCGTCCTCGATGATGAGAACGTCGGTGGTGCTTTCGCTCTCGATCTCGAGGATCGCCTGGGCAACGAGGGCATCGACCTCTTCGGGCGAAACCGCAAGAATGCGGGCAGTATCCTCGCGCGAGAATTCTTCCACCGTGGTCAGCAGCAGGGCCTGGCGATGGGTGGGCGCAATCGTGGCGAGGCGGGTCTGCGCCGCCTGTTCGTGCTGGCCGCTCTCGCCCGAAAGGCCGGGTTCCTCGACATGGCCGGTCGCCCAGATGCGGGTAAAGGCGGCGTAGAGCGCGGCGCGGCTGCGGGCGATATCCTCGCGCAGCAGCTTGTCGGCCAGGGCCGCTTCCAGAGTGGCGCGAACGTAAGTATCGCCCGACTGCTGCGAGCCGGTCAGCGCGCGTGCGTAACGGCGCAGATAGGGCAGCTGCATGGCGATCTGATCAGAGACGGACATTGAAATTCCTCGGATCGTGGGAAGTCATCTTCCTGTGTTCTTCATCGTATCGGTGGCCCGCGCCCCTCCCGACCAGTCATCGATTTCTGACGCCGCAAGGGGTGCAGGGCAACCTCAAAATTTTTCTCCGAAAGCCAGCATTCGCGGGAACCAAGTCGAGGGTCGCTCGTTTGCTCGGTATCACCACTGGCTCCCCCACCCCCCGCAAACCGGTGGTGACCCGATCCCGGAGGCCTTCGTTCACTTTCGAGTGGACGGAGGCCTCAAAGTTTACGGGCCGGCGATGTTCCCAAGATGAACGAAAAAAATTGCACTGGCTGCCGTGGATTTGACCTGCGGTTGCGAGCTGCCGAGCCTGGACCATCGAGGCTGCCAACTCGCGGGTTTCACTGAAGATCGCGCATCCGGCTCGTTCTGTCTTGTATCGAACGTAGAAAACCGTCGCTGCTGCGTGTCTGCGGAACTCTTCGGGAACTTTGTGTGCATTAGTCGCGTTTGCCAATTCGACGGACCATGAAACGTGGTCAGCCAAGGAGGGAACGCAATGTCCGCAGCAACCGAAACCAGCGCCGGCACCGAAACAGTGAAGGCCGTGGCCGTGCCAGTGGCAGCCCTCAGCGACCGGGATTTCAAGCGCGCGCTTGCCGAAGTGGCGCCGCATCTTCGTGCATTCGCCCGCGGCCTCTGCGGCTGCCGCGATCGTGCCGACGACCTTGCCCAGGAAGCCATGCTGCGCGCATGGGCCGCACGCGAGCGTTATGCGGCGGGCACCAACTTCAAGGCCTGGACCTTCACCATCCTGCGCAACCACTTCTATAGCGAAGCCCGCCGCGCCCGCTTCCACGGCGAGTACGACGAACTGGCAGCGGAACGCATCCTGCGCGCCGAAGCCAGCCAGGAAAGCGCTGTCGAACTCGCGGACGTGCTTCGTGCACTCACCGCCATTCCGGAAACTTATCGCGAGGCCCTGATCCTCGTGGCTGCCGGCAATCTCTCGTACGAGGAAATCGCGCGTATCTGCGGCATCGCCCTCGGTACCGTGAAGAGCCGCATCTGCCGCGCCCGCGCGATGCTGTCGAAGGTGATCGAATCGGGCCAGCTTCCCGATTTCCGCCACAACTTCGTCCTCACCGGCGAAGCAATCGACGCCTTCTTCGCCGAGCTGGTGAAGATCGCCAACGTGGACGAACGGGATGCCATCGCAGCCTGACGCCGCAGCGGCCCCCCGGTCGCTTACAACGCGCTTGCTTTCGAGGCCCTCGCTTTCAAGGCCTGAGTCTTTGGGAACAGTGTCTTGGGCGCGATGATACAGGCAGCCGCCAAGATCCTCATCGTCGAAGATGAGTTTCTGGTGGCGCTACAACTCGAAGACATCCTTTCGGACGGCGGCCACGCCGTCCTGGGCACTTTCCCCGATGCCGCCTCCGTGGCGGCATTCGGGGAAGCCCCGGATGTTGCGCTGGTCGATCTCAACTTGCGCGACGGGCTCACCGGCCCGGCCGTGGCCCGCGATCTCGCCCTGCGCTTCGGCGCCCGCGTGATCTACGTGACCGCCAATCCCGGCCAGATCGACAAGCCGGCCCAGACCGCAGTGGGCATCGTCCAGAAGCCGTTTTCGCGGCAGGCGATCCTCTCCGCCATCGCTTACGCGATGGAAGACTGCCCGGACCACGCGCGTCCCGCCGAACTGGAACCGCTGCTTCGCGCCTGATGGGGCTGCTTCCTGCCTGACGGCGGCGACAGTGTATGGTATGGCCGCAAGGCGCGGGACCGTTTCGGTCCCAAGCCTTTTGCAGGGAGCCGACCATGACGCTTCGCCGCTATACTTTCCCCCTTATCGCACTCGCCGTGCTGACCGGCACCGCGCAGGCGCAAATCCCCAGCCAGATCAATCCGGGCGCCATCGGCAGCTCGGCCTTGCCCGATGTCGCTTCCACCGGCGCAGGCAATGCCGCGGGCGTGCTGAGCTATTGCATGAAGCAGAAGCTGGTGGATTCGGTAGAGGGCAATTCCGTCTTCGGCCAGCTTTCCAAGAAGCCGGAGGTTTCCCAGCAATCGGACGACTACCAGTCCGGCACTTCGGGCAACCTCATCAGCGCGGGCAAGGCGCCCTATTCTCTGGACAAGGCGCCCAAGTCCGTCCGCAAGACCGTGTGCAACATGGTGCTCAAGCAGTCCCGATCCTTCCTCTGACGCCCTGACTCTTACGGCCGGACATGAGAAGGGGCGCGAAGGGGCTGGCCTTCGCGCCCCCCGGGAGCACTCGGTCGCGCGATCGACGAGGGATTCAGACCGCGCCTACCTCATGCTCGCCAGCCTTTGACGGATCGATCGTGCCGCCGGTCGCCAGCTTGAACAGGCCGGTGATCCCGACGTCCGAAGTCCAGACTTCGGCATCGTCGACCTCGAAACGCAGCATGACGATGGAGGGATCGTCCTTGCCGTTGGGGAACCATGCCTCCACGGCATTGCTCCAATGCTTGTCGCGCACGGCGCGGTCGGTTTCCTCGACTAGTGTGCCGGAAACGCAGGCGAATACATCGTGGCCCTTGGTCATGACCTGGCCCATGGCGCGGCCACCGGCGCCGATGCGGTTGTCCCGCTTGCAGAAGAACCACACGGCGTGGTGCGCTTCCTTGTCGAGCAGGGCGGTCATCGGCTCGGCATGGCCATGTGCGGCATCGAGCTTGATCATCATGAACGGGCTGGCGGCGAAGGCTTTCCAGAACCTCTCGCGGACGTGGCTTTCCATGGCAGGTCTCCTCCTGGTTGTTAACGAAGCAACGCCGCCAAAGCCCCGGATGTTCCCGTACCGCATGGCGCGTTCGGCGCGTTCGCAAACGCACCGAACCGCGCGGCGGGGCAGGGCCGGCTATTCGCGCTCATCGCCCGGCTTCTGTTCCGCCGCCAGCTGGAGTTCCTTGGGTTTGCGGCTTTCGAAAGTCTTCGCCATCGTCCGTTCGGCTTCGGCCGAGAGTGTCTTCGCGGCCGAGGGGAACATCTCTTCCTCTTCCTCGTCGATGTGATGCAGGTAGCGGTGGCGCATGTCCTTGAACTTCATGAGCCAGGCGCTGGAACTCATGTCGATGTCCAGCAGTTCGCCCAGGAAATCGTCGATCTCCTTGTGCTCCGAAACGGAGTGGCGCGCCTCGTCGCGAAGGTCGGGGCAGGCCAGCATCGTCGCATAGAGCGACTCTTCCTCGGCGGCGGCATGGGCCTGGAGTTCCTGGCGCAGCGCTTCGAACAGTTCGCGGCGTTCGGGGCTGTCGCCCTGGGTGTCGCCCAGACGGGCCAGCATGTCGCGGTGGCGGTCGTGGTCCGCCTTGAGATCCTTGAAAATACGGGCATCGGCCATGGTGTCGCTCCTTCCTGGGGCAATTCGTGTTGCCGAAGGAACGGGCGCCCCCGCGTTGCGGTTCCGCAGCGCCGACCGGTGGCCGACAACCTCGCGCCATATCGTGCGTTTTCCTGGGGAGATGCCCCGCAGGCCGAACGGCCCCGAGGCTGACCGATATCGCGACCACAGGATAGATCGATGCCCCGTCTGACATTTGCCGAAGAAACGGAGCCCGGCATCAGCCGCAAGCCGGTGAAGGGCGGCAAGATCGTCAGATGGGCCTATTTCGACCCCGATGGAGACCGCATCAAGGACCGGGACGAGATCGACCGGCTCAATCGCATCGCCCTGCCGCCCGCTTATGTCGATTGCTGGTTCTCCGCCGATCCCGAGGCGCATCTCCTGGCGACCGGCTTCGATGCGCGCGGGCGCAAGCAATATCGCTACCATCCCGACTGGCGCGCCGACCGCGACGCGCGCAAGTTCGACCGCTGCGCCGCTTTCGGCGAGGCGCTGCCCGGCCTGCGCCAGCGCGTGGCCGAGGATCTCGCCCTGTCGCGCCTCTGCCGGGAGCGGGCGATCGCCTCGGTCGTGGCCTTGCTGGACAGTGCGGCGATCCGCATCGGCAACGAGCGCTACGCCGAACAGAACCGCAGTTTCGGCGCGACGACGCTGCGGGGTCGGCACGCGACGGTGAAGGGACGCACGCTGAAGCTGCGGTTCCGCGCCAAGCACGGCAAGCTGCGCGAGGTCATGTCCAGCGACCGCGCGGTGGTGGCCTGCGTGCGCAAGATGCAGGACCTGCCGGGGCAGCATCTGTTCCAGTATCTCGATGAGGAGGGCTGCGCTTGTCCCGTGGGATCGCAGGACGTGAACGATTACCTGCACGAAACCATGGGCGATGACTTTTCGGCCAAGGATTTCCGCACGTTCGCTGCCAGTGCCCTGGCCTTTGCGCGGATCTGGCAGGAGCCGGACGTGACACTCAAGGGCTTGCTGGAGGACGTGGCGGAGCATCTCGGCAATACGCCGGCGATCGCCCGCAAGTCCTACGTCCATCCAGCGCTGATCGCTTTCGTGCGCGCAAGCGATCCGGTGCCGAAGCTGCCCGCCGAACTCCCGCGCCGAACCCGGTGGCTCGCGCGCGAGGAACGGGGATTGATGGCCTTTCTCGAAGCCGCGCCGCCGGCGGCAAGCTGGGGTTAGTGCCCGAGAAGGTCAGGTCTGAAGAGACGGGGCAAGCGCCTTGGCCCGATCCCCTTACCCTTCGTGCAGCCGGGCGATGGCCGCGCGCACTTCGCGTTCGCCGTAAGGCTTGGTGACCACGGGCACGCCCTTGAACAGGCCGGACATCAGCGATCGCTCGCCATAGCCGCTGGCGAAGATGAAGGGCACGCCGCGCTCCGCAAGTGCCTGCGCCACCGGCTCGCTGGTTTCCCGGCCGAGATTGACATCGAGCATGGCGAAGGAGACTTCCCCGGTCTCGATCAGCGCCATCGCCGGCTGGATCGAGCCGGCCACGCGGCAGTCCTGGAAGCCTATGTCGCGCAGCAGGTCCTCCGCTTCCATGGCGATGATGATGTTGTCTTCCACCACCAGGGCGATGCCGTTCTGGAGCGCGCCGGTGAGGTCCGCGCCGTCCGCAGGTGCGGGCGCGGGGCGCAGTTCGGACGGGCTGGGCGTCTCGAAGCTGGCGACATGATCCGCGGGCAGGAGGAACAGCGCCTTCATGCCCTCCCTGGGGTAGATCACCGAGGCGGATCCACCCAGTTCGTGCGGGATAGTGCGCTCGATGATGGTGGAGCCGAAGCCGCGCCGGGTGGGCGTGGCGACGGGCGGACCACCGGCTTCGCGCCAATCGATCTCCAGCGAGCCGTCGTCGCCGCGGTCGAGCGTGACCGTCACGGTCCCGCGCGGATCCGACAGGGCGCCGTACTTGCACGAATTGGTCATCAGCTCATGGAACACCAGCGCCAGCGTCGTGAAGGCGCTGGGTGCGACCAGCGCGTCGGGGCCGTCGATCACCACGCGGTCGGCGCTGTCGCTGGCATAAGCGGCGGTCTCGGTACGAATGAGGTCGTAGATCGAGGACGGCGTCCAGTCCTTCTGCGTCACCTGGTCGTGCGCGCGGGCGAGGGCGTGGATGCGGCTGCCGACGATATCGGCGAATTCGTCGATGGTCGCGGCGCCCTCCTTGCTCTGCGCCACCAGGCCGCGGATCAGGTTGAGGATATTGCGCACGCGGTGGTTCAGCTCCGCGATCAGCATGTCCTGCTGGCGAGTGGCCTGCTCACGCTCGACATGGGCGGCGTCGGACAGACGCAGCACGACTTCGAGCAGGGTGATGCGCAAGGCTTCGGCGGCGAGAACTTCTTCCTCGGCCCAGGGCAGGGAGAAGCCGCGGCGTTCCTCCTTCCAGATCTCGAAGCTCTTGCGGGGCGTCAGGCGCGCCCCGTTGGGACCAAGCTCGACCGCCTTTTCCGGATTTCCGGCCCATTTGACTTCGCGTACCTGCTCCTGGCGGAACAGGACGATGTAGTCGCGCGGGGAGCGGCTGACCGGCAGCGCCAGCAGGCCCGCGGCCTTGTCCAGCCATTCGCGGGCAGGCTCGAAGACCGCGCCGATGGAATCGGTGGACCAGATCGTGCTGGCGCCGGCGGTGTTGAGGAAGCGGGCGAGTTCGGCGAACTGCTGCTCGCTGGGCGCGGCGCCGTGGCTCATGAAGCGTCCGTCCACCCAGCCGATCGCGCCGTCGAAGGGGATCACGCGGCCGATCGATTCCGAGAAGTCCTCGAAAGCCTCCAGCAGCGACCCGCCACCCGCGACCCGCGACATCATCTCGTCGTGAAGCCGCATCGAGGCTGCGCGCTGTTCCAGCGCGAAGTCGGTTTCCTTCTGCTCCAGCAGATAGGCGAAGAACTCGCCGAACAGCTCGCTGGCGGTGCGGACGGAGTAGGACAGACGCAGCGGCGAATAGTGATGGCAGGCCATCAGCCCCCAGAGCTTGCCGCGCCGCATGATCGAAACCGACATCGATGCCTGCACGCCCATGTTGCGCAGGTATTCGATGTGGATCGGCGAAACCGCGCGCAGGCCCGACATGGACAAGTCGAGCGGGTCGCCATTCGGGTCGGTCACCGGATGGATCGCCACGGTGGGATCGTCGATGTCGCTGATGATGCGCAGCAGGTTGCGGGTGTAGAGCCGGCGTGCCTGCGCGGGAATGTCGGACGCGGGGAAGTGCTGGCCTTTGAAGCTGTCGACCATGCCGTTCAGGCTTTCGGCGATCACTTCGCCTGCGCCGTCGTTCTCGAAGCGGTAGACCATCACCCGGTCGAACCCGGTCAGCCCGCGCAAGTGGCGGGCGGCGTTGGTGCAGAGCTGCTCGATGGAGGTGGCCTGGCGCAGCCGGTCGATCATCGGGCGCACATAGCTCACGAAGTCGCGGCGGCGGCCGCCTTCGTGCGGCTCGATCTCCAGCACGTAGGACCGGCCGGAGACATGGATGGCCATGTCGAACAGCCGGCCATCGCCGCGCAGGTCCACCTCGAAGACGCGCTCCACCGCGCTCGCCCCGCCCAGCACCTGCAGGCGCGAGCGGATGTCGTGCATGGCGGCGGGGGACAGGAACTGCATGGCCGGCAGACCGACCAGTTCACGCGGCGCGATGCCGAACAGCTCCGCGCAGTTGAGCGAGACGTGGTTGATGATCCAGTCGCTGGAGAACGACAGGAGCCATCCGAAGCTCTGGATACGACCGATGACGTGGATCGGTTCGAGATCGCAGGTGGTGAGGTCGACCTGGGGCATGTCGTCAGCCACGAACATCGCCTTCCGGTGCCGGAGCCGCGCCTTGCGCAAGATCGAAGGCCTGCGCGAAAGTGGCGAAGGCACTGCGGGCGGCCGAGACCGCCGCCTGGCCCTCCAGGGTCCCGGCGCGCTGCGCCTTGAGCCAGGGCACCAGCGCCTTCCACAGGCCGTGGCCTGCCTCGTCCTCCATGTAGCGAGAGGGCGTGCCATGCGCGCGGCCCCAATAGCCTTCGCGGCGGATCACCGTCATGCCCAGCCGCGAACCGGCGACGACGTAGCAGGTGCCTGCGGCTCCGGCATCGGTGGCTTTGACATTAGGGACTAGGGCACCGCGCGCCGCGTCGTCAGGCATGGGGAGCGCCGCAAGGCGCGCGGCATCCATGCCCAGTTCGGCAAGGTCGGCCCGCAGCATGGCGGGATAGTCCGGGATGGACTGGCCCAGCACTGTCTCCGCGAAGTGGCGGACGACGGGGAACAGCGGCGCAAGGCCGATGGCATGGGCGGCCAGGAAGCGCGCCTGCTCTTCGCGGCGGCTCAGGTCGAGCGAGCCGAAAGCACTGTCGAGCCCTTCGTGAGCCGGAGCGGTGGCGCCGCGCAGGGCAGCCAGCAGGTCGGCTTCTTGGGCAGTCAGGTCCTCGGTCCGCATCAATTCGTTCGCCTAAAAGGAAATATCTACAAGCACTTGGTTCAGGATACGCGGGCGTTGCCCGGGCGCGCCTGCATACGGGACGTGCTTAAGCACAAGGATGCCCCGACGCGCCAGCATTTGTGCGCCTCGCGCTTTTGCCCCGCCCTTTTGTCCTGGCACATCCCGTCCCAACACCCCGTGCCCCGCGCATCTTGCGAGGCATCACAACTCCGGCGCCGGAGAAATGTTCCTCCGTAACGCTTTAACGGCCCGGCACCCCTGCGTCTGTTCACTTCTGTACGCGGCCCAAGGGAACCGCAAGCGGCCAGCCGCATTACTGGCCTTAAGGCGCGGGAGAATATGGTGAGTTATATCAGGGAGCCGATGAAAATGGCCGTCCAGTCGGGCCACGAGCAGAGCGATCTTCTCGCTGCCCTGAGGCCGGCGGATTTCGCCCTGCTCGAACCCCACCTGGCCGAAGTGCAGATGCGGCCCGGCGAAGTGATCTACCAGCCGGGGGACCCGGTCGATTACTGCTTCCTGCCGCGCGGCGGCGCGATCTGCTCCTATTTCGTCGAACTCGACAGCGGCATCTCGGTGGAGACGATCCTGGTGGGCCGCGAAGGCGCGCTGGGCGGGGTGGTGAGCCACGGCAGCCTGCCGGCATATGCGCGCGCCAACGTGCTTCACGGCGGCCTGTTCTGGCGCATCCCCACGCGCCAGCTCGACGACGTGAAAAGCCGCTCCCCGTCGGTCGCCAGCCTGTTCGCGCGCTATGCGGACTGCGTCATGGCGCAAGTGTTCCAGTCGATCGCCTGCAACGCGGTCCACACCATCGAGGAACGCGCCGCCAAGTGGCTGATCGCCGCGGTGGACCGGATCGGCCGCAACGACGTGACGATGACCCAGGAACAGCTCGCCTCGATGATGGGGATCGGGCGCAGCTATGCCAGCCGCGTGCTCCAGCGCTTCAAGCGCGAGGGGCTGGTGCGGACCCGGCGCGGCGGGATCCATGTCGCGGACCGTGAAAGCCTGAGCGAGAAGGCCTGTTCGTGCAACGAGCACGTTGCCGCGCATTTCGAGAAAGTGCTGGGCGGCGTCTACCCGAAAGAGGACTGAGCGCGAAAGAGAATGGCATGTCCGCCGCGCCGGTGATCCCCCCAAGAAATACCGCAATCGCCTCCGTAATCGAGCAAAGTTGCCGGCGTTCTGCTGCAACACGGAGTGATGTCGTGAAATAGACATCGAAGTGACATCGAATTTGCGCTCAATTGCCATGAAGCGCTCTTAGCTACCCCTGTGCGAATGTCACAAGAACAGGGGCACACCATGACTGAAGGGCTTCCCGCCAACGGCTATACCGATGGCGATGTCGATACGAATCCAACTACCGAGCGCTCGCTGGAGAGCATGGCCGCGGAGCGTTATTCGCGCCGCCAGGCCCTGTTCCGCGGCGCCGGCGCCACGACCATGGCCTTCATGGGCACGGCCCTGCTGGCCGCCTGCGGCGATGACGACAACGAAAACACCGTTTCGGTCAGCGCCGGCGCCAATGCCGCGACCAGCGCCGGCCGCGTCGTCACGCTGACCGGCACGCCCGAGAACGGCTTCGGCGGATTCGCCACCGGCTGGGCCCAGACGTCCGGCACCGCCGTGACCCTCTCCGGCACCGGCTCCACCGTCAGCTTCCTCGCCCCGGCCGTGAGCGCCGCCAGCGATCTGGTCTTCACATTCTCGGCCACCAGCGTGACCGGCGAAGTGCGCACCGCCACCACCACCGTGCGCGTCTCGCCGGCGGTGCTCGGCTTTGCCGCCGTCGCTCATAGCCTGGAAGACAGTGTCAAGGTGCCCTCGGGCTATTCGGTCACCGTGATGACCCGCCTTGGCGACCCGCTCGCCACCGGTGTTTCGGCTTATGCCAACGACGGTTCGGACAGCAACTTCGCCCAGCGCATCGGCGATCACGGCGACGCGCTGCACTTCTTCGGCCTCTCGGCC
>Ga0160437_1000979_pt1 | contig 13495 bp, 9 predicted proteins | sample HID1975I_E0MG_FD_108227 | JGI IMG/M metagenome (GOLD analysis project Ga0160437, IMG submission 108227) | Enriched soil microbial communities from UW Madison campus, WI, USA - HID1975I_E0 MG | ecosystem: Environmental > Terrestrial > Soil > Unclassified | place: USA: Madison, Wisconsin... | reverse complement strand
CCCATGGCCAAGACCCCCACGAAAGCTTCCGCGAAGCGTGCACCTGCCCAGAAGAGCCCGTCGAAGACGCCATCGAAGAAGGCCCCATCCGACGTCACCGCCGCCGATATCGGCGGCGAAACGCCCGCCAAGGCCGACCCGGTTCCGGCTGACGCCGCGATCTCCCATAGCTACGCCGAGACGCAAGGATCCGGCGGAGAAACCCGCCAGAGCGCCGGGGAGGGCGTTGCGGCGCTGACGACCCAGCAGGGCGTGCCGGTTTCGGACGACCAGAACAGCCTGAAGCAGGGCGCGCGCGGGCCGACGCTTCTGGAAGACTTCCATTTCCGCGAGAAGATCTTCCACTTCGACCATGAGCGCATCCCCGAGCGTGTCGTCCACGCGCGCGGCTACGGCGCTCACGGCTACTTCGAATTGACGGATAGCCTGGCCGATGTCAGCCGGGCCGACGTGTTCCAGCGCGTCGGCGAGCGCACGCCCGCCTTCGTCCGCTTTTCCACCGTGGCCGGATCGAAGGGTTCGTTCGACCTCGCGCGGGACGTGCGCGGCTTTGCGGTCAAGATCTACACCCAGGAGGGCAACTGGGACCTGGTAGGCAACAACATCCCGGTCTTCTTCATCCAGGACGCGATGAAGTTCCCCGATCTCGTCCATGCCGCCAAGCCCGAACCGGATCGCAATTTCCCGCAGGCCCAGACCGCGCACGACAATTTCTGGGACTTCGTCAGCCTGACGCCGGAAAGCTTCCACATGATCATGTGGACCATGTCGGACCGCGCCATTCCGCGCTCTTTCCGCACCATGGAAGGCTTCGGCGTGCACACCTTCCGGTTGCTGGACGCCGAGGGCAAGTCCACGTTCGTCAAGTTCCACTGGAAGCCGAAGCAGGGGCTGCAATCGGTGGTCTGGAACGAGGCGGTCAAGATCAACGGCGCCGATCCGGACTTCCATCGCCGCGACTTGTGGGACGCCATCAACGCGGGTGACTTCCCCGAATGGGAACTGGGCGTCCAGTTGTTCGACGATGCCTTTGCCGACAGCTTCGACTTCGACGTGCTCGACGCCACCAAGCTCATCCCCGAGGAACTCGTGCCGATCCGCGTCGTCGGCCGCCTGGTGCTCGACCGGGTGGTGGACAACTTCTTCGCCGAGACCGAGCAAGTGGCCTTCTGCACCCAGAACGTGCCCCCGGGGATCGATTTCTCGAACGACCCGCTGCTTCAGGGCCGCAATTTCTCCTACCTCGACACCCAGATCAAGCGGCTGGGCGGACCCAACTTCACGCATATTCCGATCAACGCGCCCAAGTGCCCCATGGCTCATTTCCAGCAGGACGGGCACATGGCCATGCGCAATCCCAAGGGTCGGGCGAATTACGAACCGAACAGCTGGGGCGCCGAGCAGGGCGGCCCGCGCGAGGATCCCGTGCGCGGTTTCACCAGCTATGCCGAGACGGCAGATGGCCCGAAGCAGCGGGTGCGGTCGGAAACCTTCGCCGATCACTATAGCCAGGCACGGCAGTTCTTCGTGAGCCAGACGCCCGTCGAGCAGAAGCACATTGCCGATGCCCTCGTGTTCGAGCTGTCGAAAGTGGAGCGCCCGGACATTCGCGCGCGTACCGTCTCCCACCTGATCCGCATCGACCCCGGGCTGGCAGGCACCGTGGCCGATGGGCTGGGCCTGCCGTTGCCCGATCCCGCGGTCGCGGCGCGCGAGCCGATCGCGAACCTTCCCGCTTCGGACAAGCTGAGCATCGTCAAGAACGGTCCAGCGGACTTCAAGGGCCGCAAGCTGGGCATCCTCGTGAGTGACGGCGCCGACGCGGCGGTGCTCTCTGCCCTGCTCGAAGCGGTGGAGGCCGAGGGCGCCGTCTATGAGGTGGTTGCACCCAAAGTCGGCGGCGTGACGCTGTCGGACGGGACCCGTCTGGCCGCCAAGCACAAGATCGACGGCGGCCCCTCGGTGCTGTTCGATGCCGTGGCTCTGGTGGTGTCCGGGGAGGGCGCGGGGCTGCTCGCGATGGATGCGGCGGCGAAGGATTTCGTCACTGACGCCTTCGCGCATTGCAAGTTCATCGGTTACACCGGCGCGGCGGAGGCGATCTTCGCCAAGGCCGGGATCGCCGGCGATCTCGACGAGGCCTGCCTGAAACTGGACGGTGCCAAGGATGCCGGCGCGTTCCTCAAGGCCTGCCGCGCGCTGCGTCACTGGCCGCGCGAAATGGAGGTCGACCTGGATGCACGGCCCGCAACCTGACGCCCTACTGGGGCCTTGCTTGGGACGACGTGCGGTCGCCGTGCCGATCGGTCTGGCAGGGGCGAACAACTCGCCCTTGCGGATCGGCATCATCGCCCATCTCAAGTATCCGATAGCAGAACCTTTCGCGGGCGGATTGGAGATGCACACACACCTTCTGGCGAGAACTTTGCGTGACCGCGGGCACGCGGTCACAGTATTTGCATCGGTTCGCTCGGAATTCGGTCTCGGACTGGAAGCAATCTGCACCGAGACGTCGCTGGACGATGTGGGTACCGCCGAGGCAACGGATGTTGCCTTTTTCAAGGAGCACCATGCCTATCTCAGCCTCATGAATGGGCTACGTGATCGCGATTTCGACATCATCCATAATAATTCACTGCATTATCTGCCCGTTACCTTGGCTGATACGCTGCCTATGCCGATGGTTACCACCTTGCACACGCCGCCGTTCTGTTGGCTGGAAAGCGGCATCCGGCTATGCAAGGCAAACGATCATGCATTCGTTGCCGTATCAAAGTCCGTTGGTCAGTTATGGGAACATGTCGCGAAAGCCGAAGAAGTTATTCTCAACGGTATCGATCTCGACAAATTCTCGTATCAACCTCAGCCTGACCCTAACGCCTATCTGGTCTGGTACGGCCGGATTGTGCCTGAAAAAGGTCTGCATTTTGCGATTGAGGCGGCCCGCCAGATCGGATTACCGCTGCGGATTGCAGGACCCATTCTTGACCGCGAATATTACCGGATGCACATTGCGCCCCAGCTTGACGCCAATATCATCCACGTCGGCCATCTTGACCATACCGAGCTTGCACGTCTGGTGGGCGGCGCGCGGGCGTTCCTCTGCACACCGTTGTGGGACGAGCCTTATGGCCTGGTAGTGGCCGAAGCCTTGGCCTGCGGTGTGCCTGTCGCCGCGTTCGCGCGCGGCGCCATCCCTGAAATCCTGGATGCAAGCTGCGGCGCCCTGGCCGAGCCTGACAATGTGGCATCGCTCGCCGAGGCTGGACTGGCAGCTCTTCGGCTGGAACGGAGCGCTTGTCGGCAGCGCGCGGAGCGAACATGCGACGCGGCCAGGATGGTCGATGGGTATGAGGCGCTTTATCGTCACCGCATTTCGCTGCGTCATCCGGGACCGGCTGAAGTTTTCGCCGCTTGCCAGCCGATCGCGCCTGCTGCTCGTCATGCCTGAATGGACCGGGATGGGGGAAGAGTCTCAAAACCTGGAACTGTGCGTCTGCGTACCGGCTCGCAATGAGGCGAAGCGACTTCCCATCCTGCTTTCTGCTTTGGCGGCACAAGACTGGCCGGTGCCGGTGCGGATAGTAATCGCCGTCAACAATTCGCAGGACGCAAGCCTTGAGGCGATTGCCCAGGCGCAGCGCCTTCATGAGGGCCGGATCGACGTTCATACGCTTGACGTCACATTTCCAGAAGAGCTGGCACACGCAGGCTCTGCGCGTCGATGCGCGATGGATGCCGGGCTTGCGCTGCTCGGGGACCCTTCACGCGGTGTCCTGGTCAGCACCGACGCGGACACCCGGCCGCCGCCGCGATGGCTCGCCAATATCGTAGCAGCCCTCCGGCGAGGTGCCGATATGGTTGGCGGAAAGATCATCATCGAGGACAATGAGGCCCTTCCAGGCCCCGTAAGCAGGCTTCGCAGCGCCTGGGATCGCTACTGGGAGACCGTGCGCAAGATAGAAGATGCCTTGGACCCGGTCGCCTGGGATGCACCTCCCCGCCACGGCGATCACACAGGAGCATCACTGGCTATTCGCGCGGATCTTTACGTCCGGTGCGGCGGTGTGCCTTTGCTGAAGACAGGCGAAGACCAGGCACTGGTCAATGCCGCCCTTTCCAAGGGCGCCAGGCTCGCGCACCCGTTGAATGTCTATACTTTCGTTTCGCCGCGGCGTGAGGGCAGGGCAAGCGGGGGAATGGCAGCTGCCATGAATGAGCTGTTCGAGCTGGCAGGCAAAGGAGAAAAGCCGCTCGCGCCGGCTTTCGAGCACTGGCGTGAACGGGCATTATGGCGCCGTCACCTGCGGGCTATGCCGGGCGGCGCTGAAAGGATCGCTGCCGAGGAGCCGTTCCTGGCGCCAATGCCTCACGACATGGTATTGGAGTTATCTCCATGAGGCTGCGCCCGATTGGCTATTATGTCCACCATCACGGCGCCGGCCACCGTGCCCGCGCTGATGCCATAGCCAGCGCCATCGACTGGCCGGTGGTTTTGCTGGGAACAGGGATCGGCGGTGCCGGGATCGACCTACCTGACGACCGGCCCCGCTCCAAGCAGTTCGACGGGGCCGACGACGCCGTATCCAGGCCGGATGCACTTCATTACGCACCCATCGATCATCGGGGAGTGCGCGAACGCGTAGCGAGGATGACTTCCTGGATTGCTGCGCAAAGGCCTGTCATGATGATCATCGATGTTTCGGCTGAAGTGGCGATGCTGGCGCGGCTCGCATCGGTCCCGACAATTTACGTGCGCTTGAACGGCAGGCGAAACGATGTTGCTCACCTGGATGCATTTCGCGGTGCCACGGGCTTGCTGACACCCTTTCACCAATCCTTGGAGCCGAGCGGGATACCAAGCTGGGTTCGCAACAAAAGCTTCTATTGCCCTGGGATCGCTGCGCCGCCGGTAACATCCCCCAGTCCCGCCAACAGCCAGGATGCTCGGCGGGTTTTGGTAATTTTCGGTAAGGGTGGGGCGCCCGGCGACGGGCAATTCCTCTCAGAAGCGGCGGCAGCTTGTCCGGACTGGGAATGGCGCGCCATTGGCCCCGTCACTGCACCGTTGCAATGCCCGCCCAATCTCGTTCTTGCAGGCTGGGTGCAAGCACCTGAACGCGAAATAGCGCAGTCGTCGATTGTCGTGGGCGCTGCCGGTGACGGTGTCGTGGGAGCGGTCATGGCTGCGGACAAACCGTTCATCTGCATACCGCAGACGAGGCCCTACGACGAGCAGCGGGTGACCGCTCAGGGCCTTTCCGCCCTTGGTGCTGCGCTTGTATTGCAGCAATGGCCTCACCCGGCCAGCTGGCCCGAGCTTTTGGAAGAGGGGGTGGCACTGAAGCCGGCCGCGCGCGCGCTGCTGAGCGACGTGGAAGGCGCCCGCAAGGCGGCAACGTGGCTTGCGCAATGTGCCGCCAACGTCATGCAGCAGCAGGAATGTAAAAAGTGATGGAGAGAATATTCTCACCGGCATCGGATGAAGGCCCCGCGCGGCGTGTAGCGGCTATCGCGGCGCGGCTTGAGCATCTTGGTGCCGGGTACGATGCAGAACCCATGTTTCCGTCGGAAAGCATGCAGGAACTTGCATCCGCCGGGCTTCATCAGGATTTCGCTCCGCAGGCGAGTGGCGGCATGATCTTTGCCAGCGAGGAGGAGCGGCACCGCGAGATGTTCGATGTCCTTCGCGCTGTTGGCCGGGCGGATTTGAGCGTCGGGCGGCTCTACGAGGGACATGTCAATGCCATGGCCTTGTTCGACTGGTATGGTACAGCTGGCCAGCATAGCTGGCTTTGCCAGGAGCTGCGAACCGGAGCCTTCTACGGCGTATGGGCCACCGAACCTTTGCCCGGCGTACATCTGAATTGCGACGGGGAAGGTCGGCTTTGCCTTGAAGGCAGCAAGACTTTTGCCAGCGGGGCAGGGGGACTGGCTCACTGTGTCATCACTGTGCAGGGCCATGAAAGCGAGCGTAGAATGGTAGTGGTTCGAGCCAACGAAGCGGCGCGGGCCGACTTGTCACAGTGGCGCGTACGCGGGATGCGTGCGAGCGTAAGCGGCTGCTACGACGTGACCGGGCTTGAACCTGATCCTGCCGCCCTGCTGGGCGGGCCTGGCGACTATGATCGGGACCCCCGGTTCACGACAGGGGCATGGCGCTTCACCGCGGTGCAGCTAGGCGGGATTGAAGCCCTGTTGACAGAGACCCGTACCGCCATGTCCCAAACCGCTCGCGAAGATCCGCTTCAGCGCGCCAAGTTCGCGCATAGCGTCGCGGCCACGCGCACGGCCTACCTTTGGGTTCGCGAATGCGCCTTGCGGGCTGCCAGAAACGACCCGGATGGTCCGGCTTTTGCACGCATGACCCGGGGTATCGTGGAACGCGCCGCGCTTGATGTGATGGAGCTAGCCGCCCGGATCGTGGGAACGCGCAGTGCGATGGACGGGCAGCGGATCGACAAGATCATACGCGATCTTTCGCTTTATCTACGCCAGGCGGGTCCGGACTACGCACGCGATCAGGCAGCGATAGCGTGGCTGGAGCGAGATGCGTGGGGTGATGGGGACGGTTTATGGTAAGCATGTTTCTAAACGCAGACCCGTGGCGGCGCCGACGATGGCTCGTACTGGCCCCTCATCCTGACGACGAGACGCTGGGGACAGGTGCGCTTATCGCGCAGGCCTGGGCGGCAGGAACTCTGGCAGGGATCGCTTACCTTACCGACGGATCGGGCTCTCACGAGGCGGACAGCATCACCCCTCTGCGTCTGGCCGCAAGAAGAAAGGCCGAGGCTGGGCATGCGCTGTTTCGCCTTACAGCTAGCCGCGCGCTGAACCGGTTTCACCTTGACTGGAAAGACGCTTCGCCCGCCGCTCCCGGTGAGCCCATTTTTGATCGATCGGCGAGCGTTCTGTCCGCGCTCTGCCGTCGCTGCAGGGTCGATGCAATAGCAGTGACCGCGCTCGGTGAACCCCACTGCGACCACGCCGCAGCTGCGCGCCTTGCCTACGCTGTTCAATCAAGAGCGAGACGGCGTTTGATCGTTGCTGAATACGTTGTTTGGGCAGACGCGCCAGCGCGCAATAAAAACCAGGTCCTGCGGACAGCCAAACTGCCGGGGGGAAGACGGCGTCATGCGCTTCGCGCTCACCGCAGCCAGCTGACAGGTTCGCACGGCACCGGGTTTCGGTTGGCTAAAGAACGGCTGCGCATGCCAGCCTATGATACTCTTTATGTGCGGAGAAAACCATGAACCGCCGGTCGTCGAGTTTGGAGGCCGATTATTTCGAACGGATGTTCCAGGGCGACGAAGATCCCTGGGACCTCGAGACAAGCGCCTATGAACGTTCCAAGTTCGACCATACGGTCCGTGCTCTGGGGGGAAGGTCCTATCGCCGCGGCTTCGAGGTCGGCTGTGCCAAGGGCGTGCTTACAAGCAAGCTTGCAGCTGCGTGCGAAGCCTTGCTGGCGATTGATGTCAGTGCCACAGCTTTACGGGCTGCGCGGAAGCGCTGCGCCACGGCGCCGCAGGTATCCTTTGCGCAAATGGCCTTTCCCGGCAGCGCGCCGGAGGAGACATTCGATCTCGCCGTATTGTCCGAAGTGGCCTATTACTGGGACGACGGCGATCTTGAGCGCGCTGCTCGCTGGATCGATGGCCATTTGCTGCCGGGCGGAGACCTCCTGCTTGTTCACTGGACGGGTGAGACAGACTATCCCCAGACAGGGGACGAAGCGGTCGCCAAGCTTCAGGCCGCGCTTCGAGACAAAACCGAGATAGTCCTGGAGGAACGCTGCCCTCATTACCGTCTCGATTTATGGCGAGGAACGCTATGAGCCTCAGCGTCCTTACGTTGGTCAAGGACCGTCCGGATCATCTGGCGCAGCTCATCGAGGGTCTACGCCGCAGCGAGGCAGTGCCCGGCGAATTGATAATTGCCGACATGGGGAGCCAGCCCCCCGTCGTCCTCCCTGCGCTGCCGTTTCCCGCACGGGTCTTGCGGCTGGAAGCTGAGGGCCTGCCGCTCGCCGCTGCCCGCAATGCGGCAGCACGGGCCGCAAGAGAAGAGACATTGCTGTTCCTCGATGTCGACTGCATTCCCATGCGCAGGCTTTTGGGACTAACCGAAAAGCTCTTGGTTCAACGCGATGCGCTCATTTGCGCGGAGGTCTTCTACCTGAAACCGGGAGACGCAAGGGGAGAGTGGAGCGAGGCTGATCTCAAGAGAACAGCTTCTCCCCATCCGGTTCGCGATTTTCCGGCAGAAGGTCTCCGCGAGGAAGACAACGCTGGACTGTTCTGGTCTCTTGTCTTCGCAATTCGCCGCAAGCGCTTTTTCGGCCTGGGCGGCTTTGACGAGGCGTACACTGGATATGGCGCCGAGGATACGGATTTCGGCTTCCGCAGCAAAGCTGCAGGGATCTCAATGCTGTTCATGGGCGGCGCCGGGGTTGGGGCGTTCCATCAATACCACGACACTTTCGATCCTCCCCTGCAGCATTTTTCAGACATCGTGCGAAATGCCGAAGTCTTCTACAAGCGATGGGGACAGTGGCCCATGGACGGTTGGCTGTCTGCTTTCGAAGACCTGGGTCTGATCGAATGGCAGAATAGAAAGATCGCATTGAAGCGCAAACCGAATGTGCAGGAGCTTCGCGGCGCCTTTGTCAATCAGGACAGGGACAAGGCATTTAGCTGAACGCTACCCGCCGGGCCGGCGAGGATCTTCGGTTCGGCGTCGCGCTGACAACTTGGGCCCTCGTACCGCGTGCGGTTCTATTTGGGGTCAAAACAAGCAGAACGGCGTTCCGGCTAAATCCTGCTTTGGCAGAAGTAAGCGATTACCAGCTTATTTGGCTCTGCGCGCAGCTGCCAACAACGTTGGCTTGGATCAGCACTGCGGCTCACCCTTCAACGCGTCTAAACTACCACTATCTCAAGACGGGCTCGTCGGTAAGCTCAGACCCATTGCGTTTCCGAGAGCCTGCTTCAGACAGTGTGACCGAAAGACGAACTGTCGCTCTTAGGCTCTGAGACCAGCTATAGATCCTACCAGGCGGCGTTTCTGCCCAATCGACCGCGCGAGCGGGGCGGCGGATCTCACCTGATCCAGCAAACAGTCGCTCAGTCACGGTGGCGCTTGGAGGGGCTACTCCTGACAATGAAATGCTTTCAGATGATGGATGATCGACGAAATCTTGCCGTGAAGTGCGAAAAAAGCTCAATACATAGGGAGAAGGTGGCGGGGCAAAAGCGAGAGCTTCGATACGTCATTTCTTGCCGATGCGCAGGCAGGTCCAGCAGGATTACCCTCGCAGCTTGGTTCGCTTACGCGGCGCTGCTTAACTCGTTTTCGCGCTGGATATCAGAGCCTCCAGCTGGCGCTTGAAATCATACATCTTTGCGTACGAGGGGAGCTTCATAAGCAACGGTATCGGCGGCATAAGCGCCGCGTTTTCCTAGCGGACGCTCATCCCCGGTCGTGGAATCGCGGGTTGTCTGTCGTTCCAGTTCGCAATTAAGCTCAGCGCCGAGCAGCAATGCGAATGCCGAGAGATAAAGCCATGTCAAAAGCACCATCGCTGCGCCGAGGGAACCATAAGTCGCATCGTAATTTCCAAAGTTTGCAACGTAAAGGCCGAATCCCAGCGTGATCACCATCCAGGAAACGGATGTGAAAATCGACCCTGGGCTCAGCCAAGCCCATTTGGCGTGTGCGCGGTTGGGACCGAAGCGATAGACTGCAGCAGCAAGACCGGTTCCGGTGACGCCGACAACGAGATAGGTAAACACAGTAACCAGCGGCGCCAGATAGGCCGGTGCATAGGGCAAGAGCTTGCCCAGGCTCGCCATCGCGGCAATCGCCAAAATTGCCAATATTGCGACCAGGACGCTTCCGGCAGCTATGTTGAACGCGGTCAGGTTGATCTTGATGAAAGACCGCGTCTCCTCCTCGTCGTAAGCGATATTGAGCGCAGTTATCAGAGCGGTTGCACCCTTCATCACACCGTAGAGTGCAATCACCAGGGCAATGAGCAGGCCAAACCCCTTCTTGCCGTCCGAGGTCTTAACAACATTGGCGAGTTGCTCGCCAATGAGCCGGGCGGCGTCTTCAGGCATCATCGAAGTCAGGGAGGAGATGTTGGCGGCTACTGTTTCCGGAGAGGCTAGAAGACCATAGGTCAAAACGATCGCGCCGAGAGTGGGCACGAGGGCGAGGACGGCGCAAAATGCCACCCCCGATGCAATAAGCCCCAGATTGTCGGCGCTCGCTTCGCTCCAAGCCCGCAAGATAACTTGTTTCCAACCTTTGGCCGGAATTTCACTTGGGCGTGCAGCCCCTGCCCCCAGCGCATCCGAAATCCGCTCGTCCATGCCAATGCTCCCTGTCTGCAAGCCTAACCTGCGGCTATCCCGCGCGTTCCCGCCAAAATCGATGCGGGAGGGAAACTCGAGCTTGTCGCTCATGTGCCATCCGGTCTTGTCCATGAACGGAGTAGCCTGGACGCCAGGCGCCGGTGAGAGTGATCCTTCGGACGCAGCGACAATGTTTCGACCGCGTTAACAGTGGATCGACCGGCCCCGACCCGGAGGCGTCGATCTGTGAGCACACACCGCTTTTCGTATGAATGGGCCAGGGTTGTAACATGTTCTCGTCGCTTGGCTGACAAAGCGCAGGATGAGACGACAAAGGCGCCGCCTGAGACCAGGTAGAAGCAAGGGGCGTTAAAGGGTTTCGGACCGCCGCTATCAGCCTGCTCACCGCGCAGCTTAGAGACCCTATATACTCTGCAGAGGCGGCCGCACCGTGTAATTGCCTCGCCAAGCTTGTCAGGGAACTTTACCGGGTTCGCCGAACCGGCGGTGGGCGGCGGCAGATTTCAGCGTCCAGGGTTCAATTTTAAATCGTCGTAACTTACGCGATCACGCAACATTGGATATCAAACGAGGATCGAGCAGGGCGATGAGCTTGCCGGCCGCGACAGGCTTCCCGAAGTACCAACCTTGCATCCTACTACATCCGGCTACTTTGGCAATTTGCGCTTGGCTTTCTGTCTCGACGCCTTCGGCAGTAACCTGAGCATCGAAAGCATTGGCGAGCGCTACAATGGACAATATCATTTCGCAGGCCCGTTCTTCGTTGCCCAAAGGGGCAACGAAGGCCTTATCGATCTTGATACGATCCAGCTTAAGGCGCTGGAGGTAGCCGATGCTGGCGTAACCGGTCCCGAAGTCGTCCAAGGCAATCCGGATGCCTAAGCTCCGCAAGCCGCTGATAACTTCTGCAGCCTTATCAGGACGTCTCAAAAGAAGACTTTCCGTTATTTCCAGTTCGAGTCGCTCAGGCGGAAACCCTGTTTCTTGAAGGACATCGCGAACATCGTCCAGGAGGTTGCGGTCCCAGAACTGCACCGGTGAAATGTTAACGGCCAGTTCCAACGCCGTCTCTCGTACTGAGAGGCAGGCATGCCGAAGAACGTGCTTGCCGACCGCGTTAATCAAGCCGCTTAGCTCGGCTATCGGAATGAAAACGTCAGGTGGGACATCACCGTGCTCAGGATGACGCCAGCGCACAAGCGCTTCAACTCCCACCATAATGTTATGCGCGGCGGACACGATGGGTTGAAAATGAACATATAGTTCATCGCGCTCGATCGCGGCCCGAAGATCCGATTCCAGTTTCATCCTCAATAGATGACCTTCATCGAGTGCTGGTGCGTATGTGCGCTTACAATTTTTGCCATCGTTTTTAGCGCAATACATCGCTACGTCGGCGCGGCGGATCAGTTCATCCTGGCCCTCGGCGCCGAGCATTTCACCCCTTGCGCAACCGATGCTGATCCCAAGTGTCACCGTGTAGTGCCCGATGGCAAAGGGTAAGCGAACGGCGTCGATGATGCGTTCGCAGATGGTGTCTGCCTCGTGGGACTTGTCGCCGCTAAGCAAGACAGCGAACTCATCGCCGCCGGCGCGTGCAACAAATGCGCCTTGGGTGCAAAGCAAGAGCCGTGCTGCTGCCTCTTTGAGCAGCAAGTCGCCTGCGGCATGGCCATAGACATCATTGGCATCCTTGAAGCCGTCCATGTCCATGAACAGCAATGTAGGGTCATCACCCAGCGCAAGCTGCGCGGAGATCCTGGATAGCAACGCACGGCGATTGGGAAGGCCGGTCAGAGCATCGTGATCAGCGTGATGCCGTGCGCGAAGTTCGCTTTGCCGGACAGCTTCAACTGCTCGAAGCCCGTTCTGGAGAATGAGCAATGCCGCCAGGACCGAACAAATTGCAAGGCCGATGATGATCGGGGCGACCCGCCTCAAAAGGTCGGTTCCAGGCCGCCTCGGAGACCATTGCAGCCAGCCTAACACGCTCCCGTCGGTGTCCGTCAGCGCGAGTGACCGCATGGCGGCATTGGGATGGCCAAGCGTTAAACGAAAGTCTGAAAGTCTGAGGTTTTCGTTAAGGTGTGCAAGCTTGGCATTGTCGACGGTGTCAGCCAAGATCAGGATGTGGGAAGGAAGATTAGCAGGAATAGTCACTTTTGACGTGAGTGGGACAACCGCCGCGACTGCATAATTTATCAATTTGCCGTTGACCCGGCTGAAGCCTGCTTCGATTGGACTTCCGGTTCGGGGCATATTGCGCACGCGTTTGGCGGACCGTAGCAATTCGGGGTCGGAGACAATTTTGGCTTCCGAAACTTCTGCTGGATTTCTCGCGAAGTCAAATATTGCACGATTTCGCGCGTCAAGAACTAAAATCTGCTCGTATCCCTGTTGGCGTCCCAAGTAAGCAACGACATTGTCATCGACCCAATCAGCATCGAGATTTTTGCTGATATGGCGGACTGCATCATCCCACTTCGCATAGTCTTGCAGGTCATGACGGATGTTGTATTTCAGGGACTGAACGGCATTTTGGAGAGCTTGCGTTTCTTGCGCAGCTTGAAGGTCATCCTGAGCCCTGGTGGTGACGGCAAGGACAACAAGAACAGCGCCGAAGCATGCCAACAGCAGAACAACCACCGGCCAGAAATGCCTGGCGTTGACGGTCCTGCACAAGAGTCGGATAGCGGGAAAGAGCGATAGCGACATATCTCGGCGTTATGCGACATATCAATTAAATTTTGGTTTTAACTGCAGCCTGATCCAGCCATAAACAATTGTGTTCGATATGTTCAAAAGTAGCCAAATAAGGTGAACGGATTGCCCGTCACTAGCCGCCCTTCGGGCTATCAGTAGAACAGATATCGAAAAAGGGAGATTTGCTGAGAAGGTGGGCCAGCCGAACGTACAAAGCGGTGAGAGCTCATAAGCTAATTTTCTTCACCGATTGGGCATTGAGGTTAGGCGGTGGTTTGCGGCCTCAATGTAACCGCTGCACCCGCCCCACGTATTCGGAAAGCTTGCTGATGATTAGGCTCGCCCGAGACGATGAGGAGATCGGGCAATGTCGGTAGAAATTGATGCAGGGTCAAACGGCGGTTTGACTT
>Ga0160437_1000978_pt1 | contig 13498 bp, 13 predicted proteins | sample HID1975I_E0MG_FD_108227 | JGI IMG/M metagenome (GOLD analysis project Ga0160437, IMG submission 108227) | Enriched soil microbial communities from UW Madison campus, WI, USA - HID1975I_E0 MG | ecosystem: Environmental > Terrestrial > Soil > Unclassified | place: USA: Madison, Wisconsin... | reverse complement strand
AGGAAAACAGCCCTTCACTCCGGTAATCGCCGCCGCGCATCTCAAATCCTTCAACCTCAGCCGAAGGCATATGAATCACCTCAAGGGGCTCAAGGAAAGCGCCTTTTTCCGCACCCTGTTAGAGCCTGCGTGATGTTGCCGTTGTTGAGATCATTGCCTCGAGGGTGGGCTTTTTTAATGAGCTTACTAATCCGGCGGAGGCGAACGCCCTTCTCAAGCTGAGTAACGTCGCAGCATAGGATCGCATAAACGATCCATTTGGGCATCTGAAGATCCGTTTCTTGGAAGCCATCAGAAAATCTTTGAAGAAATCCGCGATATCTGGCAGCTTGTTCTTCAACCACAGTTGCGACAAGATGCGCAGTATCTATTTCTGCGCCAACTGATTGGGTCTCGTCTCTGGTCTCAGTTACACCGGCCTCTTTACATGCTCGGCGACATGCCTCTTGAACTAAGTGAACGCTATCAAAGCAGCGCTCGAGAAGTTTTAAGTTAAAATTATCGTCGAATTGTACATTTAGAAGCCGGCCGCCTTCTAAAATCACGTCATTTAAACTCGTGCTTGACCATGTGTCTACGTCTACTGACAATACTCGGTCTGTAAGGTCGCCATTGAAGCCTATAAGTCTATTTTCTTCCCTCCAAACGCCCACAATTATGAACGATATGCGGGATTTTTCATGGAAAGTCTTCAGTGCAAAGCTGAAATCCTTTTGGGTGTCGTCAGGGAGGTAATGAAAATCTTCAAGAACAATATATTTTCCAAAGTCAATTTCAGAAATGGCTCTGATCACATCATTTGTGTCTTCAGGGTCTAGTTCAAGAGGTGAGAATGTTTCAGTTGTATTTTTCTCTGCCTCATGTTCGTATCCAGCCTTGCCACCGCCTTCAGTAAAGAAAGGAATTTTGGCTTTGGCTTCAAGTTCGGCAACAACCTTATGTTTTCCGGAAACACTCCTTTCAATAGACTGTTTAATCGAAAACCCACATTCCTTAAGAATCGCCGAATGAAGTTCGGCCAAGTTCCACTTATTTTGACATGCGACAACTACGTAATCATTGTCATTTAGGCAGTGTTTTCGTAGAGAAGTTTTGCCTTGTTTCGAGCTTCCATAGATTACTATGTGCTGGTGACGGGCTAGGCTGTCTATAAATTTCTGATCGACCTCTTCCCGGCTCACATAATTGAGCGGAAGGTCGCGATTTACACCAAAAACATCGTCGGTTGTGTGTACTTTTTCGGGCATTCGCGCATGTTCCCCGCGATAATCAATCTGATGCTTATAATGTGCTAATCAAGCACACTAAATCAATGTAAAGAAGTGTTTCGTTTGTGGATTAGCTACCCTCTTGAGATCACTTTCCTACACACCCAGACATGCGATAAATGACTCGGTTCATCCCGGCGCGGCCGTGCCGGGGCTTTGGCTCCAATTCTGGAGGTGAACCATGTCCGACCAATCGAACTCTTCCTATCCCACTTCCGCCGGGCGGGGGTGGATACCGGCGTCTCGGGATATCGGGTTGCCGGGGGAGTCCTTTCCGCGCCTCCGGTGTGAGGGTGAGGGCGATCCCGGCGCGTGGCGGGATGATGGGCCCCCCTTCGACGCTATCGAGGAGCGCGCGGCGGATCGGCGGGGCGCGGCGGATACATTCGGGGAGCGCGAGGGCGATGGCCCTCGTACTTGTCCTTCTTCTGCCGGCTCCTCTTCAAGGCACTCCGCCTCGGCGACAGGCTCCGACAACGGGTGGACGCCCGCGCGGAAGGTGCGGTTTCTCGATCATCTCTCCGAGAAGGGCGACGTGCGGGCGGCGGCGGCGCGGGTGGGGATGTCGCGGCAGTCGGCTTACGTGTTGCGGCGGCGGGACCGGGTCTTCGGGCAGGGGTGGGAGGCGGCTCTGGCGCTGGCGCGGCGGCATGTCGAGGAAGTGCTGGCGACGCGGGCGCTCGATGGCGTCGAGGAGCCGGTGTTCTATCACGGCGAGCAGGTGGCGGTGCGGCGGCGGTTCGATACGCGGCTGCTCCTGGCGCATCTGGCGCGGCTCGACCGGGCGGCGGGGGCGGATGTCTCGGGCGAGGGGGTGGAGGATCTCGCCGGGCGGTTCGACGAGGTGCTGGCGCTGCTGGCGGGCGAGGCTCCGGAGGCGGACATGGTCTGCTCGGCCGATGCGGGTTCGCGGGCTCTGGCGGCGACGCGGCCGGCGTCGCGGCCCGATCCGGTCCTGCCGGTGGCGCGCGCGGTCTATGTCGATCGCATGGCCGAGCCTTATGCCGAGGCGGCTTACGAGGCGTGGCTGGGCGCGGTGGCGGCGGGCGAGGCCGGGCCGGAGGACGAGCCGGACGAGGGTTTGGGCGTCTGGCGGTCGCTGGCGGGGGCGGCGTGGGATGTCTGGCAGGACCGGGCTTTCGCGGCGGTCGACGCGGTGTGCGGCGCCTTGGGCGGCGAGGGCGGCGATGGCGAGCGCGGCGGCGGGCAGGAGGGGCCGCTTGAGTTCAAGTCGCTGGACGGAAGGCCGGGGGGCGGGGCCAGGGCCGGGGGTGCGTTTTCGGTCTCTGGACCGTGTCAACCGTGTCAACCTTGGGCCGATACGGGGGCCTGGGCGCGGGGGCGGCGAAGAATGTTCGGCTCGTCCGGGAACCCGGCAGGCGGTACGATGTTATTGTGAGTGAAGGCCGGCGCGGTGCTTCCCCACCCCCTCCGTTACCGCGTCGGCCTACCCTTTTTCAGAGCGCCTGCGCTTGTTCGGAGCATTGGCCGGCGGTACGGGCCGGGCGGGATCAGTCGTTGTCGGAACCGTCGGAAAGAACGGCCAGCTCGACTCTGCCGGAACCCATGCGCGCGATGCCGATTTCCTTGGCGGCGGCCTCGGAGAGGTCGATCACGCGGTTGGAATGAAACGGGCCGCGGTCGTTGATGCGGACCATCACGGAATCGCCGGTCATGGCATTGGTGACGCGCACTTGCGTGCCGAAAGGCAGCGAGGGGTGTGCGGCGGTCAGTTCGTCCGGGTTGAAGCGCTCGCCGCTGGCGGTGCGGGCTCCCCGAAGCGAGTGGCCGTAGAAGCTGGCGGTGCCGCCGCGAATATCCTCGAATTCCTGCGTATCCTGCTCAAGCGACTGCGGAAGCGCGGCGACGGGAGCGGGCATGGCGGGGGCAGGGATAACGGCGGCCGAAGCCGGGGCCTCAGCCACCTTTGCGGGCGCCAGCTTCGACTCGGCAACTGCCGAGGAGGCCGGAGCTACCAGCATGGCAGCGGTGGCAAGAGCAAAGCCGATCCGAGCAATTCGGTGGGCTTTATGCGGTTGGTTGTGCTTCCCCGTCATGCGGAGGAGTCCTACAGGCAGTTCGTCGCCAAGGGGACCCATGCAAAAGCGGCCCGTCGCTCTTTCGCAACGGGCCGCCCTATGTCGTTAACGCATTGAAAGGATTCGGAAGGCCGAATCCCAGGCTTACCTGGCGTCGCGCTGGGCCAGGAGACGGAGTCGCAGGGCGTTCAGCTTGATGAAACCGGCGGCGTCCTTCTGGTCGTAAGCGCCGGCATCGTCTTCGAACGTGACGTGGCGTTCGGAGTAGAGCGAGTCCGGCGACTTGCGGCCGACGACCGAGGCATTGCCCTTGTAGAGCTTGAGGCGAACGGTGCCGTTTACGCGCAGCTGCGAGTGATCGATGGCGGCCTGAAGCATCTCGCGCTCCGGCGCGAACCAGAAGCCGTTGTAGATGAGCTCTGCATACTTAGGCATCAGCTCGTCCTTCAGGTGCGCGGCGCCGCGGTCGAGCGTGATCTGCTCGATGCCGCGATGGGCGCGGGCGTAGATCTCGCCGCCCGGCGTCTCGTACATCCCGCGCGACTTCATGCCGACGAAGCGGTTCTCGACGAGGTCGAGGCGGCCGATGCCGTGCTTGCGGCCAAGCTCGTTAAGCGCAGTGAGGAGCGAAGCGGGGCTCATCGCCACGCCATTGAGAGCGACGCCGTCACCCTTCTCGAAGTCGATGGTGATGTATTCCGGAGCGTCCGGCGCATCTTCCGGGTTGACGGTGCGCGAATAGACGTAGTCCGGGGTCTCTTCCCACGGATCTTCCAGCACTTTGCCTTCGGACGAAGTGTGGAGGAGGTTGGCGTCGGTGGAGAAGGGGCTTTCGCCGCGCTTGTCCTTGGGGACGGGGATCTGGTGCTGCTCGGCCCAGGCGATCAGGGCGGTGCGGCTGGTCAGGTCCCACTCGCGCCAGGGGGCGATGACCTTGATGTTCGGGTCGAGGGCATAGGCCGAGAGTTCGAAGCGGACCTGGTCGTTGCCCTTGCCGGTGGCGCCATGCGCAACCGCGTCGGCGCCGGTCGCGTGCGCGATCTCGATGAGGCGCTTGGAGATCAGCGGGCGGGCGATCGAGGTGCCGAGGAGATAGTCGCCTTCGTAGCGGGCATTGGCGCGCATCATCGGGAACACGAAGTCGCGCACGAATTCCTCGCGCAGGTCGTCGATGTAGATGTTTTCGTCAGGCAGGCCCATCAGCTTGGCCTTGGCGCGCGCGGGTTCGAGTTCCTCGCCCTGGCCCAGGTCCGCCGTGAAGGTCACGACTTCGCAATTGTAGGTTACCTGAAGCCACTTCAGGATGACGCTGGTGTCGAGGCCGCCGGAGTAGGCGAGGACGACCTTCTTGATGCTGTCGGACATGGGCGCGGGCTCCGCAGAAAGGGCAGTGGATTCGGGACGCGCGCCTATCAGCACGCGCCCCTCTGCGCAATGAAGGAAAGGCCCGGGGCTATCCGGCGAGCAGTGCGGTTTCGTTCGCGGCGATGTAGTCCCGCGTGAGCGGCAGGGCGAGACGGCTGCGCGAATACTGGATCTGGTAATTGCACATGCCGCCGCTTTCGAAGGCCGCGGTGGCGCCCGCCAGGTAGAAGATCCACATCCGGTAGAAGCGCTCGTCCATCAGATTGACGATGGCTTCCTTGTTGGCGACGCAGCGCTTGTACCATTCGCGCAGGGTCAGCGCGTAATGCAGGCGCAGGTTCTCGACATCGGTGGCGATCAGGCGGAACTTCTCGCTGGCTGCCACGGTCTCGCTGAGCGCGGGGATGTAGCCGCCGGGGAAGATATACTTGCGCGTGAAGGCATCGGTCGCACCCGGGCCGCCCATGCGGCCGATGGTATGCAGCAGCATGACGCCGTCGTCGGTGAGGAGGTTGCCGACGGCCTTGAAGAACTGGCTGAACTGCGCCTGCCCGACATGCTCGAACATGCCGACCGAGACGATCCGGTCGAACTTGGCGCCGCGTGCGGCCAGATCGCGGTAGTCGACGAGTTCGAAAGTGACCTTGTCCGCCACGCCGGCCTGTTCGGCACGTTCGCGGGCGAGGGCAAGCTGTTCCTCGCTGAGGGTAATGCCAAGTACCGAGACACCGGCATGCTTTGCGAGGTAGATCGCCATCCCGCCCCAGCCGCAGCCGATGTCGAGCACCCGCTGGCCGGGTTCGAGCGCGAGCTTGGCGGCGATATGCGCCAGCTTCGCCGTCTGTGCCTGTTCGAGCGTGATATCGGGCTCCGGCCAGTAGGCGCAGGAATACTGCATGTGCTCGATGTCGAGGAACAGGTTATAGAGATCGTTGCCGATGTCATAGTGGTGAGCGATGTTCTTCTTGGCGCTCGCGGCCTTGTTGATGCCGTCGACCAGCGTGACGACTTTGCCCTTCAGCTTCTTGAACGGCGTATGTTCGTGCAGTTCGCCGCCCTTGTCCCACTTCGCATTGGCGCGGATCAGTTCGACCATCTCCATGATGTCGCCCTGCTCGATGACGAGTTGGCCATCCATGAAGGCTTCCGCTGCGCCAAGGCGGGGATCGGTGAGGATGCGCCGTTCGCCCTTCGCGTCGGTGAAGCGGATGCGGACTTCGGGAAATCCGGGGGTGGACGTGCCGAAGCGTTTGACGCTGCCATCGGGGCGGACGACCTCCAGGACACCCTTGCGGACGCCGCGCTGGAGGAAGTGATCAAGAATTCCCATTGCCATCAACCATTTGTGAAGGGCGCTCAGGCCCGGTGCAAGAGGGTTTCGCGTGCGATCTGCGCAAGCGAGGACGAGTCAGGTTCACGTCCGCCAGGTGTCTTTCACTGGCGGGCGAGGAAGAGGACATCGCGCGGCTGCGCGAGAAGGTGCTGGCCGGAATCGACATAGAGCGTCTCGCCGCTTTCCAGCCAGCCATCCGACAGGAACAGGGCCGCGGAAGCGACGTCCTCGGCCGTGGTCTTGCGGCCGAGCAGGTTCATGCGGTGCGAGACTTCGGCTTCGGCTTCGGTCTGGTCGTGGCTGGCGAGTATGGCGCCCGGCGCCAGGCCGTAGATCCTGTCCTCGGCCTGCGGGCGCGCCATCGACAGCATCGGGATCGTGGCGGCGAGCGCGTGCTTGCTCATCGTGTAGGAGAAGAAGTCCGGGTTCGGGTTGAGCAGCTTCTGGTCGGTGACGTGGATGACCCGCCGGCCGCCGGCGGCGCGTGCGCTGGCAAGGAAGGCCTGAGCCAGCCGGGCCGGCGTTCCCGCGTTCACGCGCATGGCCTTGTCGAAAGTCGCGGGATCCAGCGCCTGCGCCGTGTCGAGGTCGAACATTCCCGCGCAATTGACCAAAACGCGCCAGTCGGGAAAGCGGCTGGCGAGGTCCCGGATCATCGCAGGACCGGCGTCCCAGTCGTCCAGTTCGCAGCTGACCACTTCGGCGGAGGGCAATTGCGCGGCGAGCGCTTCGGCCTGGGCGCGCGAGTGGCCGTAGTGGATGACGACATGCCAGCCGGCCGCTCCGAACCTGCGGGCGATCGCGGCGCCGATTCGCTTGGCGCCGCCCGTTACCAGCATGGTCGGCCGCTCGCTCAACGAAGGGCCGCGGTCGTGACAGGTTGACACGGTTTACACGGTTCAGGCGAAGTTCCTGCGGGCCCCTCGACGGTCGGTCCGGTGCGGAGAAAGACAGGACGGCAAGGGGGGGGCAGGCAGGCGGTCATCGGCGTGCATAGGAGCACAGACTGGGCCTGTAGGAAAGGCTTGTGAGCGGTTCTATACGTATCCGCTCTCCAAGACCCTTCAGCCCGCCAGCGAGGGAACCGGGGCGGCGGCGCGGCCGGGGGTGCGCTGCGGCGCCGCAATGCCCGTCACGGCTTGAAGGCGCAGGGCGAAATCCGCCTCGTAGAACCGGCATAGAAAGTCGAGTTGCCTCGCCGTGGGCCGTTCGCCCGTTTCGCCGCTGCGGTTCCACTCGGGCAGAGAGTCCAGTTCCTCGCGCCCCAACCGCCGACCGATTTCGCCGATCCGCTCATAGGGAATCAGTCGGTCCACCGCCGGACGGCCCCTGGCGTCGAGAAGGTACCAGCTTTGGGGACGGAAGACGTGATCGACATCGAAAGGAGACCGCGCCGACGCGAGGTGTTCGATGGCATCGTCGATGCTGCGGAAGCTGCCGTAGCGGCCGCGGAACGGCTCGGAGATCGTGCGGTGGCGCGTCCCTCCCGCGCGGGCATAGCGGAAGGCGGACAGGAAGCGATCGACCGGATCGCGGACAAGCGCGAAGCTCGGCAGGGCCAGCAGATCGGGCGCGACCCTGGCGTAGTAGAGTGCGGAGCAATGCTTCATCTGGGCGCCGTAGAGGCGGTCGCAGATCGAAGTGCCGGCGTTCTTGGGAACGTGGATGAACAGGAGGCGGCTGGCGCGGATACGGTCGATCCGGCGGCGGCGTTTCCCGTCGATCCAGGGGCGTAGTCCGTGGCGGCAAAGCCGTTCGGGAACGTCGCTGACCAGCTTTACGCCAAAGGCCGATGCGACGATGCGGTTGACGCCGGTGGTACCGGTAGTCCGTTCAAGCTCTGGTGCCATGTGGCGGGGGCTTAGGGCCTTGCCGTCGCCCTGCGATTTCGAAATATTTCAGTCGTGGCACCCGTGCGACGCGCCGTCCGGAGGGGCGGCGCGTCGTGGTTTTTCAGGGATTAACGCCCTATCAGCGGCAGCGGGGGCGCGAGTTGTTGCGGTCGATCTGACGGCCGAGCAGGGCGCCGCCGGCAGCGCCGAGCACGGTGCCGGTGGCGCGATCGCCGCGGGTGTCGATGGCGCGACCGGCCAGGGCGCCGGCAACGCCGCCGATCAGCAGGCCGGTGGTGCCGTTCGACTTCTTGCAGCGATAGCGGCCATCGTTACCGCGCCAGTAGCGGACACCGTTGTCGGTGCGGTGATAGCGCGGGCCGTGATCGCGGGCCACGGCCACTTCGGTGACGGCGAAAGTGGCGGGAATGGTGAGAGCGGCCAGGGCGGCGGCTGCGATGGCTTTACGCATCTGAAATCCTTCTTTGTTGAATGTCTTGTACGACCGGCGTCCCGAATTCCATTGCGCGCCAGAACCTGCGATGAACATTATTGCACGCAGCGAGATACGCGCCGAAGCGAAGGCCGCGCGCGACGAACGGCTTAGGTACTGGTCAAGCCATTTCTCTCTCGCGGCCGGGAATGGAAAAAGTTAACCAACGTCAGCACCAAATCAGCAAACTGTTAACTATCATGGTCTAACAAAGTTGCGGGGTTCAACGGGTTTGGGGTTTCGTTTTCATGAAGAGCCAGGGCTTGCGCAATGTCGCTGCCGGGACCGGCCTGTCAGTGGCTGCGACGTCGCTGCTGCTGCAGGTCGTGGCTCTGGTTCCTGGTTTCGCCATGCCGGTACAACTCGTCGTGCTGGGGGTGATGGTGGCGCTCGCCGTGTCCGCGCCGGTCTGCATCGTGCTCTTGCGCCAGCAGGCCCGGATTTCGGCGCTTCATGACGAACTGGCCCAGGCATTCAAGCGGTTGGAGCGCACGGCGCGGGTGGACGGGATGACCGGCCTTACCAACCGCGACGTGTTCATCGAGATGACCCGCGACGCCATGGCGGACCGCGATGGCTGGCTGATCGTGGCGGACGTCGACCATTTCAAACAGATCAACGACGGGTTCGGCCACGGCGTGGGGGACCGCGTGCTGGTGGCGATCGGCGATGCCATCCAGTCCAACTTGCGCGCCGGCGATCTGTGCGGACGGCTTGGCGGAGAGGAATTCGGCCTGTTCCTGCAGGCCCGCAACGGCCGCGAGGCCCATGCCGCGGCAGAGCGCCTGCGCCGCACCGTGGCGGACTTGGCCGTCTCGACATTCGCGGGCGGCAAAGTCGTGCCCACGCTCAGTCTTGGCGTTTCGGCCACGCATGGGCTGTCTCTGCCGGAAGTCATGCGGCGGGCGGACGAGGCGCTGTACGATGCGAAGAGGCAGGGTCGCAATTGCACCGTCTCGGCGCCGGAACCGGCCATCGAGAACCATCTGAGGCTGGTCTCCATACAGGGCTGAGAGCCGCTGGATCCGTAAACGAAAAAGGCGCGCCGTCCGCAGGGACGGCGCGCCTTTTCGCGACAGAGCCGAGCGCGTCAGCTCAACGGCACTTCACGTCGCCCTTGTCGATCTGGCGACCGAGCAGGCCGCCGGCGACGCCGCCGATGATCGTGCCGAGCGTCTGGTCGCCATTGCCGGCAATCTCATGGCCGGCCAGCGCACCGGCGCCAGCGCCGATGATCAGGCCGGTCGTGCCATTGTCGCGCTTGCAGTAGTAACGGCCGTCGCGGCCGCGCCAGGCGCGATCGTTGCGGCTCATGCGATGCGGTTCGCGGTAGCGGCCGCGCGAATCGTAGCGATCGCGGTCGTTCCGGCCGCGATTGTCATAACGGCCGTCGTGACGGTCGCGGCTGTCATGACGATCGTCGTTGCGCCACATCTGGGCCGCCACCGGGGTGGCCATGGGCAGCACCAGGGCGGCCATGGTCAGCGCCATCAGGGTCTTCTTCATCGGGGTTTCCTTCCTGGAAATGCAATTCTGTAACGGCATAACGATCCGAATGGACCCTTGCTCCAAAACCCTGAATGAACCACGGGAAAAACCCTGAGAGCCGTTTCCGGCCACTTGTCGCTACAGAGCTGCAGGATTAGCGCCAAGTGGCCGGAAACAAGAAGGAAACGAAAGATGCAACTCGATCTGGTCGACGTTTTCGCGGCCGGTCCGCTCACGGGAAATCCGCTGGCGGTCGTGCATGGCGGCGAGGGGCTGGAAGCGGCGGACATGCTGCGGATCACGCGCTGGCTGGGCTTTTCGGAAACGACCTTCCTGTTGCCGCCCACCGATCCCGGCGCGGACTACCGGGTGCGGATCTTCTACCCGGCCGGGGAACTGCCCTTTGCAGGCCATCCGACCCTGGGAACCGCCCATGCCTGGCTGGCGGCCGGCGGGGTGCCGAAGCAGGCCGGCAGGATCGTACAGGAATGCGGGATCGGCCTTGTCGATGTGCGGCAGGAAAGCGGGATGCTGGCGTTCCGTGCGCCGCCGCTGCTGCGATCCGGCGCGCTGGATCCGGCGGATCTTGCCGAGACGATCCGGCTGTGCGGCGTGAACGAGCGAGACGTCGTTGCCGGCGTCCACGCCGCAAACGGGCCGGGCTGGAAGGTGCTGCACATGGCTTCGGACGATGCGGTGCTTGCCGCGGAGCCGGCAGCGCGCGCGCCGCTGCATACCGATGTCGCCTTGCTCGGTCCGCGTGCGGCGGATGGCGGGCCCCAGTGGGAACTGCGTGCTTTCTTCGCGGATGCGAGTGGCCGCCTTTGCGAGGATCCGGTGACCGGCAGCCTCAATGCGGCCGTGGCGCAATATCTCTTCGCAGGCGGTCTGGCGAACGGGGCCTATGTCGCGGCGCAAGGGCGCATGACCGGCGCGGACGGATATGTCCATTGCCGCCAGGACACCGACGGCGCGATCTGGATCGCGGGCAGGGTGGCCACGGTATCGGCAGGCGGAGCGATGCCGGGCCCGTTCTGAGGCTGCGTCGTCCCGGATCGGATCCGGGACGACATTCGGTTCAGCCCGGTCTTTTGGGCAGGGCGATCTCGGCAGTGCCGGTGCACATGGTCTTGCCGTTCTGATTGGTCATCAGGTGCTTGACGTGGACGAGGTGGCGCCCTTCCGCGTCGACCGATTTTTCGGTGACTTCGGCCGTCTGGATCGTCACGTCGCCGGTGAGAGCGGGGCCGCGGTAATTGGCGATGGAGTGGACGACCATGCCGTGTTCGCCCGCCCAGCCTGACAGGAAGTCCGTCACCCACGATCCCATCGAGGCGCCGTAGCCATAGCCGCGCGGCATGCCGATGCGGCGGGCATATTTGGGGAACAGGTGCCCGCGCGAGGGGCCGTAATAGGCGCCGTCGGTGAGGGCCGGGTTTATCAGCATCATGTCGGGGTCGTTCTCGTACCCGGCCATCTCGCGCGTGAAGCCCAGCGCTTCCAGGTCGTTCTTGCGCAAGTTCATCGTCCCCCAGGTGTTGACGATATAGGCGCGCCATTCGGTGGCGAAGCTGGCGATCGAGTGCGGGCCGAAGACGCGTTCGGGAAGCTGGTCGCCCACGGCGACGTCATCCCACCAACGCTCCTTGTGGCCCAGGTCGTGGAGCATCTTCACCCACGCGAACTTTCGGTCCTCCAGCGCGGCGATGGCCTCGTCGGTCCATTCGGGTTCGTCGAATTCCTCGGTCTTCACCGAATCGCCGCCGGCATGGGCGAGATATCGGATCGCCGTGGAACGCTGCCGGGCAATTTCCTCGCCCTTCTGGTTCGAATAGTTGTTGTCTCCCCGCTGGAAGCAGGTGGGGCCGAAGCCGGTTTCCTTGACCTTGTAGTCGAAAGGAACGCGGGTGTTGGTCACCACGTCCCCGGCCTCGATGCGCGGTCCGTAGAACCACCATTCGTCGCCGCCGAACAGCAGGTGCGAATTGGGGATGCAGCCGACGCAGGCGGGAGCGGCGCCGTGGCCGTCGTCCGTGGCGATGGCGAAGCTCTGCGGCGCCACGAGGCGGCCCCAGCGGCTGGCTTCGAAGGTCGCGGGGTCGAAATGCAGCAGGTTGGCATAGTGCATGGCATGGACCCAGCGCCGGATGTCGTTGTTGGCGACAGGCTCGCGCATGGGCGAGAAGTCCATGGTCTTGCCGAGGTACTGGTCGATGTCGGTGAAGTCGATCGTGCCCGTGGTGGTGGTCATCGCTTTGGAAGTCCTGAAAATGTGGCCCTGGGGGTATGATTGGGGAGGGTCAGGTGGTGCGCGTGCCGGTGGCGTCCTCGGCCTTGAACACCGGGATTTCCGTGGCGGCCTTCATCAGCACCAGCGGGAGTACCCGCTCGGTGGAGGTCTGGTAGGCGGCGTAGAAGGGATGGCAGTCTACGAAGAAGTCCCAGACCTTCTGCCGTTCCGCACCTTCCGGTTCCCGCCAGGTGCCCTTGAAAGCCTGGGTGGCGATCTGGAATTCGACGTCGGGGCTGTCGACCAGGTTGAGGTACCACTGCGGATGGGTATCCGCTCCGCCCTTGGAGCCGCAGATCACCACTTCGCCGCCAATATCGGCGTAGCAGAGCGGGGTTATGAAGACCTTGCCGCTCTTGCGCCCGACATACTTGACCAGGCAATGCGTCGCGAAGGCGCGGCCGCCGACCGGCGTGATGTCCATGATGTGACCCTGCACGCCGCCTGACTGCAAATACATGTCGCGGTGCTCGGTTACCCAGTCACGCCGCACGGCACTGATTGCCGCTGCCGATTCGTCGCTCATGACGCGTGCCTCTCCTTGTTCGCGGCGCAGGATCGCGAAAGGCGCGGGCAGGGTCCAGCAGTGATGGGCCTGGGCGTGGAGGTATCACCGGGGCGTAGTGTGAGCGTCTGCCCGCCCCGCTGCGACCGGGCAGCGGGGCGGGCATCCGGCCCTCAGGTCCTCAGGCCCTGACGTGTTCAGGCGTTGACCTGCCGGATCATCGGCGCCTGGCTGCGCCAGGTGTCCATCCAGTCGAGCACGTCGTCATAGGGCATGGGCTTGCAGATGCCGTAGCCTTGCCCGGCATTGCAGCCGAGCGAGACCAGCAGTTCCTGCGTTTCCGGCGTCTCCACGCCCTCTGCCACCAGCGGAATGCCCAGGCTTTCGCATAGGACCACCAGGCTGTTGACCAGCGACTGGTCGAAGCGGCTCTCGGTGAAGCGCGAGATGAACGAGCGGTCGATCTTGATTTCGCTGATCGCGAAGTCGCGCAAGTAGCCGAAGGAGGTGAACCCGGCGCCGAAGTCATCGATGGAGAGCGGAATCTTGTGCTCGTGCAGCCGCTCGATCACCCGCTTGGCCTGCGAGGGGTTGGTGATGAGCGCGGTTTCGGTCAGCTCCAGCGTGACCCGCTCGGGCGCTATGCGGTGGCATTCGATCAGCTCGACCACGCTGTCCACGAAAGTCGGGCGCTCCAGCATGCGGGCGGAGACGTTGATGGCGATCGTGGCACCGTCCACTTTGTCCTGGATGCGTGCAAACTGCGAGAGCACGGTGTCCAGGCACTGGTTGGTGAAGGTCTCCAGCAAGGGAGATTGCTCCACGGTGCGGATGAGCTGGTCTGCGGGAATATTGCCGCTGCGCGGATGGCGCCAGCGGACGAGT
>Ga0160437_1000972_pt1 | contig 13532 bp, 16 predicted proteins | sample HID1975I_E0MG_FD_108227 | JGI IMG/M metagenome (GOLD analysis project Ga0160437, IMG submission 108227) | Enriched soil microbial communities from UW Madison campus, WI, USA - HID1975I_E0 MG | ecosystem: Environmental > Terrestrial > Soil > Unclassified | place: USA: Madison, Wisconsin... | reverse complement strand
TCGACCACGCGCGGCTTGTCGCCCAGGGTTTGCCAACGGTAGTGGCAGCCCAGGCCCAGGGCGTTGCTGTGGGTCACCATCAGGCCGTCGGCGTAGCTGAAGCTGCGCACGGTGTCGCCGTTGCGGTTGATCACCGCGCTCAGCTGGCCGTGTTCGTCGTAGCGGTACTGGGTGAGCGTTTCGACCGCCTCATTGTTGACCACGCGCTTGATGTCGGTCAGGCGACCCAGAGGGTTGTCGTAGTGCAGGTGCACGCGGGTGCCGCCGGTGGCGCTGATGTCAGTCAGCATGCCGTCGGGTGTGCGGGTGAAGTGCAGGAAGTGGCCGAGGGCGTTCTCGATGCGTTGCAGCGGCACTTCGGTGTTGGTGTCGGGCACTTCGCCGAAGTAGAAGAACAGGTTGTCTAGGGTCTGCAGGATGTAGTGGCCGCCCTCGGTGCACACCAGGTACACCTGCTCATGCGGGTTGTAGATTCGTTCGCCCGGTTGCAGGGTCACGAACGGGACTTCGCGGCCTTGGTTGTCGGTGAGGTAGATGAATGCACCCTGGCGGCGCAGGCTCTGCTCCCAGGGCAGCACCCAGCCGCGACCGAGCACGCTGTCGACCGTCAGGTCGCTGGCGTAGAAGCGCGACCACTCGATCGGCATCAGGCCCGGCAGGCTGAAGTCGATTTCATCGGGGATCAGCTTGCGGCCCGTGGTGAGATCGACCGGGTTGCCGACCAGGCCGCCGATCGCCTTGCGGGCCACGGGTTCGACCACGTAGCGGCTGGCCACTTCACCGGCGACGAAGCCGGCAGTGAACTTTAGCGCGCAAGGCATGATGGCTTTCATGCCGGCTTGGGTACCGGCCTTGATCAGCTGGGCAATACCGCCTGCGGCACCGGCGATGGCCATCAGCACATCCACGGTGGTGCGCAGCCACTCCGGGACTTCATCGTCCACGGGCAGGTAGCGGTGGGTGCCGCCGCCGATGATGACGTTGTCAGAACCACCGGAAATGGTCGCGCCGCAGGTCAGCTTGTCGCCCTTGCGCGCAGCGGCCACGCTGTTGATGAATACATTGGTCGAGCCTTCGGCAATTTGCACCGGCCCCGGGTGTTTGTCGCAGGCGCCAATGCTTTTTTCAACACGCGCAGCCTTGCGGCTGTTGATGAATACATTGGGTGAGGCAGTGGTTATCGTCCCTGAAGGGGACGAGAACATACTGCCTATCGCCTCTCCGGCAGCGGTCAGCAAGCTGCCTCCAATACCAGCTGCAAGACCGGCCAGCAACGCCACGCCAAACCCGCAGGTGAACGTGGCGATCGCCACCGTGGCAACCAGCGCTATACCCAGGGCGGCGCCAATCAGGAAGCCCCCCAACGCGCTGGTGTGCGATATCTCGTCGCCGAACCTGGCCGCTTCGAACATGAGGGGTTACTCCTGTTCGCCGGGCTCGGAACGGCTTACGGGCGTGCGCGGAGTGAAGCTCGCCAGCAGGTTGTCCCAGTCCTGGTTCTGTTGGGCACTGAAATCGGCCTGTGCCGTGGTGGAGAAGATCAGCGCACGGCCAGGGCTGATGATGAAGGCGGCCTGGCGCTGGTAAAGCGGGCGGCCTTGGTTCATGTAATAGGCGTCGATCTGAATACCAGCAATGGGTGCGGTAGCAGAAAGCGCGACGGCCTTGTTGCCCAAACGGGTGTAGCCACGCAGCTTGGAGGTCAGCATCTTGACCTGGCGATCGACATAGGCCTGCAGGGCTTCGTCTGGCAGCAAGGTGTCACGCGAGATGGTGATGCTCAACGGCGCGGGAACACTGGTACCCAAGACGAACATGTTGACCGTGCGGTCCTCGAACCCTGCTGGCAGCGCTATGCCGCCTTCCTGCAACTCGTAATCCATGCGATGAAAATTCCTGATAACAAAAAATGGGGGTCAGCTCAGCGCGAAGCCATCGAGCATGCGGTCAAACTCGGCCAGCCACTGGCTCAGGCCCGGCTTGCTGGGGTCGATTACGCATGAGATATCCAGCCATTGCAGTGACTCGCTGCCGGCGATGGGCACCAGCGCGCCGACCAGGCGACCGTGGCGGGGCTCGTGGCCGGCATTGAAGTGAAAATCCACCACTTTGGCGGGGTTGCCGGCCAGGCGGCAGTCACGTTTGCGAATCACGCGCAGTTGCGGGCTCATTTCGCGCAAGGCCTCGATTGCACGCTCGAACAATTGCTCCAGCGGCTGCCTGGCGCGTACATCACGGCGGCGGATGCTGAGGCTGACTGGCTCGCCTTCATGCTCGAGGGTGGTCTGGATATCGCGGAAACGAAAGCCGACTGGAAATTGCAGGTTGAAACCCGCGAAGGTGAAACCGCTGGCCACATCCTGCAGCACTGCCGGCACGGGTTCCGGCGTGGGCACAGGTTCGGGCACATGAGCAGCTTCTGCCAGCTTGGCCAGGCGCGCTGCCTCCTCTTGCGCTTCGCGCCTGGCGGAGATGCGGTCGTAGATCGAGGGCTTGTACATGTACCTTGCCTCAGTCGTTGATCCGCACTGCGGCGCCAGTGATTTGGGTAGTATCGGTACTGGTGGTCACGATGACCTTGCCTTTGATCTCGATGCCTTCCGGGGTCAGCGTGATGCTGCTGTCGCCCACCTGCAGGATGATGTGCTGCTTGGCGGCCACCTGGATGAACTGGTTGTCGACCTGCAGGGTGTAAGAACCTTCGGTCACTTGCACCACGGTGTCTTTCTTGACCGTTTCGGTGTGCGTACCGCCAACCGTGATCGAGCGGTTGTTCCCTACATCATGGGTCTCATCCAGCTCGATTTCGGTATCCATGTTGCGCTCGGCATGCATGATGATCTGCTCGGCGCCGGCCTTGTCTTCGAAGCGGAAGAAGTTGGCGGTACCGCCGTCACCCTTCATCGAACGTGTCAGGAACCCACTCTGGGTCTTGTTCGCCGGCAGCGACCATGGCGGGGTGTTGGTGCTGTTGTAAAGGCTGCCCATGATCAGCGGCCGGTCCGGGTTGCCGTCGAGGAACACCACAACCACTTCGTCGCCTATGCGTGGGATCTGAATGCTGCCGAAGCCGCCGCTGGCACCGGACTGGGCGACACGTACCCAGCAAGAGCTGTGATCGTTGTACTTGCCATTGCGGTCCCAGTGGAACTGGATCTTCACCCGGCCTAGTTCGTCGGTGAAGATCTCCTCACCCGGTGGGCCGACGATGATCGCGGTCTGCGGGCCGGCAATGGTCGGTTTGGGCGTACTCAGCTGCGGGCGGAACGGGATCTTCTTGCGCACGCAACTGAAGGTGTTGAAGTAGCTGGCCTGCTGGCCGGTAAGGTAGTTGTTGTGGCCTTCGCTTTCCACGCTCATCAGCAGGAACTGGCGGTCTTCTAACGGGCCTTGGTCGTGGATGTAGTGCTGCAGCAGCTCGAAGGTATAGCCTGGCTTCATGGCCCGGCAGTTACTGGCACCTTCGAACTTCTTGCCGCGCAGCTCCAGCGCCTCAATGCGCAGGCGCAGCAGGGTTTCGCCTTCGTCATAGGTACCGTGGGTGTACTGGCCGGGGAAGTCGTAGATCTCGAAGTTCTCGACATCGCCCTGCTTGTTCACGCTGTTCAGCGCCACCGGCAGGCGGTTGTTCGGTTGGCGGTAGTCAAAGGTTTGCGTGGCCATCTTGCCGGATTGCAGTTGACGGTTGCCGCTCCACTGGGTGATGGAGTCGGCGGTCTCGGTGACCGAGGCGCTGTGGAAGCGGATTTGCGGTTGCTCGGGGATGGCCACCAGCGTGCTGGAGTCATCGCAGATGATCATGGTGTGGCCTTCGGCGGTGTGCTCGAAGTAGTAGAACATCCCCTCTTCCTCCAGCAGGCGCTGGACGAAGTTGAAGTCGGTTTCGCGGTACTGGGTGATGTAGGTGTAGCGCTTCTGTGGCCGGGTCAGGCGAAACTCGTGGCGGGAAAACGCCGGACACAGGGCGAACACTTCGGTGACCACTTCCTCGACCGTGTTGCCCTGGAAGATCCGCGTGTCGAAGCGGTTCTTCAGCATCGAGAACCACGGGTTGAGGGTAGCGGTATAGCGCGCCATGCCGCCGTCGCTGCCGATGCTGGCAAAGCGTGTGAGGTAGCCGGTTATGTACCGCGGGCCGCCTTCGGCCAGTTCGATCTCGATGCTGACGTGCTGGCCCATCATGGATTTGAGCGGCACGCCGGAGTCTTCGCAGACCAGCAGCAGTTCGTAGTTGAACGCCCGCGACAGGGCTTCGGTGCCCTTGAAGGTTTCCAGCAGCAGCTCCTGCTCGGGGTTGGCCAGGTTGTGAAACTTGAACAGGCGGCGGTTCTGTGGCGACAGCAGCGCGGAGGCCAAGTCCATGATCATGCGAAATCTCCTTGAAAACACGGCCAGCACGCGCTTGCGATGCTCAGCTGCAACCCTGATCTTGCGGGCGTATTCTGCATGCGCGCATAACGCGCGTGCTTGCGGAATCATGCGACTGCCTGCAGAAAGGAAAGTGCCATCGTGCATTGAAATAAATGCGACAGGGTTCACATTCCCGAATGCCAGGCAGGCAGAAAGGCCCAAAGGAAACACCGGCAAAAGCTGCCCTGTCAACTCACTACAGGCCTAGGAAAACCGGGCAATACCGCCCTGCAAGGCAATGTCATATCGCCATCCTTCATCCTCCTCTCTGGCGCCCGGAAGCGCCTCCGGCAATCGCCGAACGGCCCGTCGCAGAAGGTTCTTGAGGTATCGATCAGCGCCCATGCCTGACAGCTCCCACTCGAGCTGTCTCGCTACCTGACGCATCAACTCCACTGGCGGAGAAAAATGTTTCATAACGTGGATTGGTTCAAATTTTTTGCCACTAGCCAATTCCGCCAAATGGCCATCGCGAACGCGGCCGTAATGGCACTTGCGGGATGCGGTCAGCCACAAAGCCGTGCAGCGATGCTCAATTGCCATCATTGCCGCGTACGCCTGTCATGAGAACAATGGGCTCTCCGCCGGACTTCGCCCCCATCCTGAGGTCTGAAGCGACATGCTGCGCTCGCCGCCGAGCGCCGCCACTTCCATGGACAGTGAAGCGAAAATGGATCTTTTAGCCAACATCCCCAGTTGGGGAGACATCGAACGCAATCTCGAGCAGAAATTCAGCGAGCTCAACCAGAGCGTCGACAGCGGCCTGAACAGCGCCCATGAGGCCTGGGACGGTTTCAGCCGACGAGTGAGCAATGGCGCCAACCAGGCCTATGGCTACCTCGGTGGCCAGCGTATCGACAACGTGCGCCAGGCCATGGCCCTGTCCTACCCGATCATCCAGGACAACCTCAAGCGCAAGTGGTCCTCGATAGGTATCGAGCAAATCCTGCCGGTGCTGCTGCAACTGGTCAAAGAGGTATCGATGATCCTCGGTGGCAGTGTGGCGGTTGGCTCGCTCGCCGGTGGCGTGGCCGGGGCGTTCGCCTTTGGCGTCGGCGCGGCGCCGGGCGCGGTGGCCGGCGCCGGCATTGGCCTGCAGGTCGGCAACCTGATCCTCATGGGCCTGGGGCTGTCCGCCATCGCCGAGTATTTTTATCAGGGCCTGCCGGCCTGCCTGTCGACCCTTCAGCAAGGCATGGCCACGGCCTGGTTCGCCGAGGATGGCCTCAAGCCCGCTGGCCTGGACCCGAGCGGCGGTTCCACGGCGCAGGCCCAGGAGCGTGTCGAGCGTGCTGCACGCCAGCTTGCTCGCGGGCAGGAGCAGTTGGTGCTGCTGTTACTGACAGCGATCGTCACCTACCTTACTCGGGGGCAGATGAAGGCCGGCGTCATGAGCAGCATGGAAAGCATTGCCGCCCGGAGCGCTCGGCTGCAGGCCGAAATCTCCAACAAGCAGCTGGCGGCCTGGTTGGCGAAGAATGAGCAGAAGCTATTGGCGCAGCCGGAGTTGCAAGTTAAAGAACCATCTCCCATCAGCCAGGTCGAGCCAAAGAGCTTGCGAGAATTTTATGCGAAACAGGACCCTGACTTTGTAGCGCACGATCAACAACTAAAATATGCAGAGACTTTTGCACCCCGAGGCCTTAGCAACAAACAGATTAATGAGTATCTCGACAGCCCTGATGGTGAGCTATATCTGCAAAAGCTACGTGCCGCAGCCCCCAAAGCATCAGACATGGACATTTTCAGCCGAGCCATCTCCCAGATAGGCTCGGGCAGTAACACTCCAAAACTGTCCATCATAGATTCGCCCCTCGTGAAAATCGTGCCAGTGGGACAAGAGGCAAGCCGTTACTCTCCATTTTTCACCACTATGGAGGAGCTGCAGTCTGCTGCGCAGGGAAGCCGAACCCTGGCTGATAGCCTAGGGTTACCGCTGGGCAGTGAGGCTACAAAATATTCAATTTTTGAAATGACGCCACTTAAACCAACAGAGGTTTTTGTCAGCAAGATTGCGCCTACCACCGAATTTGGAGGTAACATTGACAGGGTGGGTGGCGCACTTCAATATCTTACCCCTAACCGTAATGAGTGGTCGGCCACCAAGCTCATAGGCACTATTGATAACTAGGATAGACAATGAACACGCACACACTGAAGGCTACCGCTACAGCGCTTCGTGAAAAACTTGAGGCTCTCGAAGATCAAAATTCCGATGCGAAGCTGATGCTCAACACCCTACGCGGCCTCTTATTAAAAGCTGAAAATGGAAAAATTCATGCCCCCATGGAGGCTAGAGACATACCTGGTTACCGCTACTTACCGGAAACCAACTTACAGGACGATCGTAATCTCAGTCAGTTATTTGCAGAATTTTACATGGCATTGATTGATGGAGAGGAGTGGAGTTCCTTTAAGAAATTCCAAGCCAAAAATAAAAATCACGATTAGAAAAAGATGGAGCACATACAAGAAGCTTGCTCGAACGGGCAACTTGGCAGGACACCAATATACGAGGTAACCAGGATACTGCTGCCAACTTCTTCAAGCCACAGGGCTATAAGTCTGCCGATCACATCCCCCTGCTCATTGAGACTCTGCATGATCACCGGAAAGAAATTGCGCGACTGACTATAGTCAAAGGTACGAACGGCGATCTTTCCGGAAACTTCTTCAAGTCACAGGGCTGTAAGCCTGCCGACTACGAAGGCTACATGAACGGCTTGGACTTCACTCAACCAGTCTTCACGGAAACAATCAACCGGGGCAAGACACTTTGGCAATTCCAGGTGCCCGGCGGCCGGCAAGGGATGCGGTACTCTCCTACCCCTGACGTGGTGCCAGGGCAACTGGGGATCAACCCGCTTGGCCAGATCTACAAAACGGAAACCATCGTGCCCAAGATCGTGAACGTCTATCAGAGCACTGAGAAGGTCACGCTGCTGAGGAGCACCTCGGCACCGGTACTGGATACCTGGTCCGTTTCTTCCCAACCCTATAACGCCATTGGTGGTGCTCGGCGGATGACCTCTGGCCAACGCGAGCTCTTCAAACTGATAACACCAGGTGCATTATGAAACCCACAACCCCCCTCGGCTATGTACAGAAGGCTATCGACATCACCGCGCAGCGGAACAAGGCCTGTCCCGCTTACCCCATTTATGGGATGCTACTAAACCAACTTGACTATGTGAAAGCCGTGTTCGAAGGGCGTGAGCAAGATAAATCGAAACTCCACCAACTCAGTATCGGTGCCATTGCCTCGAAAGAATTCGAAGAAAATGACCCCGAGTTGGCCAGAGCACTGAAAGACGCCTATTACGTATCCATCCAGTCGGCTCGTGGCCTCAAAATTCAACTGCCCGATTGATTGCCGACGTTCGATCAGGCCAGCCACTGAACATCGAGCGCAGTCACTGACGAAAGCTATAAACCCTACACCCAGCAGACTGAGCCACGATGGACATTTACGCACTCCGGCAAAAATCGATAGCGCTGCGTGTCATCATTAACCGGCTGAAGTCACACGACCCGGCCGCCATGAAGTTGAGTGTAGAGCTGGCGCTCTTGTTGAATGCGGCAAAGCAGCAGCGGATCCGCACCCCGATGGAATGGCGTGACATCCCCGGAAGCTATTTATTCACCGAAGAAGGGCTGCAGCAGTATGCCGATCTCGAGCACGCCTTCGCCGAGTTTCGTATCGAGCTGTCCGGGGGCGAGTCCCCTACCCTGCACAAGCTAAAGGCGCGCATGGGGGAGAAACCCTCCCAGGGATGATGGGCGGGCAGCCTTGCCATCTTTTCATGAGTTCATTACGCCTTTCGATTTGTTCAGGCTGAAGTCGTACTTTGCCAAGCTGCCGAAGCCTGCAAACACCTCGCCAACTAGGTCCTGCACCATCTTACCCTGGAAGATTCGCGAGTCGAGACGGCAAGTCAACATCACGCTTTCTTGATAACTGGCGTTTAACATCGCTTATTTTCGGCTATTGAGTGAAAAAAACCGAGCCAACCATGAAGCATCAGGTAACGCACGCACATATTCGATCTCAAGAAATGTGTATTGACGCGCCTCACGACGCTCGCGTTCTTTTAACGCCCTTAACGAAGCGATATTGGTGCGATTGTAGAGACCATATACAGCGAAATGAAAACCATCACACACAGCACCACGGCCATTGAACTATTATAGTTCTTAATCGTCGGATACAGCAGACTACTCAATCCTGCACCAAGCCCGCCCACAACCCACGAATTGGCCTGCTCGGGTTCGAATACTTCTACCCGCTCACCGCGTAACAGGAATGAACTCGCTTTGCTTCTATGCCCATAGGCCAATGCGAAAGCCAGCGCAGTAAGAATGAGCGGCACGGCGCTGATCGCAGGCGCCGCTACGCCTCCCATTTTTGCTTGTTTGTACGTTATCGCCATTGACAGGACAAATGCGAAAAGCGGCACGGAAGTCAAGCTGAAACAGAGACGCAAGGACGCAAAATCAGCAAATCTTTCAGAACGATAGGCGCATTTCACGCACCAGCAAAATGTAACAAAAGACGCTACAGCCATGGGCACAAAAACAATCTTCGGCGCCACCCCAAGTGTCAACACTGAAATCATAAGCGTCAAAAACCAGAAGGCCCAAACTCGCGCAAAAAACCGTTCGGTCGTAAACATTTAATTCAATCTTTCCCAGTCAGGTAATTTCCCAAGTCAGTCCCCAAACCGGTTGCCGTCAAGGCTGGCCATAAAGCAATGCGTCCAGTTCATCATGCTGCGGCGAGAGATCGAAGAGCTTGGCTGCCAGTTCCTGGATATGTTGCGACCACGCAACCTTCTCCACCCACTCCGGCGGCATGCCGGACACGCCGTACAGCGCACCCGCCAACTGGCCGGCGGTGGCCGCGACACTGTCGGCATCATCGGCAAGGTTGGCGGCCAGGAGGATCGCGTCCTTGAAGTTGTCGGTGTTCCATACGGCCCACAGTGCCGCTTCCAAGGTATCGATGACGTAGCCGGAGGAGCGGATCTGTTCGCGGCTCTTTTGCTTGTACTCGCCCGCATTGATGATCATCGGGCGAGGCCGCAACGAACGCACCGCTGGGGCCAGGGCCTCTTCCTTGTCTGCACCGTTGAGCGCCAGATGCAGCTGTGCCGCAAACAGCTGACAGCAGTTCACTGCCTCGTCGGCGTTGTGGGTCACGCTGCTTTGCGTGACGCTTTCCCACCAGCTTGCCGACAGCGAGTGCCGGCGGAAGATTGCCGTAGGCGCAAGGCGGATGATGGAGCCATTGCCAGCCGTCGAGGGGTCATAGTTGCCTTGCCAGGTAATACCCTCGCGCAGCCAGCCTTCAAGGGCATTGCGCGTGGCATTGCCGATATCGAAACAACGACCGTTGGCACTGCTTTCCCCGCGCCGGTACCAGCGGACCAAGGCATCTGCGTAGGTGGCGTAATCGAACTTGCCCTTGCTCACATACGTGTCTGCCAAGCACAGCGCCATGCTGGTGTCATCAGTCCACTCACCCGCAACGAGGTTGAACGGGCCACCCCCGACCATGTCGCTCACCTGCCCCCTGTCGCGGGCCTGGAACTCGAGCGTGGTGCCGACCGCATCGCCGATGGCCAGGCCAAGCAGCGCGCCCTTGGCGCGGTCCAGTGCCTGCTCCGCGGTCAATGTGCAGGCCCTGGAGTGCAGCCAGCTTGGCTTGACCGCCGGCGCCGCCAGTGCATCAGGCTGCAAGGTGGAGTCCATCCGCTGCTGCAACTGCCGGGAGGGCTCCGGCGACAGATGCGCATAACGTTGCACGTAGTCGGCCAGCAATGCGTTTGAGCTTCTTAGATCGATCATGGGATGTCTTTGAGAATGAATTGGGTAACGGAGCCATTGGCGTATCAACGATACCATTGCCTGCGGTTGAGGCCTTGATGTTGCCGATGTCGAAGCAACGGCCGTTGACGCTGTTTTCACTCTGCCGGTACCAGCGCGCCATGGCATCGGCAAAGGAAGAGAAATCGAATTGGTGGTTGGCCCTTGGCCCTTTGTAGCGTAGGTGCCCCCAGGCACAGGGCCATGCTGGTATCGTCGGTCCACTCACCAGACGCCAGGCGGAAAGGAGTACCGCCGACCCTATCGTAAACATGCCCTTGATCGCGCCGCTGACACTCCAGCGTCGCGCCTACTGCATCACCAATCGCCAGATCAGGCAATGCGCCCTGAGCGCGATCCAGTGCCTGGTCCTGTGATAACGTCCAGGATCTGTTGTCCAGCAATGCTGGATTGATCCGCGGCAGCCAGGGAATGCTCAGGCACACATGAAAGACCATCCCGAACTCTACGTAAGGTCCCCTGTTCTTTTCCGGCTTACGGCCATCGGCCTGATGCTGTCCATGCTCGCCATGGGAGCACTGGCGGTGTACGCCTTATGGACGGATATCGTACCCCTCTAGGGCCGGATCTACCGTAATGCGCCGGTCGTGGAAACCCCGCTCAAAGCTTTCTTCATGATTGCATTCATTCCGCTGGGGCCTTGCCTGATCGTTGGTAGCCTGATCGCCGCATGGACCGGTCGAAAGTTTGACCCACTGAAAACCTCTTGGCTGCATGGGTTCCAGCTACGCTCGCTGCAACTCACGGTTGTGCTGATGGTTATCGTCGCACCGGCAATGATTACGCTGACCACAGCAACGCTTTCGGCAAAGGGCTACTGGTCGTGCCCGAAGCTCAGGATCTCGGGCTCCGGTTGGCAGATGTTCTGGGTTAACGATGAACGCGTGTGCTTCAAGCCGGATCATTACATCAACGACAATTGGCCATGTAAGGCAATCAATGGCAGAGACGTTTGCGTACAGGTCGATGGTCGCTGAGTTGGATGCAACCGGCTGCGCCGGTGTTCGCGGGCAATCCCGCACCTACCCGCACCTACTAGCATCGCGCTAGTTATCGATTTTGAACAATAAAGTTACCCTGCTGGATGCGACAAAACTCGTCGCATTGCCATCATCCTGACGCGCTTCCCTAACCCCGCAACGCGCAGGCGGCCAGCCCACAAAATGAGAACTGATTCACTTTTTGAAAAAAACTTTTGCCAATGATTTTCATGTCTTCCCAGCCCCTTTCGCACCCAGTCTTTAGGGCTTAACCCCCCCATTTCCTGCGACCAGTACCGCTGTCAATATCACAGCGCCATTATTGCGCAGCGTCGTAAAACAGGGAAAAAATCGCCACCCTCGCCGGAACTTCTTCCTCAGCGAGGTGCCCTAGTCGGCATTGCTGGCAACACAATATTCATGTGCCAGCACTCAGATTTGCCGCAGCCGATGGCTCAATTTCAGGTCGACGCCACTGGCGTTCAGGACGATCAAGCAGGCACATGGACGCGATGTACCGATGACACAATCATTCGATGTCGAAGCACTGATCAAGCTGCGTAGCCAGACGCGGGCGATCTCCGATGCGCTGAAGGCGCAGGCGGCGGATTACCTTGCCACCGTGGCACCGCTGATCCGTCCGCAAACCCTGTTTGGCGAATACCTGCAAGGCGCCCAGCGCAGCAGCGGGCGCGAAACCCAGGGCCACTTCCAGGCCCTGGTCGAACTCTACGAGCGTATCGGCTCGGCCGCGCCGTTCCAGCTGGTCACCGAGCTGGAAGTACCGCTGAACCTGATCAGCACTACCCCCGAACTGTTCCCGCTGGAATACGACAAGGTCCTCGAACAGAGCGGCCAGACCATCCGTATCACCAGCCCTACCCGCTGGGTAGTGGGCTTCCACGCCTTCGACCTGGCGCGGTTTCGCAATGTCATCAAAGACCCCAACCGCAGCAGCGCCGAGCTGTACCGCTTTGTGGTGCACTACCTCGTGCTGTTCTACTGCCTGAGCAAGTCGCCTGGCCTTGGCCGGCTGTTCGAAGGCCTGCGCTACGGGCTGAGCTTCGAACGCCTCAAAGGCTTTGGCGACCTGCCGTTCTGCGTCATCAGCTCGCCGGTGCGCTCGGAACTTCCCGACGATTCGGTCATCCGTAGCAGCACGCAAATTGCCGGCAACACCAGCTTCGAAGAACTGGTGGGCCGCGACAACATTCTGGAAATGAACGACGACATCCGTCAGCGCCTGCTGCTGACGATCGAAGGACTGTAACCCGCAGTGCCCCACACCGGGCCGCGCAATGATTCGCAGCGAACTGCTAGCACTGGAGAACACGATGGCGAAGAAGGAAAGCACCCAGCACAAACTCGACCGCGTCCGCGCGCCGCGGGTCCATATCACCTACGACGTGGACATCGGCGATGCCATCGAGAAAAAGGAGCTGCCCTTCGTCGTCGGCGTACTGGGCGACTTTTCCGGCAACCCGCTGGAGCCGCTGCCCAAGCTCAAGGACCGCAAGTTCGTCTTCATCGACCGGGACAACTTCAACGGTGTGCTCAAGGGCATCAAGCCACGCCTGACCTACCGGGTCGACAACACCCTGGCCAAGAACGGCACCCAGCTAGGCGTGGAGCTGAACTTCAACAGCCTTGAAGACTTCGAGCCACAGAACGTGGTCAAGCAGGTCGAGCCGCTGCGCAAGCTGCTTGAAGTGCGCAACAAACTGGCCGACCTGCGCAACAAGATGGGCGGCAACGACAAGCTCGAAGAGCTGCTGATGGACGTGCTGCAGAACACCGAAAAACTCAAGACCCTGGGCAAGGAATTCGGCCGTGAAGCCGAAGTGAAAGACCCATCCAGCAGCGATCGCGCCTGAGCAGGAGCCCGAACATGACCGACAAGCAAACCGCACCGCAACAGGCCGGCGAACTGGTCGAAGTAGAAAACTTCGCGCCACAGCCCTCACTGCTGGACAGCATCATTTCGCAAAGCCGCGTGGCCCGTTCCGACACCGAGCGCAACCGCACCCGCGACCTGATTGGCGAATTGGTGAACCAGGTGCTCGAAGGTGAGATGACGCCGAGCAAAGACCTGATCGCCGTGCTCGACTCGCGTATCGCCGAGATCGATTCGATGCTCTCCGAGCAGATGAACGAGATCATGCACGCCCGCGAGTTCCAGCAGCTGGAAGCCTCCTGGCGCGGCCTGAAATACCAGGTAGACCTGACCGAAACCCGCACCACGCTGAAGATCCACCT
>Ga0160437_1000971_pt1 | contig 13538 bp, 12 predicted proteins | sample HID1975I_E0MG_FD_108227 | JGI IMG/M metagenome (GOLD analysis project Ga0160437, IMG submission 108227) | Enriched soil microbial communities from UW Madison campus, WI, USA - HID1975I_E0 MG | ecosystem: Environmental > Terrestrial > Soil > Unclassified | place: USA: Madison, Wisconsin... | reverse complement strand
GCCAGCAGCTCGCGGGCCTGGTCGGCATTCTCGATCCCTTCGGCCACCACCTTGATGCCCAGCCGCTTGGCAATGCCGATGACGCCCTCGACGATGGCGGCGCTCGGGCCTCTCGAAACGAGGTCTTCCACGAAACTCCGGTCGATCTTGATAATGTCCACCGGCACCGTCATCAGATGGGTGAGCGAGGCATAGCCCGTGCCGAAATCGTCCAGCGCCAGCCGGATGCCCCGCGAACGCAGCGCCTGCATGGACTTGCGAACGATCCCCGCGTCGTCATCCATGCAGACCACTTCGGTCACTTCCACGATCACATGCTTCAGCGGGACATTCTCCCGGTCGAAGCTTTCGGCGAGCACCGCGTAGATCGTGCCGCTGTGAAAGTCGGCCGACGAGACATTGATGCCGACATGCTGAAATGCGATCCCCAGATCGAGCCAGCCACGGACGTCCCTGGCCACTTGTGAGATCACCTGCCTGGTCAGCGCCGTCGCCACGCCGGCGTCGGACGTCGCCTCATGGAAGGCGGAGGCCGACACCAGCTGGTCGCCGCTGCGCATGCGGCAAAGCGCTTCCACGCCGACGATCTCACCGGTCTCGATCAGGACGATCGGCTGATAGAACGTCTCGATGCGGTGTTCGCGCAAGGCGACGTCGACCTCGCGAACGGCAGCGAGCCTGCGGGTGATGCGCGAGCCGATTTCGTCGGAGTAGGGAACGTGGGAACCGCGGGCGGTATCCTTGGCATGATAGAGCGCAAAGTCGGCCTTCTGCCGCACGCGCTCCGGCAGCAGGTCGCCCGGGGCCAGTTCGGCATAGCCGATGGTGGCACGCGGCACGATGGGGTTGTCCACCTGCCCGCCGGCGCGGGCCAGCGCCGCGAGGTAGCCGGCCATGGTCTCGTCCAGCGCGCGCAGGGCGGCCGGGTCCTGGACGATCACGGCGAACTCGTCCCCGCCGATCCGGAACAGCGGCTCCGGCGCTGCTGCACGGGAGAGACATTCGGCCACGAGTTGCAGCAGGCTGTCCCCAGCCTGGTGGCCGAAGGCATCATTGGTGACCTTCAGGTTGTCGAGATCGATCACCGCCAGCGCCCAGGCCCCCGGGATCTCGCAGCTCAGGCCGGAAAGCGCGGCATTGAAAGCCGCCCGGTTCGGCAAGTCCGTCAGGGCATCGGTATGGGCGCGGCGGTTGTGGTCTTCCACCCGCCGTTCCCGGTCGAGCGCGATGGCGCACAAGTGGACGCATTGATCGACGATCTCCCGCTCGCTCTGGGTCGGCCCGCGTTTCTCTCCGAAGTAGAAGGCGAAAGTGGCTATCGGCTCGCGGTTCGCCCCCAGGATCGGGCTCGACCAGCAGGCGCGTATCCCGAGCGGCAGGATGAGATCGCGAAAGCCCTCCCAATGCGGATCTTCCGCAATGTCCTGGGAAAGCACCTCGGTCCCGAAATAAAGCGCGGCCCCGCAGGCCCCGATGGTCGGTCCGATTTCAACGCCGCTGACCAGATCGCAAAAGGCAGGAGGAAGCCCCGGACCCGCCAGCGGACGGAGGCATCCATCGGCATCAGCAGTCACAACGGAGCAGATTACATCCGGCGCCAAGCGATTAACTTCACGGCAAAGACGATACACCGTCTCGGATAGCGGCTGCCCCTTGGCAATCATCTCCAAAATAGTGCTTTGAAAGTCAATCACATGAGACATCCGCTGTTTTGCACGCAAGGCCATTGTATCTATGGAAACTTAATTTCCCCGTGATCGGGCATGAAGGGAAACAGCCGATCCGGTTGCTTTCCCGTTTCTGCCGCCCGCTCGGGGACGTTCTCCACCCCATAGGAAGGGCTCCGCGCAGTCGAAGTTCCGCTGGCCGTGACAAAGTCCATGAACATTGCGGCCGCCATCCAAGTAACGTGCCACTGCGCGCGCCCGGCATCATGGCAGGATCAAGACCTTGACGAGAGGGCCAAAGCGCTACTTTAAGGGCCTCATGAAATTGCGCGGCGCCGTTCCTCGCGGTTTCGCTTTAGGGGGTTTAATCCATGAAGTGTGTGCTGGCTTCCGGCGCGGCCGCTCTTGCCGCCTTCCTGTCGCTGCCATCTGCAGCCCAGACCTCGACCTGCTATCTTCTGGGTAATGTCTCCAGTTGCAGCGTCCGATCCGGCGGGGCCAGCGACAACCCGGCCTGGCAGCGCTATTCCTCATTCCAGGAACTGGAGCGGCAGCGAAACGAAAACCAGCAGCGCCGGGAGGACGAGGAAAATCTCGCACAGGCCCGCAAAGGGCAGGAACTTCGCGAGACGGTGGGCGCACTCGTGGCCGATGGAAAATGTGCCAGCGCGAAGCGTGCAGCGCTCCAGGCCGGTGACTTCGCCCTGGCCGAGCAGGCAGCTTCGCTTTGCGAGCCGCCTTCCCGCGCCGGACACTGAGCCGCCCGCCAGCGGCGGGAACCGGCGGCCGGAATTTCGCAACGCTCCGCAGGTTCTCGGCGCCGTGCCGCTTTCGGAAGGGAAATTCGCGCTTGCCGTCAGGCGAATTTCGGCCTCTCAGAGTTGCGACCAGGATCTCCCCGATCCGCCGAAAGGATATGCGCCTTGCTTGACGGCCCCCGCCTCGCCCCCCTCTCCGGCTCCAGTGCCGATGCGCTCGTGGTCCTGATCCACGGCTATGGCTCCAACGGCGATGACCTCATCGCGCTGGCGGCCGCGATGCAGCCCATGCTTCCCGGCGCGGCCTTCGTCGCGCCCAATGCCTCCTCGCAGCTGCCGCACATGGCCGCCGCCTACCAGTGGTGGCCGATCGAGACCTTCTCGATGGCCGAGCGCGCCGCGGGCGCGGCGGCGGCCGCGCCCGGGTTGGACGCCTTCATCACGGCGGAACTGAAAAAGGCCGGCCTTTCCAGCGACCGCCTGCTTCTCGTCGGCTTCAGCCAAGGGACGATGATGGCGCTTCACGTCGGCCTGCGGCGCCCCGATGCAGCAGCCGGCATCGTCGGCATTTCCGGCATGCTCGTGGCGCCGGAAAGCCTGCAGGCGGACATCCGCAGCCGCCCGCCGGTCCTGCTCATTCACGGCACCGAGGATGAAGTCGTGCCGTTCCGCTCGATGGAGATGGCCGCCACCGTCCTCACCGAAACCGGCGTGCCGGTAGAGACGCATGTCTCGCCGGGGATCGGCCACGGCGTGAGCCAGGACGGTCTCGTCGCCGCCACGAACTTCGCGCGGCGCGTCCTGACCTGACGCCGGCACCCGCTCAGGCGAGCGCGCCGAGCCTTCGCCATTTCGGCAAGTCACGGTCCAGGAATGTCCGCGCGCGGCTGCGTGCCTCGCGGCGTTCCTGGACGCCTTCGAGCGGGCTTCCGCCGCGCTGCAGCGTCCTGCCGGATCCGGCGAGCGAAAGGACCAGCCGTTCGGACAGCGCCGTCTCGTCGGCCAGGTCGCCAAGCGCGAGCCAGGCATCGATGAGCATGAGGTCGGCAAAGTCGACAGGCACGGCGCCGCCGATCGCCGGCGCCGCGAGATGGTCGTAAGGCATGCCGCGTACCGCTTCGCGCGCTATGGCCGCATTCAGGCGCTGGGCGGGTGCGTGGTCCGTGCGCGGCGCCTCGATGCCGAGCGTTCCGGCATGTAGCAGCATCAGCACCAGTTGCAGCACTTCCGTCAGATCCTTGCCGCCGGCCTTCGGCAGCACTGCCAGTTCCGCCAATGTCAGCGATCGTTCCGCCAGAGCCTCGACGATCCCGGCATAGGCAGGCGGTTGCAGCGCGAGTTCGCCGAAGGGCGTGCGCACCGACAGGGTTGCCCCGGGTGCAGGGGCATCGAGCAGAAGGAAGCGGGTCTGCGCCGCCCGCTCGCCGGGTGTAGACGTGGGCGTGGGCGTGGGAGGCGCTTCGCCGCGTCGGTAGACGTCGCGCCGATAGAACTGGTTGATGACGAAGTCCTGCACGTCCTGCCGCAGCAGCGGATCGCCCTGCGCCAGGATCGTGTCGCGCAGGGCCGAGGGCAGGAAGGCGGGCAGCAGCGCTTCGGGCAGCGTTGCCGAGCCCGCAAAGGCCAGCCCGACCCCGGCCACCTCGCGGGCGACTTGCGAATGCCACATCGGCTCCCACCCTTCGTGCAGATATTCGTGGGCCAGTTGGGCAATGTCGCGCTTGCGCAGCGAATCCAGCCTCGCGCCGAGCCCGGGCAGCAGCTGGAAGGTGGCAGCGCCCCCGCCGCGCAGCTGTTCGAACAGCGAGATCGAACGGTCCAGGACTTCCGCCACCGGCGCCGCCCTTTCTTCGCGAATAAGCCGCGCCATGTGCCGGAAGGGCATCGTCGCCAGCCAGCCGGGCTGCGCATTGTAGCCGATGTAGACCAGCGCCCCGGGCGCGCTCGCCTGCCCGATGCACTGCAGCAGCGCCTGGCGCACCGGCGCCGTGACCCAGCTGTAGACGCCGTGGAGCGCGACATGATCGAAGCGGCCGAGCGCCCCTGGCCAGGATCGTGCCAGCTCGACGAAGTCTCCCTGGACGAATTGCACATTGGCAAGACCGGCCGATGCCGCGATCCCGTTCGCGTGGTCGACATGCTCGGCCATCAGGTCGATGCCGACGAACGCCCTGTCCGGATTGGCCGCCGCCAGCAGGCACAGCCCGATGCCCTGCCCGCACCCGAGTTCCAGGAAGCGCCCGCCCCCTGCTGCCGAAGTCTCGCCTGCTCCCGCGGCAAGATCCATCCAGGCAGGCGCCATTTCCCGGCAATAGCCGTAAGTGTAGCCTACCGAGACGTCGTAACCATGCGTCCGGTCATCCATCTGTCGCACCCCGATCATAATTCGCCAGTGCCCGGCTTGGCACGCCAACCGTGACGGTTTGACGAAACGGACCGGACGCGGCCCGGGGCCGATCGGCGGCCGGCCTATGGATAGCGGTCGCCTCGCGGCGCCTCGCCCGTGTCAGCGCAGGTTCGCGGCGAGGAAATCGACGAAGACACGGATGCGCGCCGGGGTGCTGTAGCCGCCGACGAACACGGCGTGGATGAACTCCACGTCGCCGGGATTGAACGCCTCCAGAATGGGCACCAGCCGCCCGTCCGCGATCTCGCGCTCCACGCTGAACCGCCCCACCCGCGCCAAGCCGACCCCCGCCGCCGCGAGCTGCCCCAGCGTCTCTCCGTTGTTGGCCTCAATGCTGCCTTTCACGGAAAGCGCGAATTCGCGTCCCTCGCGCAGGAATGGCCAGACCGGCTCGGCCCTGCGAAAGTTGAAGTTGAGACAGTTATGGCCGTGGAGATCCTCGGGTTCCTGCGGCGTGCCGTTCCGCGTGAGGTAGTCCGGCGCGGCCACGATCACCCGGCGCGTTTCGCCCAGCTTCCGCGCCGTCAGCGTGCTGTCGGCCAGCGGTCCGAACCGGATGGCGATATCCGCCTGCCCTGCCGCCACGTCGACCAGTGTGTCGGTAAGCGCGATGTCCACCAGGATATGCGGATGACGCGCTGCGAACGCGCCGAGCAAAGGCACCACGCATAGCCGTCCGTGCGAGAGTGCGGCGCTGATCCGCAAGCGCCCGCGCGGCGCGCCCTGATCGGCGATGAGCTGTTCGGCATCGTCGAGATCGGCCAGGATACGGCGCGCCATCTGGAGATAGGACTGACCTTCCGACGTCAGCGCCAGCGCCCGGGTCGAGCGCAGCAGCAGCCGCACGCCCAGCCGCGCCTCGATCCTGTCGATCGCGCGGCTGACGGCGGAAGGGCTGAGGTCCAGCAGCCGGCCGGCGCCCGAAAAGCTGCCCTGCTCCACCACCGCCACGAACAGTTCGAGCGCACGGGCCCGGTCAGTGCCGCCCGCGAGCTTGGCTTCGCTCAGCATCTTTGCGTCACAGTCAAAATTCCTTCGCGTTCGCGGGCAGTACCGCCTTCGGTATTTTGCCGCCATCTATGCGCCTGCATAGCAAATTCGCCGCTGCCGCGAGAAGGATTGTTCATGGAATATCGTCAACTCGGCTCATCCGGCCTGCGTGTCCCCGCCCTGAGCTTCGGGACCGGCACTTTCGGCGGCAAGGGTCCGCTCTTCGCCGCCTGGGGCAGCAGCGATACCGCCGAAGCGCGGCGCCTGCTCGACATCTGCCTGGAGGCCGGCGTCACGCTGTTCGACACGGCCGATGTCTATTCGAACGGCGCCTCGGAGGAAATCCTGGGCCAGGCGCTCAAGGGCCGCCGCGACGACGCTCTGATCTCCACCAAGACCGGGCTGCCCACCGGCGACGGACCGCAGGACTGGGGCGCCTCGCGCTCGCGCCTGATCGGCGCGGTGGAGGCCGCGCTGCGCCGTCTCGATACCGACCGGATCGACCTGCTGCAGCTCCATGCCTTCGATGCCCATACGCCCGCGGAAGAGCTGATGATCACGCTGGACCGGCTGATCGCCGCGGGCAAGGTCCGCTACGCCGGGGTCTCGAACTATCCCGGCTGGCAGGTGATGAAGGCACAGGCCGTCGCCGACCGCCACGGAATGCCGCGGCTGGTGGCCCACCAGGTCTATTATTCGCTGGTCGGCCGGGCCTACGAGCACGAACTCATGCCGCTCGCGGCGGACCAGGGGCTGGGCGCGCTGGTCTGGAGCCCGCTCGGCTGGGGCCGCCTCACCGGCAAGATCAGCCGCAGTCGCCCCGTACCGGCGGGGAGCCGCCTGCACGATACCGAGCAGTTCGCGCCGCCGGTCGAAACGGAGCTTCTCTACGCCGTGGTCGACGTTCTGGAAGCCATCGCCGGGGAAACCGGCAAGAGCGTGCCGCAGATCGCCCTCAACTGGCTGCTGCGCCGCCCGACCGTCTCCTCGGTCATCATCGGCGCGCGCAACGAGGAACAGCTGCGCCAGAACCTCGGCGCGGTCGGCTGGTCGCTCACTGCCGAGCAGGTCGCCCAGCTCGATGCCGCCAGCGAGGTGCTGCCGCCCTATCCCCACACCCCCTATCGCCAGCAGGAAGGGTTCGCTCGGCTGAACCCGCCGCTGGTCTGAGGACCATCCGATGAAGCTCAATCCCGGCCTTCTGGCCCTGTCCGTCGGCGCTTTCGGCATCGGCGTCACCGAATTCGCACCGATGGGCCTGCTGCCCGTCATTGCCGGAGACCTGGGCGTCTCCATCCCCGCCGCCGGGCTGCTGATCAGCGCCTATGCGCTGGGCGTGGTGCTGGGCGTGCCGGTGATGACTCTCACCACCGGGCGGGTGCCGCGCCGCACGCTGCTGATCGCCCTGGCCGGGATCTTCACCCTGGGCAACCTGCTGGCAGCGGTATCCGGCAGCTACGGCATGCTTCTGGCCGCCCGCGTTTTGACCTCCTTCAACCACGGCGCCTTCTTCGGCGTCGGCTCGGTGGTCGCCGCCAGCCTGGTCCCGCCGCACCGCCAGGCCGGCGCGGTGGCCGCGATGTTCATGGGCCTGACGATCGCCAATGTCGTGGGCGTGCCCTTGGCGACCTGGGCGGGCGAGCACCTCGGCTGGCGCGCCTCGTTCTGGGGCATCGCGGCGCTGGGCGGTGTCACGATGGCGGCGCTGCGGCTGACCCTGCCTCCCTTGCCCTCTACGGACGGCGGCGATGTGGCGGCCGAACTGCGCGTCCTGATCCGCAAGCCCGTTCTCGGCGCGCTGGCCCTGACGATCGTGGGTTCCAGCGCGATGTTCACCGTGTTCACTTATATCACCCCGATCCTGCGCGAGGCGACGGGCGCCTCTCTCGGCTTCGTCACGGCGATGCTGGTGACTTACGGCCTCGGCCTGACGGTGGGCAACTGGCTGGGCGGCAAGTTCGCGGACCGTTCGGTCGATCGCACGCTGATCGTCACCCTGGCTTCGCTTGCCGCGATCCTGATCGCTTTCGCCATGACGATGACCCATGCCGCGCCTAGCGCGATCGTGATCTTCCTGTGGGGCATCGCCAGCTTCGCCCTGGTGCCGCCGCTCCAGGTGCGGGTCATGGACGCAGCCAGCGACGCGCCCAACCTGGCATCGTCCATGAACATCGGCGCCTTCAACCTGGGCAATGCGCTGGGCGCGGCGCTGGGCGGCGGCGTGATCGCTCTCGATCTGGGCTATCCTGCCGTAGCGCTGGCCGGCGCGGCGACCTCCGTCATCGGCCTGGCGGCGCTGCTCCTGACGAGCGGCCGGAGCGCGGCACGCCAGAGCGGTGAAATGGCGGCCGAATGCACCGGCGGCGCGCGGCTATCGTGAGATCTACCAGGCCGTAGCCCCCGCATCCACGGCGATGTCCGCTCCGGTGACGTAACGCGCCTCCGGGCTCGCAAGCCAGGTCGCGGCCCAGGCGATGTCCTCCGGCTCGCCCAGCCGCTTGAGCATGTTTCCGGCCAGGACCCGGCGCCCGAAATCGGGATCCGCCTCCAGGTGCCGGGCCGTGGCCGCCGTCCTGATGAAACCGGGCGCTATCGTATTCGCGCGAATGCCGTGCGGGGCGCCTTCCATCGCCAGTTGCCGCGTCATCGCCAGCACCCCGCCCTTGCCCGCGCAGTGCGCCAGCGCCGGAGACCCCTCCAGCGCATGGCGCGCATTGGCCGATGCGAAGTTGACGATGCTGGCCGTGCCGCTCGCCTTGAGCCAGGGCCAGGCCGCGCGGGTTGCCAGGTAGACGATGTCCAGCTCCCCCGTCAGCGTCCGTTTCCAGTCGGCATAGCTCAGGTCCTCGATCCACGAGAAGACTGCGAATGCCGCCGCGTTGACGAGGACGTCGATCCGGCCGTGCTCCGCACCGATCCTGGCGAAGAGCGCGCTGGTGGCCGCCTCGTCGATGAGGTCGCAGGCCTCGTCGCTTCCCGAAAGGTCGACGCCGATCACCCGCGCACCCTCCTGCCGGAAGATGCGCGCGATGCCTTCGCCTATGCCGTTCGCGGCACCGGTGACCACGGCGATCCTGCCCGCGAGACGATCAGCCATGCGCCATCGCCCCATTGCCGCCGTGCGATGCGCGCGAAGCGATCAGCGCCACGACGACCCCGCCCAGCGCGGCGAGCGACAGGACCGAAAAGGCCCCCAGCAGGCCGCCCGTGTGCCGTCCCGCAAAAGTCACCACCAGCGGGGAGAGAAACTGCCCGAACGCGAAGGCCGATTGCCAGAAGCCCGTTCCCCGGCCGCGAAATTCGAACCTGAGGATCGACATTGACCAGACCAGCAAAGTGGGCAGCAGCAGCCCTGCCCCGATCTGGTTGACGAAGCATCCGGCAAGGAAGCCCGGAACGGTGCCGGACCTTGCCATCAGCATGAAGCCGATGGCCAGCAGGGCGAACTCCAGGAGCAGCAGCCGTCCCACTGCCAGCCGTGTGCCGATGCGCGAATAGATGAAGGTCCCCAGCGGCACGCCGATAGAGGCGATGGATGTCAGGAACCCCCGCTCCGCCGGACTGGCCATGCCGAGTTCGGCCAGCCCGCTGGGCGCCTGGATCTGCACCGTATAGAAGAACACCGAGCCATAGACGGTGATCGCCACGATCATCGCCATCGTCGCCCAGGGAAAGCCTGCCCAGGAGCGGTTGTGCGGCGGTGCATCGGCCTCTTCATCGGCGTTGCCGTCGCGCGACGGCTCCCATGTGAACTTCCAGACGAGCGCGAACATGACCAGCGCCGAGGCATAGGCCCAGAACGGCGTCCGCCAGCCGCCTTCTCCCAGCACCCCGCCGAGGTTGAAGAACAGCAGCGCCGACATCGAGGCGAAGGCCGTCTGCGCAGCCAGCCACTTGTCGCGAGAGGCGCCCTTGTAATAGTCGCCGATCATCGTCGTCGAGAGCACGTAGATCAGGGCCTCGGCAATGCCCACGCCCGCGCGCGAGATCAGGATATGGGTGAGGTCGTCGAGAAACACCGGCATCACGCCGACGACCGCGTAGAGCAGGAATGCCGCCAACAGCAGCCGGCGCCGCCCGAACCAGTCTCCCAGTATCCCCGCCAGCGGACAGAGCAACGCCACGCAGAGCGAAGGCAGCGTGAGGATCATCGGCACCCAGTATTCATGGCCCGGCACCGCGGCGTAGTGTGCCATCAGATCCGGGATGATCGGCGCCAGCAGCACGATGGCCATGGTCGTCAGCGTGATCGGCAGCAGCAGCGATATGCCGGTCAGCAGGCCCGGCTCGGGATGGCGTGTCATTCTCTCCCTTTCTTCGGCCGCCTGTCTCCGGGCCGATAGAAACACAATTTTCAGCTTCCGTCGGTGATGAGCGTACCGCCGTCCACGACGAGATTATGTCCAGTGACGAAAGCCCCGGCATCGGAGGCGAGGAACACGGCGGCGCCTGCCACTTCCGGCGGCGTGCCGGGTCGGCGCAGCGGAGTCATTGCCATGCGGCGGGTCATGAAAGCATCGTCCGCCAGCAGCGGACCGGATAGCTCAGTGGCGATGAAGCCGGGCGAGATCGCATTGACGCGCACGCCGCGCGGCCCCCATTCCACCGCCAGATTGCGCGCCAGTTGCGCGACGCCCGCCTTGGCAAGCGCATAGGCATTGATTCGCCCATTGCCCCGCAATCCCGAGAGGCTGGACACCAGCACCGCCGATCCGCCCCCACGCGCCGCGATCTTCGGCAGTGCGAGATTGCAAAGCGAAACCTGACTGGTGAGGTTGATCGCCATGACGCGGGCATAGTCGGCCATGTCGAGATCGGCGAAGGCTCCCGCCTTGCCGGTGATCCCGGCGTTGCAGACCAGAACGTCCAGCCCGCCGAACTCCGCCACGGCGCGATTCACCAATGCGGCCAGCGCGGTATCGTCGGTTACATCGCAGGGCTGGCCCGGCATACCGAGTTCGGCGGCGACGCGCGCGGTATCCCCTGCATCCTCGCTGGAAATCACCACACGCGCGCCTTGTGCGATCAGCCCCTCGGCAATCGCACGACCGATCCCGCGCGTGGAGCCGGTGACGATCGCGCTCTTGCCGGTAAGGTCGAACATCAGGCCTTACTCGCCGCCTCGTTATAGACGGGATCGACCTGCTCGGGCTTGGCCTCGTCCAGCGGCACACCGTCATGGAGGTACGCAGGCGCTTCGATCAGAATGAAGGCGATGCGGCAGACTTCTGCGGTGGTGTTGCGCCAGAGGTGGTTGGTGCCGCGCTGGACGATGATGCCGCCTTCGCGCACCGTCTTCTTGCGGCCGTCTTCCAGTTCCAGTTCGATCTCTCCCTTCAGCACGATGCCATAGTCAATCGAGTTGGTGCGGTGCATCGGGCTCTGTTTGCCCGGCAGCATGTCGACCACGCGGATCACCGAGCCGCCTTCCAGCGTCGTGCCGGTGGGGCGTTCGCGGCCCTCGGTCTCGTCGTTGTTGTCGGCGGGGACGGTGGCGGTGGTCCAGATCGTCAGGAACGAAGCATCGCCAGAGGGCACCATCCTGGTCGGCGTCACGTCTTCGGAGCGGAACACGGCACGGCCATTTTCGTCATGCCCGGTAACGACGCGCTGGACCGGCGGCAGGCCGGAATCGGAGAGAACCTCGCTCATGCCTTCACAACCTTCTGTTCGATCACGCCGAACGGCGCGCGGCCGTCGGCAAGGGTTCCCTGCATGCGCACGCTGTCGCCAAAGCGCATGAATTCCGTGCGCGGCTCACCGAAATCGACCAGTTCGATCCCGCGCCGCTCGGCAATGCAGGAGGAGCCGATTTCGCGGTAATTCTCGTTGGAGACGGTGCCCGATCCGATCACCGTGCCCGCCACCAGATCGCGCGTGGCGCAGGCATGGGCGACAAGTTCGTGGAAACCATGGCCCATCGGCTCGCCATTGGCGGCGCCGAAGCGCTTGCCGTTCCAGTCCACCAACAGGTCCATGCAGACGCGGCCGCCGCGCCACTGGTCGCCCAGTTCCTCCGGCGTTACCGCGAAGGGCGCCATCGAGCAGGGCGGCTTGGCCTGGACCCAGCCGAAGCCCGTCTTCATCTCCGGCCCGGCCAGCTTCCGCAGCGACCAGTCGTTGATCTGCACGATCAGGCGAATGTGCTTCAGGCAATCCTCGGCGGAAGTGCCCATCGGCACGGCATCGACGATCACGCCGAACTCGCCCTCGAAATCGATGCCGTTCTCTTCGGTGAGGTAGCGCACGTCCTCGACAGGACCGTAAAACTTGTCGGACGTGCCCTGATACATCAGCGGCTTGCCGGTCTTCACCGGCACCACGCCCAGCGCCTTGTCCATCAGTTCGCCGTGGCAGGCGAAAGCCGAACCATCGAGCCACTGCCACGCACGCGGCAGCGGCGCACGCAGCAGCGCAGCGTCGAGCGCCTCGGGAAATTCGGAAATCTCGGCCAATACCGGCGCGACGAAGGCCCAGCTTTCCATCGCCTGTTGCAGCGTATCCACCGGCGCGTGGGCATAATGATCGCCTTCGGGCGAAACGACGACGAGGCGCCCGTCCGGGGTGCCGTCATCGAGAGTGGCGAGGCGCATTGTTCCTTGTTCTCCCAAGAATGCCGTGTCGAAAGGTTTTTGCTTGAGAACCGGGCTAGCGAAGCCCCCTTGCGGCAACAACGGCATAGGATCGATAGCAAGGCATCGATAACATGCGATGGTCCCCGCTCGCTCCCCGGCGCTAGGTCCGGTGAAAATCACGTCACACCGGATCGGGAGAATATCATGGCCATCTGGCTGAAGCGCGGCGCCACTGCCGAGGCAAAGGCAGACGCAGACCGCAAGGTCCGCGACATCGTCGAGGCGGCGCTCGCCGATATCGAGAAGCGCGGCGACGAAGCGGTGCGCGACATGTCGATCAAGTTCGACGGCTGGGACCGCGACGACTATCGCCTCAGCCAGGCCGAAATCGACGCCTGCGTCGACAGCCTGACCCCGCAGGAACGCAAGGACATCGAGTTCGCGCAGGCGCAAGTGAAGAACTTCGCCCAGATCCAGCGCGATTCGATGAAGGATGTCGAGGTCGAGACGCTGCCCGGCGTGGTGCTGGGCCACAAGAACATCCCGCTGGGTTCAGCAGGCTGCTACGTGCCCGGTGGCAAGTATCCGCTGCTTGCTTCCGCGCACATGTCGGTGATCACCGCCAAGGTCGCGGGCGTGAAGCGCGTCATCACTTGCGCCCCGCCGTTTCAGGGCCAGCCGGCACGCGCCATCGTCGCCGCGCAGGCCATGGCCGGGGCCGACGCGATCTATGCGCTGGGCGGCATTCAGGCGGTGGGCGCCATGGCGATCGGCACGCAGAGCATCGATCCGGTCGATATCCTGGTTGGCCCCGGCAATGCCTTCGTCGCCGAGGCCAAGCGCCAGCTTTTCGGCCGCGTCGGCATCGACCTTTTCGCCGGACCGACCGAAACCCTCATCATTGCCGACGAGATCGGCTGCGACCCTGAAATCTCTGCCACCGATATCCTCGGCCAAGTCGAGCACGGCCCGGACAGCCCCGGCGTGCTGCTGACCAATTCCGAAAAGTTCGCCCGCGCGACCATGTCAGAGATCGACCGCCTGCTCCAGATCCTCCCCACCGCCGACCATGCGCGCAAGGCGTGGGAGACTTTCGGCGAAGTGATCGTGGCCGACAGCTACGAAGAGATGGTCAAGGTCG
>Ga0160437_1000967_pt1 | contig 13569 bp, 9 predicted proteins | sample HID1975I_E0MG_FD_108227 | JGI IMG/M metagenome (GOLD analysis project Ga0160437, IMG submission 108227) | Enriched soil microbial communities from UW Madison campus, WI, USA - HID1975I_E0 MG | ecosystem: Environmental > Terrestrial > Soil > Unclassified | place: USA: Madison, Wisconsin... | reverse complement strand
CGGCCGCCGACGTGATGTGCATCTGCTTGGACGCTTCGATGCGACGCGCGGCGGCCTGCACGCGCGCGCGGTCGGCTTCGGTGGGCACCAGGCGGCACAACACTTCGGGCGGCTCAATGGCCAGCAGGATCTTGGTGCCCGTCTGCAAGATCTCGTGTTGCTCGGGTGAGAACAGCAGCGTCATCAGGTCCAGCACCAGGTCGCTGGCGTTCAGCGCCGCGATGGCGGCCGGGTTACCCGTCAGCGGGGTGGCGCCCAGATAGGCCAACGCGTCGCGGCTGATGGATTTCTCGGCGTTGACGGGCGGCAGGTCCAGCCGGTTGACGCGGGCACCCAGGTCGGTGGCGGCGGCAATCGCGCAGCGCAGCGTTTGCGGATGCGTGTCGGCGCCAGTCAGCACCGTGACGATCTGCCCGGCTTCAAGCCGGGACAGCGTCAGCACCTGCTTCCAGGCGTGGATCAAATCGATATCGCTGACGGACATGGCGGGCTCCTTGAATCAGCGGATTGAGGAAAAGGCGTGTCAGTCGACGTTGCTGCCAAGGAAATCGCCAAAGGCCGCGTAGAAGCCGGCTTCGTTGTCCCACGGAATCATGTGGCCCGCGTCGGGCACGCGCACATGCTGCGTCTGCGGCGCCAGGCCCTGCCATTCGGCCACGTCGTCGTCGCCGACCACGCCGCCTTTTTCAGCGGTCATCAACAACAGCGGAATTTTGATCGCGGGCAGGTCGGCATGGATGTCGTCGCGGCCAAAGTCTTCAAAGCTCTGCACGATGGCGGGTTCAAAGCAGGTGTGCAGCCATTGTGCGCGCAACTGGCGCTGGGCTTCGGTCCAGGTGGGGCAGAAGGCCAGCATGGCTTCGGCGGTCATGCCGTGCGTGGCTTGCCGGATGGAATCCACGTACCAGGCCAGGTTGGCGGGGTAGGCGCGGCGGCCCGGGCCGGAGACGGGCGGGTCCACGATGACCAGGCGCGTCAGGCCTTCAGGCTGCCCGCGCGCGGCGCGCACGGCGATGCGCCCACCCATGGAATGGCCCACCAGCGCGTAGTTCGTCAACCCTAGCGCCTGCGCGAACGCGGTGACGTCAGCGGCTTGCGCGTCCAGCCCGTAGTCCAACCCGGGACCGGATGCCGACAAGCCACGGCCGCGCACGTCCAGCACATAGGTGTCGAACTGGCGGCCCAGGTGTTCGGCCACAAAGCCCCAGGTAACGGCGGGGCTGGTGATGCCGGGAATCAGGATGACGGCGGGGCGCTCAGCGCGATCGCCTGCCGTGCCGCCATAGCGCAGGTAGTGCTGGCGAATGCCGTTGGCGTGCACGTGGCCGCCATAGAGGTACGTGCTGGCGGCTTGGGTCATTGTGCGTTCCTGGAATAGGGGTAAGCGCCCGAGAGCAGCGCGCCGGCGCCGGGTACCACCGGGTCCATGCCCAGTTCCTTGAGGATGGCGTAGGTGGTGGCGATGGAGGCGGTGAGCACGGGCTTGCCGGTTTCGGCTTCCACTTGCGAGACGGCGGGCAGCGACGGCATTTGCACGCAGGCGGACAGCACGATCACATCGGCGTCGGCCACGTTCATGCCGGCGACGATGCCGGGCAGCTTGGCGGGGTCGTGGCGGCCCACGTCCAGGTTGTCGGGGATTTCCAGGGCGCGCCAGTCCACGATTTCAAACCCTTCGGCGGCGATGTAATCCATGACCAGTTCGGTCAGCGGAATCATGTAGGGCGCCACCAGCGCAATCTTCTTCGCGCCCATGACATGCAGCGCGTCGACCAGCGCGCCGGCGCTGGTGATGACGGGCGCCGACGCGCCGTTTTCAGCGGTGCGCTCGGTCAGGCGCTTTTGCGACACGCGGTGGTAGCCGCGCCCCATGGCCATGATGGCCACCAGGCAGGCGTAGCCCAGCACGTCGACGCGCGCGTCGCTGAGTTCCAGCGCGCAGCGGTCGCTTTCGGCATCCATGGCGGCCAGCTCTTCCTTTTGCACCTTCTTCATCCGCATGCGGCTGGAGTGGAAAGTAAAGCGGTCACTGGGGCGTAGCGATGAGTGCGCCGTCAGCATGGCGGGCACTTCGGTTTCCATCGTGGTGTTCGAGCTGGGAACGATCTGGCCGATTCGGAATGTCTTCGTCATGGAGAAGCCTTGAAAAGGGGCGGGCCTAGGGTTTTCGATAAATTCAAAAGAAGCGTATACGCTCTATTCTTGCAAAGAGCGACGCAGATGACCAGCCCGGTTTCAGTAGTGGTTTTCACCTAATGTTGTGAAATCTATGCACTGTTTTGGTGACGCGTCTTGGGGTTTACGCTTGGATCGAAGATTTCTGTATCGATAAATTAAGCGTGTACGTCATAATTTTCAAGAATTTGCTTTCCCAGTCTTTCACTATCCAGCAAGGAGAAGTTCCGTGTCTACATCCCCTCGTATCGCTATCGTTGGCGCGGGCCTTGGCGGCGCCGCCACCGCCGCGCTGCTGCTCAAGGAAGGGCTGAACGTCCGCGTCTACGAGCAGGCGCCCGGCTTTTCGCGGTTGGGGGCCGGCATCCACGTGGGGCCGAACGTCATGAAGATCCTGCGCCGCATCGGCATCGAAGACGCGCTCAATGCCCAGGGCTCGCATCCGGACTTCTGGTACAGCCGCCATTGGGAAACCGGCGACATCCTGGCGCAGATTCCGCTGGGCGATTACGCCGTCAAGGAATACGGGGCGTCGTATCTGACCGTGCACCGTGGCGACTTCCACGCTTTGCTGATCGACGCCTTGCCCAAGGGCGTGCTGGCTTATGACAAGAGCCTGACCCGCGTGGAAGATCGCGGCGACGTGGTCATCATGCACTTTGCCGACGGCACCTCTGAAGAAGCCGACATCGTCATCGGCGCCGACGGCGTCAATTCCCGCATTCGTGAAGAACTGCTGGGGCCCGAGTTGCCCAAGTACGCGGGCTACCTGGCGCACCGCGCCGTGTTCCCGACGCCGCAGACCAAGCCCGGCATGCTGCCCTTTGATTCCTGCGTCAAATGGTGGAGCGATGACCGCCACATGATGGTCTACTTCGTCACCAGCAAGGCCGACGAGCTTTACTACGTGACGGGTGTACCGGTGGAACACTGGGACTTGAACGACCGTTGGCTGCCCAGCAGCAAGGACGAAATGCGCGAAGCGTTCAGCGGCTGGCACCCCACCGTGCAGGCGCTGATCGACGCCACGGTTGAAGTCACCAAGTGGTCATTGCTGGAACGCGACCCGCTGCCGCTCTGGAGCCGTGGCCGTCTGGTGTTGCTGGGCGACGCCTGCCACCCCATGAAGCCGCACATGGCGCAAGGCGCGGCCATGGCCATTGAAGACGGCGCCATGCTGGCACGCTGCTTCAAGGAAGTGGGCGTGAACAATCACGAATTGGCCTTTGCGCTGTACGAGGCCAACCGCGCGGAACGCGCCAGCAAGGTGCAACGCATTTCGCACGACAACACCTGGCTGCGCACGAATGAAGACCCGTCGTGGTGCTTTGGCTATGACGTGTTCAACGAACCGCTGGTGGACCCCAAGACGCGGGCCGCGGCCTGACGACCTGTCCGCCGCGCGGGCGTGGGGGCTTGCCCCCAGGCCCGTGTCGCGGCAACCTTCGTACTTCTCAAAACCCGGACACGCGCCACACGCCATGGGATCCACCGTCAATTCAAGCAGCACCCCGCCTCCGATCCGCCTGAGCGTGAACGGAAGCGAGTGCGAGGTGCCCGCGGCCTCCGACACGGCGCTGCTGCACGTGCTGCGCAATGACCTGGCGCTGAACGGCCCGAAGTACGGCTGTGGCTTGGGCGAATGTGGTGCATGCACGGTGTTGATCGACGGTGTGGCCGCGCGGTCTTGCGTGATTCCGGTGCGGGCGGCGCAAGGGCGCGCCGTGGTCACGCTGGAAGGCTTGGGCACGCGCGGGCAACCCGGCACTACGCAGCAGGCTTTCATTGACTGTCAGGCGGCGCAATGCGGCTATTGCCTGAACGGCATGATCATGACGGTGGAGGCGCTGCTGCGCCGTAACCCTAATCCTAGTGAAGACGCGCTGCGCAGCGAACTGCACCACAATCTGTGCCGCTGCGGCACGCACGTGGAGATCATGCAGGCGGCGTTGCGGGCGGTGCGTTTGCGGGCGGAGGGTGGAGATGTGCCCGGCTCGCAAGCGGCGGTTGGGGGCGGTGTTGTGGGTGTTTCGGGTGTGCCGGGTGTTGTGGGCGTTGTGGGCGTTGCCGACGGCGGATCCACACGATGAGTTCGGATACCTTGGCGTTGCCGCACCATCGCGCGGGTTTGTCCGCTACCTTGCCCGCCGACTTGCTGCACGGCGTGGCGTTGCGCCCGCCCAGCGTGTTGTGGGACGGCGCGCGGTATCGCGGCAGTGTCTTGCAGCATGCGCAGTTGGATCAGGCGCGTGGGCTTGCCGGTGTGGTGATGGCGGTGCAGCGCACGCACTTTGCTGGTGTGGTGGCGGTGTCGCCGGTTCACGCGCGGCAAGCGGCCGTGGCCTTGATGCCCGTGTGGCAAGCCCAGGATGCCGTTCAAACCCCGCGCGTGGATGCGGCTGACCCGGACCAGATTCGTTATGGCATGCGCCTGCCGTCATCCGAGCCGCGAGCCGGTGCACGGGCGACGGTATGGGCACTGAACGGACACGCCAGCGTGTGGCTGCCGGCATGCACGGCCGCCACGCAAGCCCAGATCCGCCGCGAACTGGCGGCGCTGCTGCAACAAGCGGAAGACACGATCAATGTCACGGTGGATGGCGTGGTCGACGGCGCGGTCTCCAAAGGCCAGGACGCGGTGCATCCGCTGGACTTGATGGACGCCGCCGCCGAAGCGGCGCTGCTGTCGCAAGCCGTGGGCCGGCCGGTGTGCGTGGCCTGCCAGTCTGGTGTTGCTGATGAGTTGGTGTTGCGTGTGCCGGTGGCTGGTGCTGAGTCCGCGTCCGTTGCTTCTGACGCCGCTGCATCTAATGCCGTTGCTTCGAACGCCGCTGCCTCCAACGCTGCTCCCTCGAACGCCTCTACCTTGACGCCGCAACCTGCATCGATTGCCGATGGTGGCGTTGCGGCGCTGCTGTCCGACGCATCTTGGGCAGTGCGCCCCAGCCTGGCGCGGCTGTTGAGCCAACCGGGGCAGGCAAGCGCGTCGGCGTATGCGACGGTATGCGGCGCATCGGTAACGTCGTCCCGACGCGCGCTGCCGCCGTTGCGCGCAAGCGTCGATGAACTGAACGCCGCGCAAGTCTTCGCGCAAGAAAGCCGGTGGCATGAGAACGCGCTGGCCCACGACAAAGATCCCATCGCATGGCGCTTGGAACACTTGCCGGAAGGCAAGGGCCGAGACCTGGCGAGCCAAGTCGTTGACCGCGCAGCGTCGCACGCCGACGACGCCCCTGCGCCACGCCCGGGCCTGCTGCATGGCACGGGCTTTGCCACCGCACAGGTGCAATGCGTGGATGACGATGGCGCCGCCCGCATGGTGTGGAGCGCCTGGGTGGCCGAGGTGTCGGTGCAGCCTCAGACCGGCCATGTCGACGTCACGCGCGTGGTGGCGGGGCACGACAGCCAGCACCTGCAACCAGCGCAAGCTGCGTCCATGCAGGCCGAGATCGAACAACAAACCCCGTGGCTGCTTGCCAACGCCCGCCGCCTGCTGGCGGGGCCGCCGGCCTTTGACGATTGGACGAGTCCATCGCAGCAGGACGACGCCGAGACTGCGATCGCGTTGCGCCGCGACGCAGGCGGTGACGGCATGGTTCAGCGCGATGCCACGGCCAACGCGCTGGATGGCGTGGTGAAGCAAGGGCAGTTGGCCGTGGACGGCGTGGTCACCTTGCCCGCTGCCGCCGCCATTGCCAACGCCATCCACAACGCAACCGGCGTGCGCCTGCGGCAAGCGCCGTTCGACACAGAATCCTTGCGCTTGGCATTGGCGGATCAACGCCCAGCGCGCGGGCGTGGTGTGTTGGCGCGTGGCTGGATGTGGCTGGCAGCCGGGATGGCAGGGCTTGCTGGCGTCGCCGCCGCGCTCTGGCCGCTGAAGCCCGCGTTGCCACTTACGGCAGGCCCAGACGTTTCCCTGTATTCAATGCGCGCCATCGAACGCGGCCGCCTTGTCGCCGCCGCGGGCGATTGCATCGCCTGCCATACCGCGCCAGGCGGCAAGGCCAACGCGGGCGGGCTGGCGCTCGACACCCCCTTCGGCACGATCTATTCCACCAACATCACGCCCGACAACGACACCGGCATCGGCCGCTGGTCATACCCCGCTTTCGAACGCGCGATGCGCCAGGGCGTGCACCAAGATGGTCGCCAGCTCTATCCCGCATTTCCGTACACCGCCTATGCCAAGCTGAGCGATGCGGACATGCAGGCGCTGTACGGCTACCTGATGTCGCAACCCGCCGTAAAGTCCGAGCCGCCAAAAACGGAGTTGGCCTTCCCGTTCAATATGCGTCCGCTCTTGGCGGGCTGGAATGCGCTGTTCCACGATGCCACGCCCTTCACGCCGGACCCGTCACGCAGCGCGCAATGGCTGCGCGGCGCGTATCTGGTGGAAGGCGTCGGCCACTGCGCCGCCTGCCATTCGCCGCGCAACCGCTTGGGCGCGGAGAAGAAGGGCGTGCATTACCTGGCCGGCGGCGAAGCCGAGGGCTGGACCGCGCCTGCTCTGAATCAACTGGCTAGCGGCCCGCGTGCCTGGACGGGCGATGAGCTGTTTCAGTATCTGCGCACCGGCTATTCACCGAGCCACGGCGTGGCGGCTGGGCCGATGGCGCCTGTCATCCACGGCTTGGCTGAATTGCCGGACAGTGACGTGAAGGCCATCACGACGTACTTGCTGGATTTGCCGAAGCCGAAGGGTGAGCCCGCTGCGGCGCCTGTGGCGCCGGCATCTTCTTCTCCAGCAGCTTCGCCCTCGCCCTCGTCATCGCCTTCGCCTTCGCCGTCGCCCTCATCGCCGTCTTCGCTATCGCCTGCCGCCGCGACCACGACCACGACCGCGCCATCGCCCGCGCCCGCCGCCGCGACGATCCAATCCCTTCAAGGTCGACGCGCCAACGGCGAACGCATTTATCAGAACGCCTGCGCGGTCTGCCACGAAGCGGGCAGCGGGCCCACGCTGTTTGGCGCCAAGCCCTTGCTAAGCGCCAACACCAACCTGCATGCCGCCACGCCAGACAACCTGATTCAGGTGATCCTGCACGGCATTCAGGAGCCCGCCGATGACGCGCTGGGATACATGCCGGGCTTCAAAGACAGCCTGGACGACAAGCAGGTCGCCGATCTGCTGGGCTATTTGCGGGAACGTTTTGCGCCGGACGAAGACGCCTGGCCCGATCCCACCACGACGATTAAACGGCTACGCAACCATGCGGAGCTGAATTAAGGAAAACGCGGCCATAACGCGTGCGGCTTTAGTGATGATCACATCAAGGGGTTTCATCTATGTCAGCTTCATTGGTTTCCGTGGACAAAGCCATTCAGGTGGCGGGCGTCGGCAAGTTTCAATATCGGCTATTCGTGATATTCGGCCTGGTCTGGATGGCCGACGCCATGCAGGTGCTGTCCATCGGCTTTTCCGCGCCGTCCATTGCAAAGACCTTCGGCATCACCGTGCCGCAAGCGCTGCAAACGGGCACGCTCTTCTTCATCGGCATGCTGATCGGCGCGTTCATGTTCGGCCGCATGGCCGACCGCATCGGGCGCCGCCCGGTGTTGATGATCGCGGTGGTCATCGACGCCTGCGCGGGCGTGGCCTCGGCCTTCGCGCCTGAGTTCACGTGGTTGCTGTTCCTGCGCTTCCTGACGGGCATCGGCGTGGGCGGCACGCTGCCGGTGGACTACACGATGATGGCCGAATTCCTGCCCAGCGCGCGCCGTGGCCGCTGGCTGGTGCTGCTGGAATCGTTCTGGGCCGTGGGCACCATCTTCCTGGCGCTGCTGGCCTTGGCGGCGGTGTCGTGGGGCGACGACGCCTGGCGCGTGATCTTCTTCGTCACCGGCCTGCCCGCCTTGATCGGTGTGGTGCTGCGCTTCTACATCCCTGAATCGCCGATGTACTTGAACCGCAACGGCAAATCAGACCAGGCGCGCAAGGTGCTGGAACGGGTGGCCCGCGTGAACCGCCGCGACGTCGAAGTGCCCGCGCTGCAACCGGAAACGCCCGTCCATAAATCCATCTTCGCCTTGTTCTCGTCCAGCTACCGCCGCCGCAGCATCGGGCTGTTGCTGGCGTGGGCGCTGATCTCCATTGCCTACTACGGCGTGTTCGTCTACCTGCCCATCAAGCTCAGTACCGCCGGCTTCGCCTTCATGCGCGGCCAGGAATTCCTGGTGTTGTTGGCGCTGGTGCAGTTGCCAGGCTTTGCGCTGTCGGCCTATGGCGTGGAACGCTGGGGCCGCAAGCCCACGCTGATCGGCTTTTTGATCTTGAGCGCCGTCGGCTGCATGCTGTATAGCCTGGGCACCGCACCCGCCGTGGTGATCGGTTCCACCTTGCTGATGAGCTTTTCGCTGCTGGGCACCTGGGGCGCGCTGTATGCCTTCACGCCCGAGGTCTACCCGACCGATTTGCGCGCCAGCGGCATGGGCATGGCGGGCGCCGTGGCGCGTTTTGGCGGGCTGTTCGCACCGGCCATCATCGCACCCATCATGACCAGCCACTTCACGCTGTCGCTGGTGGTGCTGTCCAGCATGCTGCTGGCGGGGGCGGTAGCGATCGCGTCGGTGGACGTGGAATCGCGTAATCGCGCGCTGGATTGATGGTGGAGTAAATCGCGGCGGCGCTGGCATGAATGCCGGCGGCGCAGTTGCCAAGAACGGCGACGAACAGCTCAGACCTGTTCGTCGCCGTTCAGCATTTTGGTCAGCAGAAAATCCAGCGCCAGGCGCTCGGCGGGGTTCAGATTGCCGTAGGTGCTTTCGGTGATCTGCTTGGCAAACGGCTCCATCTCTTGCACCAGCGCCTGCCCCACGGGCGTCAGGCTGACCACCACCTTGCGCCGATCGACGGGGTCGTGGTCCACCTGCACCAACTCGCGCTGCTTCAAGCGGTCCACCACGCCGCGCACGGTGGCCTGGTCAATGACGGTCGCCTTGACCAGATCTGCCAGCGAGCTCGCGCCATGGTCCCGCACCGAACACAGCACGACAAACTGCGCGGCGGTGAGCTGGGAGTCGGGAATGTAATGCTGAAACAGCGCGGTGTGCCGCTGATAGACACGCCGCAGCAGGTGACCTATCTGATCAGAAAACAAATAGCCTTCCGTGTTGGACGAGGACTTGCCTTTTACGTTGCGCATAAGCCTATCCGAAGCGATGCAGGGGTCATGATGATTTTTATCAACGGGATGCGGGTTGCCTAGTTTGCCAGCAGCGTGACGGTTTGTGGGTTGTATGTGCGGGTTGCGCTGCCGCAGCTTGCATAAGGCGCTGCGCGTTCGGGTATGCCTGTTGCGCGTATGCCTAGTTTGTTTTTGGGCAGATGGACCTGCACAAAGCGTTCGACCTCGACCGTGCCGTCGGGCAGGAAATTCAGCTGAAGACGCATCAGCGTGGATTCTCCGTCAACGGGCTCGGGGTTGCGAAACGCTGGAACCTGTAGGGTCGCGGTGTGCCAGGGGTGGTGGGGGGTGGCTGCGCTAGCCGTTTGCCAGCGCAGCACCACCGGCCGGCTCAGAATAATAAACGCGGCACCGATCGGCCGCGCAAAGTCATGGCAGGTAGCCGGCAGCGGCGCAACGGATGCCAGCGCGCGGTCGCCAATATCCAGCGTCTGCCCGTTCACTTCAAGCCGGGCAATGGCGCTGGATGTGTAGTTGACCGCACTGAGCAACACCAGCCCGTGCTGCCCCTGCCGATCCAGACGTTCCTCCGTCATCCCCGCCAAGCGATTCAACGCGGGCGCGACTTCCACGTGATCGGGATAGTGAAAATACAGATATCGCAACATCGACTTATCCGGCTTGTTCAACGCCGATGAAAAGCGCGCCAAGTCCGGGTAGGCAAGGCGGGTCATCGGCAACGATGCGCCGGCAGCATCGCCCAAATCGGTGCGATACGTGTACTGCGCGATATCGTCGCGCAAGCGCGTGCCGTCGTAGGGAAAAGGCTGCGTGGCAGTCGGGCTGGGATAGCGGTTGAAAACCATGAACCGCTGAGGTTCGTTGGCGGTAAGCGGCATGCTAGGCCCCGCGCCGGACGACGTGCTGGCGTAAGGCGTGGCGTCAATCCGAAGATCTTTGCCGCTTAGGTTGACGTGCGTTTCCGCAATATAGGGATGCGCGTCGCTGAAGCGGTCACGCTTGGACTTTTCGAACGATTCGCTGGCCGGGTAGATCAGCATGGAGATGAGCGTCGGCAAGAACAGCCACGCATGGACCCGACCCGGCACCTGACCCCGATCGCGAGAAAGGTAGTAGAGCCAGACGATGACCAGCAGGACGGCTAGTGGTACCCCTACCCAGATTGCGGCGGTGAGAAGGGCGACGATGCCCCAGCCTAGATTGGGAGTGAGCGCGGCGGTAAGGCCAAGGAACGCAAGCCAGCCGGCCAGGGCGATCGAGATGATGAGGCCGAAGAGGTAATGCCGGTAGGGGGTGGTCGTCATTGCGCGGGGATGCGGGCAATTAATTAAACAAGAAGAAGTACATCACTTAGCGAGCGGAGAGAGTCGCTGCTAGCGGGCGTGGATGCCTGCCTATTCAAGTGATACCCATGTATGCCGAATTTTCGCGGCCCGACCATATCGGCTTCGATGGTGTCTCCCACCATGAGAATCTCATCGGGTTGGCAGCCAACACCATCACAAAGGTATTGGTAAATCTCGGGCTGCGGCTTGACCGCGCTGGCTTCGTACGACCAAGCGCAGAAGTCTGGCTGGACGGTCAACAGTTTTCGTACGGGCGGCCCGTACGGCGCGGCAAGGTTGGAGCAGAGCGCTACTTTTATGCCTCGATCTTTCAAGGCGGCCATCGTGGGAATGGCATCATCAAAGAGAGAGATCGACTGGATCTCTTCATGCAGTTCAGCTTCCAACGCGCATAGATCTTCTTCGCTGATCATTCCGCCAAACAAACTTGCCGCTTGTCTGAGGTCGAGCACGTTGCTCATTGCTCGAACACCGTCGTCGCTCTGTCGACGACGACCGGCTTCGTGTAGCAGACGGACCAACTTTCGAAAGGGACGGGTGGGCCGCTCGATGCGGACCAATGTTCCAAACACATCAAATGCTACGGCCTTGATTGCCATCGGAGCTCCGGTTTGTCAGAGTTCATGTCCACGGGGAGGTGGGCGGGTGGAGGCAAGCTTATCGCAAGGGTGGTTTTAGCGGCGAGACGGCCGGGCGGAGTTGAAAGGGGGCGTGAATGTGGGGGCCTGATGTGCGGCTGGAAATAAAGGTGTCCGCCCACGCTACAAAATTCAATCAGCCGAATTGAAGTGTGGTGCTTTGCAGATTGCTGTGAGGAAGGGGGCTATACCCAGTTTGGGTATGGTCGTACCCAGTTTGGGTATGGTCGTACCCAAATTGGGTATGTTGCACCGAGCCTGTCAGCGACTCCAACGTCCGTGCCAACTTCCACAAGCAGGCTTGTATTCGGCGCACGTTTTGCGTGGTTTGGGCAACGCAGTCTGGGCCAACTCCATGCCTCAGAAATGAGAAGGCCCAAACATGTTGCCGGACTAGCCGGCGACAGAGGTTTGGGCGCGATTGAGCTGATTGTTGTCTGTATAGGCTTGGGGTGTCAAGCTGCTGGTGGGTGTGCCGACTAGGTGCTGGTAGCCCTTTCTTCACATGGTATCGGCCAGTTCGCCCGGCGAAAAATACCACTCGTTTTTTTTGTGCGAATGAGGTCGGCAGAGGTGCCTCACGGGGGACTGCCTCAGTCAATTCGCTGGGTAGGGCAATGCTATGGAGGGGAGATGATGCGATGGACGAAGCGTGTTTAACGCGCGTCACATGAGGAATTCTGGTGCCCGGGGCCGGAATCGAACCGGCACGCCTTGCGGCGGGGGATTTTGAGTCCCCTGCGTCTACCAATTTCACCACCCGGGCAAGGGGGTCGCGAACACGTCCAGATGACGGCTGCGGGAGAACGAAGACAGCGATTATATGCGTACTTTCAAAAATTGTCAGGCGGCCTCAAATCCAGCCCCTGATCAAGGCCGGATCCGCCCGGCCATCCAGCCGAAAACGGACCCAGCCCTCAAGCACGACCTACTTCTTTTCGGGCAAGAACCAGTTCATCACCAAGGCGCAGATCCCGCCGGTGGCGACACCGGATTCCAGCACGCTCTTCACTGCGTGCGGCAGGTGCGACAGAATTTCCGGCACTTGCGACACGCCCAGCCCCAAGGCCAGCGACACCGCGATGATCAACAACGCACGGCGGTCCAACTGGATGCCGGCCAGGATGTTGATGCCGGATGCGGCGACGGCGCCGAACATCACCATGGCGGCGCCGCCCAGTACGGGCTCGGGCACGGCTTGCAGCACGCCGGCCACGCCGGGGAAGAGGCCCAGCAGGATCAGCATGCCGGCGATCCATACGCCGACGTGGCGGCTGGCGATGCCGGTCAGTTGGATCACGCCGTTGTTCTGCGCGAAGACCGAGCTGGGGAAGGTGTTGAACACGCCCGCCAAGAGCGAGTTCGCGCCGTTGACCAGCACGCCGCCCTTGATGCGCTGCATCCACAGCGGGCCTTCGACGGGCTGCTTGGACACCTTGCTGGTGGCGGTGACGTCGCCGATGGCTTCCAGCGACGTGACCAGGTAGATGATCAGCATCGGCACGAACAGCGCCCACGAGAAGCCCAGGCCGAAATGCAGCGGCACGGGGATCTGGAACAGGGCGGCTTCGCGCGCGCCGGTGAAGTCCAGTCGGCCCATGGCGGCGGCGGCGATGTAGCCGACGGCCAGCGCCAGCACCAGCGCGGTGCTGCGGATCCAGACGACGGGCACGCGGTTCAGCAGGATGATGGTGCCCAGCACCAGGCCGGACAGCGTCAGGTTCTCGGCGCTGGCGAAGGTGCCGTTGGCCATGGCGCCAAAACCTCCGCCCATGCTGATCAGGCCGACCTTGATCAAGGTCAGGCCAATCAGCAGCACGACGATGCCGGTTACCAGCGGGGTGATCAGGCGTTTGACGAAGGGCAGGATGCGGCTGATGCCCATTTCCACGAACGATCCGGCGATGACGACGCCGAAGATCGCGGCCATCACGGCTTCGACCGGCGTGCCTTGCTTGACCATGACCGAGCCCCCGGCGATCAGCGGCCCCACGAAGTTGAAGCTGGTGCCTTGCACGATGAGCAAGCCGGCGCCCAGGGGGCCGAAGCGCTTGCATTGCACATAGGTGGCGATGCCGGAGATGACCAGCGACATGGACACGATCAGCGTGGTGTCGCGGCTGCTGACGCCCAGTGCCTGGCAGATCAAGAGGCCGGGGGTGACGATGGGGACCAGGATGGCCAGCAGGTGCTGCAACGCGGCGACAAAGGCGACGGGCGGCGCGGGGCGGTCGTCGGGGCCGTAGACGAGATCAGCGCTGG
>Ga0160437_1000966_pt1 | contig 13578 bp, 11 predicted proteins | sample HID1975I_E0MG_FD_108227 | JGI IMG/M metagenome (GOLD analysis project Ga0160437, IMG submission 108227) | Enriched soil microbial communities from UW Madison campus, WI, USA - HID1975I_E0 MG | ecosystem: Environmental > Terrestrial > Soil > Unclassified | place: USA: Madison, Wisconsin... | reverse complement strand
GCCAACCCGGCAGCGCAGCAGCTGCTCGCCCAGAGTTCGCGTAAATTATTCGGTACACCGCTGCCGGAACTGTTGAGTTATTTTTCGCTGAACATTGAGCTGATGCAGGAAAGTCTGCTGGCGGGACAGGGTTTCACAGACAACGAAGTGACGCTGGTCATCGATGGCCGCTCGCACATTCTGTCGTTGACCGCTCAGCGGCTGCCTGATGGCCTCATTCTGCTCGAGATGGCGCCGATGGATAACCAGCGTCGTCTGAGCCAGGAACAGCTGCAGCACGCTCAGCAGGTCGCTGCACGCGATTTGGTGCGCGGCCTGGCCCATGAAATTAAGAACCCGCTTGGCGGCCTGCGTGGCGCGGCTCAGCTTTTGAGTAAGGCGCTGCCTGATCCGTCATTGTTGGAATACACCAAAGTCATCATTGAGCAGGCCGACCGCCTGCGCAATCTGGTGGACAGGCTACTTGGCCCACAGCAACCAGGAATGCATGTCACTGAAAGCATTCACAAAGTGGCTGAGCGTGTAGTGAAACTGGTGTCGATGGAGCTTCCGGAAAACGTGCGTTTAACGCGCGATTACGATCCAAGTTTGCCAGAATTGCCGCACGATCCCGACCAGATAGAGCAAGTTTTACTGAATATCGTGCGTAATGCCTTACAGGCGCTGGGACCGGAAGGCGGAGAGATTATTCTTCGGACCCGTACCGCATTCCAGTTAACGCTCCACGGCGTGCGCTACCGTCTTACCGCCCGTATTGACGTCGAAGACAACGGACCGGGCATCCCCTCTCACCTGCAGGATACGCTGTTTTATCCGATGGTCAGTGGGCGCGAAGGCGGCACCGGTCTGGGCTTATCCATCGCCCGCAGCCTGATCGATCAACACTCCGGTAAAATTGAGTTCAACAGTTGGCCGGGCCATACAGAATTTTCGGTTTACCTGCCCATTCGGAAATAGAGGTGCATTTTATGCAACGAGGGATAGTCTGGATCGTTGATGACGATAGTTCCATCCGTTGGGTGCTTGAACGCGCGCTCACCGGGGCAGGATTAACCTGCACCACATTTGAAAGTGGGAGCGAAGTGCTCGACGCGCTGGCCAGCAAGACGCCGGACGTGCTGCTGTCTGATATTCGAATGCCGGGCATGGACGGGCTGGCGTTGCTCAAACAAATTAAACAGCGCCATCCGATGCTACCGGTCATCATAATGACGGCCCATTCCGATCTGGATGCCGCCGTAAGTGCCTACCAGCAAGGCGCTTTCGACTATTTGCCGAAGCCATTTGATATCGACGAAGCGGTCGCACTGGTCGAACGGGCGATCAGCCACTATCAGGAACAGCAGCAGCCGCGTAATGTGCAGGTCAACGGGCCGACAACGGACATTATTGGCGAAGCGCCTGCGATGCAGGACGTGTTCCGCATCATCGGCCGTCTTTCCCGTTCGTCTATTAGCGTGCTGATCAACGGTGAATCCGGGACCGGTAAAGAGCTGGTTGCTCACGCCCTGCATCGCCATAGCCCGCGCGCGAAATCCCCTTTCATCGCGCTGAACATGGCGGCAATCCCTAAAGATTTGATTGAGTCTGAATTGTTTGGCCACGAAAAAGGCGCGTTTACCGGGGCGAATACCATTCGTCAGGGGCGCTTTGAACAGGCCGACGGCGGGACACTGTTTTTAGATGAAATCGGCGATATGCCGCTGGATGTGCAGACGCGTCTGCTGCGCGTGCTGGCCGACGGTCAGTTTTATCGCGTGGGTGGCTATGCGCCGGTGAAAGTGGATGTTCGTATTATCGCGGCAACCCACCAGAATCTGGAGCTGCGCGTGCAGGAAGGTAAATTCCGTGAGGATTTATTCCATCGCCTGAACGTCATCCGGGTGCATCTGCCGCCGCTGCGTGAACGCCGGGAAGACATTCCGCGTCTGGCGCGTCATTTCTTGCAAGACGCGGCCCGCGAGTTGGGCGTTGAAGCCAAACAGCTTCATGCCGAAACCGAAGCCGCATTAACGCGCCTCGCGTGGCCGGGGAACGTACGCCAGCTGGAAAACACCTGCCGCTGGCTGACGGTGATGGCCGCCGGTCAGGAAGTGCTGATTCAGGATCTGCCAGCAGAGTTGTTTGAAAGCTCGGTGCCGGACAGCCCTTCTCATTCGCTGCCTGACAGTTGGGCAACGCTGCTGGCGCAGTGGGCTGACCGCGCGCTGCGTTCCGGTCATCAAAACTTGCTCTCTGAAGCGCAACCGGAAATGGAGCGTACGCTGTTGACCACCGCCCTGCGTCATACTCAGGGGCACAAACAGGAAGCCGCGCGCTTGCTCGGCTGGGGTCGAAATACCCTGACCCGTAAGCTGAAAGAGTTAGGCATGGAATAGCCCGTTTGAGAGGGTCGAAAGTGAAACGGGCCGAATGGCCCGTTTTTTATATCACGCGTGAGAACTGCTGCATCCGCGCTTTCTGGCGCAGATAGGTATCGAAACACATGCAGATGTTGCGGATCAGCAACCGCCCTTTCGCCGTCACCTGAATACCTTGCGCATTCACGTCCACCAGCCCATCTTTCGCCAACGGCGCCAACAACGTTAAATCTTCAGCAAAGTATTGCTGGAAATCCAGCGCCCACTGCGTCTCAACGTCGGCAAAATCAAGGCAGAAATTACAAATCAGCGCCTTGATCACATCGCGGCGAATACAGTCATCCTGAGTGAGCGCAATGCCGCGCCACAGTGCGTTCCCGCTTTCATCCACCTGCTGATAATAACGCTTCAGCTCTTTCTGGTTCTGCGCGTAACTGTCGCCAATCATGCTGATGGCTGAAACGCCGAGGCCTAACAAATCGCTGTCACCTTGCGTGGTGTAGCCCTGGAAATTGCGGTGCAACACGCCTTCACGCTGAGCAATCGCCAGTTCATCACCCGGGCGCGCAAAATGGTCCATGCCGATAAACTGATAACCCGTTTCGGTCAGAGACGTGATGGTTTCCTGCAGGATATCGAGCTTTTGCTGAGCCGACGGTAAATCTTCGTCTTTGATTTTACGCTGGGCCGCGAACAGCGTCGGCATGTGCGCGTAGTTAAACACGCTCAGACGGTCTGGGTTCAGCTCTGCAACCCGCTTGAGGGTAAAGGCAAAGCTCTCCGGCGTTTGCTTCGGCAAGCCGTAAATCAGGTCGATATTGGTCGATGTGAAGCCAATCTCGCGGGCGCGGTTCAGCAGCGCAAAGATAAACTCTTCGTCCTGCTCACGGTTTACCAGGCGCTGGACCTCTTTGTTGAAGTCCTGCACGCCCATGCTCAGGCGGTTAAAACCTTCCCCGCGCAGATGATCCAGCACATCCAGTTCGATTTCGCGCGGGTCAACTTCGATAGAAATCTCGACGTCCGCAAGAAACTCAAAATGCCCTCGCAGGAGCTGCATCAGGCGGCTGATTTGCGCTTTGTTCAGATAGGTTGGCGTTCCGCCACCCCAGTGCAACTGGCTTACCTTGCGGCCGGCAAACAGCGGCGCACGGTGGACAATTTCCTGTTCCAGCGCATCGAGGTACTGATCGGCCTTATGCTGTTGGCGGGTCACAATCTTATTGCAGCCGCAGAAGTAGCAGAGCTTATGGCAGAACGGGATGTGAACGTACAGCGACAGCGGGCGTTCAGGATAACGGGCAACCGCATGCTGAAAGTCGGTTTCGCCGAACGCGTCGGAAAACTCCAGCGCGGTGGGGTATGAGGTATAACGTGGCCCGGAATAGTTGTACTTCTGGATTAGGGCCAAATCCCAGTCGATTAACTGCTCAGACATGCTTACTCCTTCCGGTGGTCTCGCGTACGACGACGGCGTGCCGGCTGGCCCATCATTCGGGCACTCTGCCGGTTGCGCAGCCAATGCTGACGCCGCGACAACCGTCGTAGTTTAACGAATAACCACCCCAGATAACACATAACCAGAAGGGTTATAAGCAGGACCGGCAGCCCGAAGGGGTGCAAACGTTAGTTTCCGCCTTTCAGCAGACGCATCATGTCTTCTTTGCCTTCGTCTTCTTCTTCGTCTTCATCGTCGTCGTAAGAAAGACCCAGTTCCTGCATCAGTGCATCGATGCGGTCGAGTTTTGCGTCAACCCAGGTTTGTTCTTCGGCGCTCAGGGCTTCGCCCTTCTCGAGACGTTCCAGCAGCGCGTCCAGGCGCTCGTCATTTTCCAGTAAATCCAGCTCGGCCTGCGGTGAAAGCATAGGTTTCTCGCTCTTCGGTTTTTGCTGCCGGGTTACCGGACGCTCGACAGCGCCCAGCTGAATCGGAGTTTTACTGCCAATACGTGGATCTTTCTGTTGGCTCTGTTTCTTGCCACCAGTGCCAGCCTCACCGCCACTCGCGCGGCTACCTGCTGTGTGACCACGGTGCTTTTTGGTGCGTTTACGGTCACGCGCTTCCTGATCAAGCTCTTCACGCGTCTTGCGACGGGCTTTACCAGGTGCTGTGCTACGCGGTGCGGATGTTGGTTTTTTCATGATGATGGGTTTCTTTACGTTGTTTACTACAGTATAGAATTGAGCCGGAATCTAGCAGAAAGCAGACAAAGAAAAAAGGCGACAGAGTAATCTGTCGCCTTTTTTCCTGACTCATAACCCATTACGGGTCTGACAATCCCTGTTTGCCACCAACTCACCCTGTTTTTCCCTTGGCGCAGAACACTCCATGTCGTCTTCCTGATCCTTTTTCGACGTCTCCAGACGTTTGCCTCCTGGCAATTCCTTCGTCTTCGCCTCCTGGCGCTCCTGACCCTCGTCCTGAGTTCTTATCCTTATTCGGCATCCTCGCCTGATGGGAAGTACTTTACCGTTTTATCCTTAACACTCAAGGTGCTATTGGGCATAAAAATGTCATTTCGGAATAGTACTAAAAACTAACCATTTGATTTAATTAGAATCTATAAAAATAGCGCCTGCAACTTCTCTGAAAGTTCGCATAGTAATGATGGCAAATATCCTACAAAGAGCAGGGGTAATACTCACAGCGTGCTCTTCGACAAACACCGCCTTTTGCCATTGTTCAGGTATACTCCCCGCCATAGCCCGATTTTATGGAGACGATCCTTTGACTACCCTGAACTATCAACAGACGCATTTTATTCTCAGTGCGCCTGATATTCGCCACTTGCCGTCCGACACCGGGATTGAAGTGGCATTTGCCGGTCGCTCCAATGCAGGTAAATCGAGCGCCCTGAATACCCTGACTAACCAGAAAGGCCTGGCGCGCACCTCAAAAACGCCAGGTCGTACGCAGCTCATCAACCTGTTTGAAGTCACTGAAGGCAAACGCGTTGTCGATTTACCGGGTTACGGTTACGCCGAAGTACCGGAAGAGATGAAGCTTAAATGGCAGCGTGCTCTGGGTGAGTACCTGGAAAAACGCCTTTGCCTGAAAGGGTTAGTCGTGCTGATGGATATTCGCCATCCGCTGAAAGACCTTGATAAGCAGATGATTGAATGGGCTGTCGACAGCAATATTGAAATCTTAGTTCTGCTGACCAAAGCCGACAAACTGGCCAGCGGCGCGCGTAAAGCGCAGCTGAATACGGTGCGTGAAGCCGTTCAGGCCTTTAATGGCGATATTCAGGTAGAAGCGTTTTCTTCATTGAAGAAAATTGGCGTCGATTTATTGCGTAAGAAACTCGATACCTGGTACAGCGAAATTGCGCCGCAGGAAGAGCAAGAAGAAGAGACCGGCGGGGAATAATCCTGACTGACGTCTGACTGGCGAATAACCCTGATAAGCGCGGAACTCTCCGCGCTTTTTATTTTCTTTCGCGCAATAAAAAACGCCCCAGTCATTACTGACTGGGGCGGCTAAATATTCAGCCAAATCCGATTACGTGAAGTAAAAGGTCTGAAAGATAGAACATCTTACCTCTGTACCCTACGCGAATAACTCTACTCTTTTTTCATGAGCCCAGAAAGCACTTTTTGTAGTTTTTTTTCACTTCTTACATAGCGAATTCCGATGATCATCACAAAACGCTATAAGTTATGTTGCTTACTTACAAAAAGTACCGACGAAATCACCGGGTAAAAACGCGTATTTTGGCGAATATTCAGCCTGAGTCAGACGCTTAGTGCGCCTGATCCCAGTTAACACCGCTGCCCACTTCCACCAGCAATGGAACATCGAGCGTCGTGCTATTTTCCATCAGTTCATGGACTTTCTTCGTGACCGCTTCGAGATCGTCTTTATGCACTTCGAACACCAGTTCATCGTGCACCTGCATGATCATTCGTACGCGCGGCTGTTCTTTCAACAACCAGGCGTCGACCGCAATCATGGCTCGTTTGATGATATCTGCTGCCGTGCCCTGCATTGGGGCGTTAATCGCCGCACGCTCAGCACCTGCACGACGTGCCGCATTGCTGGATTTGATGTCCGGCAGATACAGACGGCGACCTTCCAGCGTTTCAACGTAACCCTGCTCTTTGGCCTGCTCGCGCGTGCGCTCCATATATTCACGCACGCCCGGGTAACGCTCAAAGTAGAGATCCATGTATTTCTGGGACTCTTTACGCGGAATATTCAGCTGACGGGATAGCCCGAACGCGCTCATGCCATAAATCAGGCCGAAGTTGATCGCCTTCGCGCTGCGACGCTGTTCATTACTGACGCTATCTAACGGCAGACCAAAAACCTCCGCCGCAGTAGCTCGGTGAATGTCTTTGCCTTCGGCGAAAGCTGTTAGCAGGCCTTTATCGCGGGAAAGGTGCGCCATGATACGCAGTTCAATTTGCGAGTAGTCCGCAGAAACAATCAGATAGTCTTCTGGTGCGACAAACGCCTGACGAATACGGCGCCCTTCTTCGTTACGCACCGGAATGTTTTGCAGGTTCGGCTCGGTCGAAGACAAACGTCCGGTCGCCGCAACCGCCTGATGGTAGGAAGTGTGCACGCGGCCCGTTTTCGCATTGATCATCAGCGGCAGCTTGTCGGTGTAGGTCGATTTCAGCTTAGCCAACCCGCGATATTCAAGGATAACTTTCGGCAGCGGATAATCCAGCGCCAGCTCTTCCAGCACTTCTTCCGAGGTAGACGGTGCGCCGCCTGGGGTTTTCTTCAGTGGCTTAATACCCTGTTTTTCAAACAGGATGGTTTGCAGCTGTTTTGGGGAGGAAAGATTAAACGCCTCACCCGCTATCTCATGGGCTTTTTGCTCAAGTTCAACCAGACGCGTCGAAAGCTCCGCCGAATGGTTGTGCAGCACGTCCGGGTCGATATTGACCCCATTCCGCTCCACGCGTGAAAGAACAGGCACTAACGGCATTTCGATATGCTGGAAAACATTCAGCGGGCCTTCCTGCTTTTGCAGTTTTGGCCACATTTTCAGATGCAACTGCAGCGTGACGTCGGCGTCTTCGGCCGCATAACGACCCGCTTCTTCGAGGGCAATCTGATTAAAGGTGAGTTGATTTTTTCCCTTACCGGCGATTTCTTCGAATGTGATGGTTTTATGTTTTAACCAGCGGTCAGAAAGGCTGTCCATGTCATGACGCCCGGCCACGCTGTCGAGCGTGTAGGATTCCAGCATGGTATCGAACGCAATACCGCGCAGCTCAACGCCGTAGTTCGCCAGGATGCCACGATCGTATTTCAGGTTCTGGCCGACTTTCAGAGAGTTATCGTCTTCCAGCAACGGTTTCAACAACGCCAGCACGCGCTCAACTGAGAGCTGCTCCGGCGCGTCGATATAATCATGCGCGACCGGAACGTAGGCGGCTTCGCCCGGCTCTGCGGCAAACGACAGACCGACCATATTGGCCGAAATGTTGTCGAGGCTGTCGGTTTCAGTATCAAACGCAAAGACCGGCGCTTTCTTCAGTTTCTCGATCCACTGAGTGAGCGTTGCTTCATCGAGAATAGTGACGTAGTTTTCCGAAGAGAGCGCAATCGCAGGCTCTTCAGGCTCTGCTTCCACTGCAGCGGCGGCAGCAACCAACGGTTTCGCTGACGGTTTTCCGCCTTTGGCCTGCATCCATTTCCCGGCTTCAACGTCCGTAATCCAACGCTTGAACTCATACTGCTTAAACATACTGAGCAGTTCACCGGCCGCAGGCTCCTGAACCTCAAGCTGATCACAGGTTAATTCCAGCTCAACGTCGGTTTTGATGGTCGCAAGCTTGTAGGAGAGATAGGCCATCTCTTTGTTCTGCTCAAGCTTTGCAGCCATGGTTTTCGCGCCACGGAAGGTAAGCCCGGCGATTTTCTCCGGCTCGGCGTACAGCGTATCCAGCCCGCCCAGTCCTTGCAGCAGCGCCTGTGCCGTTTTCTCGCCCACGCCTGGAACGCCAGGAATGTTATCTGAGGAATCTCCCATCAGGGCGAGGAAATCAATAATCAGTTCCGGCGGCACGCCGTATTTGGTGACCACTTCTTCCGGACCAAGCACGGTATTGGTCATCGTGTTGATGAGTGTGATTTCAGGCGTGACCAGCTGGGCCATGTCTTTATCACCGGTACTGATCAGCACTGGACGGCCCGCTTTTTCGGCTTCACGCGCCAGGGTGCCTATGACGTCATCAGCCTCAACGCCTGAGACCGCCAATAATGGCAGGCCCATCGCCTTGACCATCGCGTGCAGCGGTTCAATCTGCGCACGAAGATCGTCAGGCATTGGCGGGCGATGAGATTTGTAATGTTCGAACAGTTCGTCACGGAAAGTTTTGCCCTTGGCATCAAAGACAACCGCCGCATGCGTTGGTTGATACTGCATGATCAGGCTGCGCAGCATATTCAGTACGCCGTACATGGCGCCTGTCGGTTCACCTGCGCTGTTCGTCAGCGGAGGAAACGCGTGGTATGCGCGATAGAGATAGGAGGAGCCATCAACCAGGATGAGAGGGTTTTCTTGGATCTGAACCATAATTTCCGTGCCTGTTTATCTGATTAAGGGTAAAGGATGCCACAGACAGAGCTAAAACATGAGTTTTTCGCCGTTATTGAGCTAAAAGTTTTGTAGATCCTCGGGATCGCTCGCAACCTTGTTCTGTGGATAAGTTTGTGCATAGATTTATTCCATCGCATAAATCCTGGCTAGAGGCGATTCCATGTAACGATATTTTTTATACTTTTCATTAAGTTACATTGGATCCATGTCATTTAACCTACTGTTGGTGGCATTTTGCTCTATGTGGATATAACTCTTCGATATTTTTCTACTCAGCCAGGACCCGTCTTCAGCTGTGATTTCTGGTAAAATCAGCCTCTTGTGCCTGTCTAAGCCGTACTTTATACAATTAACTATCTGAATAAATTGATTATGTCGAGATTACTCGCTGCGATGACGCTTTTGCTGAGTATCGCTCTTACCATTATCGTAACCATTGCGTGCTCTGTGCCGATCATACTGGCGGGCATTATCAAACTGTTGCTTCCCATTCCCATGGTATGGCGTTCCGTCTCGGCGCTTTGCAACCTGATGATGTACTGCTGGTGCTCTGGCCTTGCGTTATTACTTCATCTGAATCCGTGGCTGAAGTGGGATGTTGTAGGCCTGGAAGGGTTGAGCAAGAAAAACTGGTATCTGCTTATATGCAATCATCATAGCTGGGCAGACATCGTGGTGCTGTGCGTGTTGTTCCACAAGCATATCCCGATGAACAAATACTTTTTAAAGCAGCAACTGGCCTGGGTTCCGTTTATCGGCCTCGCCTGTTGGGCGTTGGATATGCCTTTTATGCGCCGCTACTCCAGAGCTTATTTGATTCGCCATCCGGAACGTCGTGGGAAAGATGTGGAAACCACACGGCGTTCATGCGAGAAATTCCGCACTCATCCCACCACCATTGTGAATTTCGTCGAAGGCTCTCGATTTACGGAAGATAAACGCATTGAAACCCGCTCGCCTTATAAGCACCTGCTGCCGCCGAAGGCTGCAGGGATAGCGATGGCGCTGAACGTGTTGGGAAGCCAGTTTGATAAGCTGATGAACGTCACGCTGTGCTATCCGGAAAACGATCGCACGCCCTTTTTCGATATGCTGAGCGGGAAGTTAACCCGCATTGTCGTACATGTGGATCTGGTGCCTGTCGCACAAGAGCTGCATGGCGATTACGTGAACGATAAGAACTTTAAGCGCGGTTTTCAGCGTTGGCTGAATACCTTGTGGACGGAAAAAGATGCGCGAATCGAAGAGATGATAGCAGTAAGTATGAAATGAATTTACGCTATTAGCCCCTGATATTTTGGGGCGCTCAAATAATAACGCCGGTCAGTGACCGGCGTTATTTTATTTTTTCTCAACAAGTTGCTTCACGGTATCGGCATATTGCTGCACGAAGACATCCATGTTGCTGGTATCCATACCCTGCGGGTTCAGCTGGTATTTACCGTTGACGTACATCGCCGGAACGCCCTGCAGCTGCAGATCGGCTGCGGCTTTTTCTTCCTGAGCAACGATAGATTTCACCACAAAGCTGTTCCAGGCTGCGTCATAATCTTCGCCTTTAATACCTGCGTCTACGAAGACCTGACGGATGTCAGCAACAGTCTGGACGGTCTGGGTTTTTTGTACGGCTTCGAACATTGGAGCGGTGATCTTATCTTCCACACCCAGCGCCATTGCCACTGCCCACGCCTGAGTCAGCTCTTTGCCCAGTGGGCCCAGGAACTCAACGTGATACTTGGTCATTTTTGTGCCTTCCGGCAGCTTTTTCTTCACGTTATCAGAGACGTGAAGGACCTGCTCAAACTCGTAGCAGTGTGGGCAATAGAATGAGAAGAACTCCAGAACCTGTGGTTCACCGGCTACAGGTTTTTCCAGCGTGGAGTACTGTTTGCCATCGGTGATTTGCGCAGCGGCGGCGCTGAATGCGAGAACCATGCCTGCCAGCGCAAGAAAAATATTTTTCATTGTTAACTCTCTCCTGAAAGTGTCTGTTAATACATTGGCGTTAATTGTAATGGTGGTTCCTGGAGAACCCTGACTTGTTCCAGGAACATTTGGGTTTGCCTGCGCCAGTTATCTTCTTCGGCAAGCCAAGGAAAATTAACGGGAAAGGCAGGATCGCCCCAGCGACGGATTAACCACGCCAGGTAATAAACCATACGCATGGCGCGTAACGGTTCAATGAAGGAAAGCTCAGCGGTATCGAAGGTGCTGAACTCTTCATAGGCTTCAAGAATGGTATCAAGCTGCATCAAACGTTCGGCACGATCGCCGTGTAACAGCATCCACAGATCCTGAACAGCCGGGCCATTTCGGGCATCATCAAGATCGACAAACATCGGCCCATCGCGCCAGAGAATGTTACCGGCATGGCAATCGCCATGAAGTCTCAGAGAGGTAAAACGGGTGTGCCATTGCTGCATGACGGCATCAATCAGCTTGTCTGTGGCAGCAAGGAAATTGGCTTTCAGCGAAGATGGAACCAGCGGAGTGGATTCAAAAATCTTGCGGGGTTCTAGCAAATATTCCTGCAAGCCGATATCCGGGCGCGCGGTAAACAGCTTTTTACGGCCGGTCTGATGAAGGCGCCCCAGTGAACGACCAACCCACTCCATCTGATCCAAATTATCCGGTTCGAACTGACGGCCGCCAACGCTTGGGAATACCGCAAAGGAGAACCCCTGCTGGCTCAATAGCGTTTCACCCTCAAATGCAATAGGTGCGGCGACAGGCACATCATCGGCCTGTAAGTCGTGCGCGAAAAGATGTTCTTCGCGGATTTGGTCTGCGGTCCAGCGCTGAGGACGATAGAATTTCACGACGAAGCGACGCCTGTCTTCATCCTGAAATTGCCAGACGCGATTCTCGTAGCTGTTGAGTGGAGTCAAACCAGAATCCACCCGAATACCTTGATCAAAAAGTGCATCAACGATGGTATCCGGGTGTAGAGTCTGGAAAGTAAAAGCCTTATCGTTCATCCGATTATCCGGAAATTACTGCGAATAATTCAGGATATCATTTCACAGCCTTTTCGGTCGCGCCTCTTACAAGCTTTTACTCTTTAATTACGCCGCGAGCGCGGAGCAGTGCGGTTTTAAAATCTTCTTCATAATCTTTCTTAATGCCCGGGATAGCCGCATCTTTCGCGGAATCGCGCATTTTCAGATGATAAATCAGAATATCATCGGAAAGATCCGTCAGCTCACCGTCAAAACCTGACTCCTTCGCCAGTTTCTGTAAGAATTGCATCAGGTTCAGCTCAGGCTCTTTTTGCCAGGCTGGCTGGAGAAGCTCAATCACTTCGTTCAGACGTTTACATTTCATTTATTTGCTCCTTACGCTTAACAGTCACACGTTAGCAGGGTCAAACCCACAATAAAAGAGGCGATATTCGTGAATCAGCATCAGGGGATAACCGGCGTCGTGCTGGCAGGCGGAAAGGCTAGCCGAATGGGTGGCATCGATAAAGGATTACAGGAGCTTAACGGAATTCCACTATGGCAACACGTCGCCGCTACGCTTTCTGTGCAAACGGAAACACTGGCTGTCAGCGCAAACCGTTCAATGGATATATACCGTTCCCATGGCCATGTCGTAGTAGAGGATGTATTACCAGATCACCCTGGCCCCCTTGCCGGAATGCTCGCTGCAATGCAGCAATTACCGGGCGAGTGGTTTCTTTTTTGCCCGTGCGATACGCCCTTTATTCCAGAATTTCTGACCGATCGTTTTTTTCAGTTCAGGACCCAGGCACCAGTAGTATGGGCCTATGACGGCGAGCGCGATCATCCCGCAGTTTCTCTGATTAACCGCAGTGTAGTCCCCGCCCTGGAAAACTATCTTGAGGCAGGAGAACGCCGTGTGATGGTCTTTCTTCAGCGTTGTGGCGGCCATCGCGTTGATTTTAGCGATGCCAAAGACGCATTTTTCAACGTGAATACGCTCGACGATTTGCAAAATATGCAGGTGAAATCATGACGCCGGTTCTGGCCATTGCCGCGTGGAGCGGTACGGGGAAAACAACCTTACTGAAAGCACTGATCCCTGAGCTGTGTACACGCGGTTTACGTCCGGGACTTATCAAACATACTCATCATCAGATGGATATCGACACTCCGGGGAAAGACAGCTATGAACTGCGTAAGGCTGGAGCTGCCCAAACGCTGGTTGCCAGCGGACAACGATGGGCATTAATGACGGAAACGCCAGAAGTGGAAGAGCCCGATCTGCAGTATCTGGTTAGCCGCATGGATCTCTCAGCGCTAGATCTGGTATTGGTTGAAGGTTTTAAACACGAGTCTGTCGCGAAAATGATTCTCTTCCGACAAGGTACTTCTCACACGATTGAAGAACTTACTCTCGACGAACATGTAGTCGCTATTGCTAGTGACACGCCGATTGATACGCCTTACCCATTATTGAATATCAATAACATCAATCAGATAGCTAACTTTGTTGAGCAATGGGTTAAGTTACAGAAAGTCTAAAAGCCGTTAAGCAGGAGCGATAATCGGGATTACGATTGCGAATGCAAAGATCATCGAGGGATTTTATGACGTATAAACGCAAAAAACCCCGGCCTTTCGGTCGGGGTTTCTTACTTGTTTGATGCCTGGCAGTTCCCTACTCTCGCATGGGGAGACCCCACACTACCATCG
>Ga0160437_1000961_pt1 | contig 13647 bp, 13 predicted proteins | sample HID1975I_E0MG_FD_108227 | JGI IMG/M metagenome (GOLD analysis project Ga0160437, IMG submission 108227) | Enriched soil microbial communities from UW Madison campus, WI, USA - HID1975I_E0 MG | ecosystem: Environmental > Terrestrial > Soil > Unclassified | place: USA: Madison, Wisconsin... | reverse complement strand
GTCGGAACATGATCTCGATGCGGTTGCGCCGTTTGTAGCGACGCTTGTCGTATTTGACGGGTTTGCTCCGGGATTTCCGGCCCGGGATGCACGGTTTGATACCCTTTCCTGCAAGGCGTCACGAAACCAGTCGGCATCATAGCCCCGGTCGGCCAGCAGCCATTGGGCTTTGGGAAGCTCGTCGAGAAGGGCAGCAGCACCGATACAATCACTGACTTGGCCCGCAGTCATGAAGAAGCTGATCGGGCGACCATCGGTATCTGTCACGGCATGAAGCTTGGTGTTCATGCCGCCTTTCGTGCGTCCGATCAGGCGGCCAGCATCCCCTTTTTTACCCGCAGGCTTGATGCCGTTCGGTGCGCCTTTAGATAGGTCGCGTCGATCATCACCGTCTTGCGTTCGGAAGACCGAGGCGTAGCCAGACCTTCCATCATCCGCAGGAACACGCCCTTATCGCTCCATCGCTTCCAGCGATTGTAGAGCGTCTTGTGCGGCCCATAATCCTTCGGTGCATCCCGCCAGCGTAGCCCGTTACGGTTCACAAAGATGATCCCGCTCGACACCCGCCGATCATCAACCCGGGGCCTGCCGTGGCTCTTGGGAAAATACGGCTCAAGCAGCGCCATCTGCTCGTCCGTCAGCCAATCCAGGCCGCTCAAATCCAATCTCCTTACGAAGCATGAATCAGATCGCAACGCCCATATCAATGGGTCCTGCCCTAGTGAGAGATTGTGAATGCAGAAAGCTATATTTAGGGAATTATTAAATAAGGCGATTATCCCAAATCCGGTTAATTAGGCGATGACCTATCCCCCACCATTGATCGTCAGAGGGGAAATTCACACCAAGTTTATCGGCATCGTAAGGAGATAATACTGCTTCACCGGGCGTGAACATATAATCCACTCGCAGTCGATGCGAGCATTTTTCATAAGGGATATAATTCCAACCTAATCTATCAAAAAGACGGGCACACAATATATCCATCAACCATTTCTCTGGATGATTATGAGATATCATCAATTTACGCTTACGATAATTATCACTTATCACGTCAGCAATTGGTATAGAGTCAGAAAGCTTTTCTCTCCTAAATAATTCTTGAATAGAAAAACTAAGACGTTCTTCATTGCAAAAATCTATATTACCAATTAGGAATTCGTTAAATATATTGCCAATATCACCATCAAGATATTTTTCCAGATATTTACTTCCAAGTATGTTTGGACTACCAATATCTAAAGAACTTAAAGAAAAAATTCCATCCACGAATACGTAAGGAAGATAAACAATTTCTTTGCATATCTTTGATAAATAATCTATATATAATGGATTGTTATCGTTTAATATTGGTTGAGATATAACAACATCTGCTTTTTCCGCAACACTCATCACATAATCAGCGTTAAACGAAGAATCTATTCTGTCTGTATTAGCCAGATAATTTGAATCAATTCCATTGTTTCTTAATATATACGACATTCTTTGAAGTTGGCAATTTCCCAGAAGTAAAATCATTTTCTCTATCCATCCACCTACATCACAATTATTATTGTAATACACTCTACCATAAACTTAAAAAATTTGTCCATTTTCTCAAGTAAATCCGTTGGGCCGCATCGCAATGGCCAACCACGGTCTGCTACTCGCGTTGACGTGCCCCCCAGATTTCCACTAAGCAAATTAGGGTCAAGCAGCTTTGTTGCGCATGAGCACGGGTTGAGCAATGGCCTGCTTTGCTTCGCCATACGGGTTCTGCTGCTCAGGCCGCTGCTTATACAGTTCAGCGGCGAAGGCCACAGGGTTTCGCATCTAAGGGACGAGTGCTGCATCTCCTTGTTGTAATGCTCTGTCCAGCTAGAGATCGCCACACGGGCATTCTACAGCCTCAAGAACAGAGTCTCGTTAAGTAGCTCTTCGGACATACATCCAGACCTTGGCGGCCCGCGCAGATGCGCTCAGCTATGACGGTTGCACCATATTCATTGGCGTCGGAATTTGGGACAGCGGACCGAGGTTGCGGCAGCAAGCGGATAGCCGCGGTCCTCACCGGATGCGTACCTGCAATATGCTGCGGTACTGGGCAAGAACGCGGACTGCCAAACGCCCGCGTCGGTGACTCTGGCTTCAGGAGGCACCGGTTGCGCTGGGTTTAAGGCCATACTTGCGCCATGCCTGCACGTATCGCCGATGGCATTCCACAGCGGATAGGCGCTGCTGGCGCACAGCATCTGCCAAACGCAAAGGCTTGGCGGGTGGGTGAACATCACTCAGCCAGCACTCCCAGTTTGACCGCCGCATCCAAAAAATGCCAACCTATTTACGTCGACCGAACGCCCCTCAGGTTGGCGGGATCATCCCGAAACAACGGGTGCAATCACATCGGAACAGACGGGCGGCATTACCGGAATCCGCAGTCCAGGGCTTTGCATCGCTACTTCGCATGATGACCGATCGGATTGATGCTTTATCGGGGCTATGATGCCTATACGATACGCGAGGAGATCGAACCACCTGATGTCGAGCGATGATCCCAGCGCAAGTCAATAGGTGCAATCTGGTTCCGCACGACTGCACCAAATACAAATAGCACAACTCGACTTAGCGCCCGTTTAACAAACTCAACAGCTGGTGTCGCATCACGACCCGCTACCAAAAAATAAAATAGCCCTAAATCGGATTCTTCGCAATCGCTTTAGCAAAAATATTAGTAATTTTTCTCTTTGTATATGAATATAATCAATTTCTAAAATAAAACTGTATTAACTGCCATTCGATTACTAATATATTTATAAATTTTTAATTTGTGAAATATTTTCCAAATCTTAATATTTTCCTGATAATTTTGTTATTAGGCTTTCTATATGAAATTTCTCTTCCCATATAGCTGCTATTTCTATGAACGTTGTCCTTTATTGATAATGGATTGCGTAAATCCAATTTCCCAACTGCCTCATCTGAAAAAGCTGGAGTGTAATAAATACAATTATCGAAGTAATAATGCGTAACTTGTGACCAACGGGTCAGACATGGATCATTCTGATGACTGCCACCATGCAGCAGATTTGCGCACCAGATCAGAGCTTGTCCTTTTTTTGCTAAAAATACCTCTTTTTGGGCATCATGGGCATCGCATAAAGCGCGCCACGCAAAACTATACGGATCTTGTGCCGACTCTAGATCAGTACCAAATCCCTGCCGGCCGATCAGCTCGTTGGTCATGATCGGCCATCTATGCGAACCAGGATAATAGAAGAGCGGCCCCGCGTCCGGCCCAATGTCTTCCATTGCCAACCATACGCCGCACATGAAGCGTTCAGGGAGGCTGGAGAAATGGACGGAATCCGAATGAGCATCCTGTTGCGTGCCGACGGGGAAATTCAGCGTCTGAAAAGGGAAAGCGGGACGACCATAAAGCTTTCTGAGTAGATCGATTACAGCCTGATTAGCGGCGATGGCGCGAACATCTTCGTCAAATTGCCATGCATCCTGCACACGGCGTTCGCCCGCAGTCTTGTCACTGTGCGGATCGGCGAAATTGATGCCGTAGCGAGGTCCAAGATGCTGCTGGATGCGCTCCATGCGGCCATCCAGATCGGCGTCAGGGAAATCGAAAACGGCATAGCCGTTTTTATGCAAATCGTTAGCGATCCGCTCTTCTTCCACTGTCAAGTGCCATTCCGCCTTAAGCGAGTGAAACAGCGGAGATTCGATCAGGGGCAGGCCGGGAAAGATGTTGGTCAAGCGCGTCGGTCCCTTCCAGGGCGTCAAAACATGTAGCGGCGTTACCGCCTCAATTGATCCAGCATCAAGCGCAGGGCGCGTTTCCAGCCTCCCCGCCCCTGCCTTATCTGTTTCAATATTGCGGAAAAGTCATGCCGGATCGTGCCGCGATCGTCCAGTTCGCGATAAAGGGTCCAGAAGGCTTCAATCCCCACGGCCTGCGGCATCAGCCAGGCGCCATGATAGCCAAAACTAGCCGTAACGTCCCCGGCCCGTTCGGCGGAGAACCGGTCGGCCAGCGCGTGGGGGGCGAAACGCATGGCCTGATCTTCCAGCCAGGTGCGATTGATGCGCGCGATCGCAACATCTTCCGGATGGGAATGTTTGAACGCGGGGTCGCGGCACAGCTGCATCAGGCGGCGGCTGCGCAGCGAAAAGCCACCATTGCCGACATCATGGCCATCGCCGAACTGGGGCCAGCTGGCGCCGATATAGTCGTAAGCGAGAAAGTCGGGATGCCAGCGCGATGCGTCCAGCACGTGGCCGTCCCACTGGATCACCAGGCAATGACTGGTTGCGACATGATCGACCAGCTGCGTCAGGATGAAGTCGGAATAGGCCCGCGAGGATGTGACAGGCGCGATCGGCACGACGGTGATGCCGGGATGAGCGGGCGTTACCGGACTGTCGGTCAGCAGCAGCGCGGCCGCGACATCGACTTGCGCCAGACTGATTTCCAGCGCCCGGATTGTCGCCGCGACATTGACCGAACTGACCGCGCACAGCGTGACTTGGGGCAGATGAAGGCGAGCAGCCATCACAGGGCCACTGCGAACTGTTCGCTGGCGCGGCTGAGTTGCGGGTGGTGATAGGGATCGTAGATCTCGTCGGTCTTCCACAGGCGCTTGAGCGCGGCCAGTTCGCCCGCGAAGCGCGCCGCACCGACCGGATCGCGATCCAGCCCGCGCGACACCGATTCATGATGGATGAGGGTCGCGCGCGGTTCGTAGAGCGACTGCCATCCCTGCTGGTTCAAACGCAGGCAGAAATCGACATCGTTGAAAGCTACAGCGAAATCCCGTTCGTTAAGGCCGCCCACGGCCATGAACTTGTCGCGCTCCACCACCAGGCAGGCGGCGGTCACAGCCATGGTAAATTGCGGCAGGCTATGGCGGTGGAAATAGCCTGCCTCATTGGGGCGTAAAAACCGATGAGCATGGCCCGCCGCATTGCCGACGCCGATCACGACGCCGGCATGCTGGATGCGCCCGTCGGGATAGAGCAGTCGCGCGCCGACCGCGCCGACATCCGGCCGCAGAGCCTGAGTCGCCAATATGTCGAGCCAGTAGGGGTTGGTCATTTCGATGTCGTTGTTAAGCAGGCAGAGCAGCCTACCCTGCGCCTGCGCCGCGGCGCGATTGTTGATCGCCGAATAGTTGAACGCGCCGCCATGGCGCAACACGCGATGGCGAGCAGGATCGAGCCCGGCGAGATAGGCCAGCGTTTCGGGATCGTCGCTGTCATTGTCCATGACGATGACCTCGACCTGCGGATAATGGGCCGCCGCGACGCCATCGAGACAGGTGCGCAGCAGATCCACCCGGTTGCGGGTCGGCACGATGACAGACAGCGGCGGCAGGTCGCTCGCGATAGTGATCGGACGGGCGGGAAGGCTCGGCATCGGGCGATGACGACGGTGATGCAACATCTCACGCAGGTGGACGGGGGCGCCATGCCCCTGTTCCACGATGGTCGCGACCAGCCCTGCGGCCCAGTTGGCCTTGTCGGCCACAGCCTCCAGATCGGCGCGGGTCGCATGGACGATGCAGGCGCCAGTCAGATAGTCGCTGTGCCGGAAAAGCTCGCTGTTCCAGTCGGGCTTGAAATAGGGAGCTGTGCGACGGCGGCCGACAAGCCGATCGTCATCGGCATAGATAAGCCGTGTCTGACCGTTGGCCATGACAGAGCGATAGACAGCAGCAGCACCGGACGCGATCCGGTCGCCGGGATAGGTCGGAAACAGCCAGGGATCGGTGCTCCAGTCAATCCGGGCGATGGCGGTGGCGAGTGTAGGCGTTTCCAGAGAGCCGATAAAAAACAGCGTCAGACCTTCTGTTGTCAAACTTTGTCGCGTGGCCGCCAGTGCACCAGGATCGACAAAACCGCTCATGTCGATCAATGCGATGATCGGATGCCGGGCGTCGGGCTGACTGGGGCCACGCCCTTCCCGTTCCTGCCGCAAAACCCATAACCTATACGCCCGTGGCGATCGACTGAGCAGCGGAGCGAACTGGCCGCGGGCGCGGACGCGTTTACGTTTGATCCACCATTTGGTGGCGGTCAGATAGGCACGCGGTTCAAGTCGGAAAGCGTCGAAATGAACGGACGCCGTCAGCCAGGAATCGGCGATATGCTTGAGATAATGGCTTATCGATTTCGATCGCATGGGGCTTTGGCAGATAAAGGCTTTAACCGGAATGACAAAGGAAATCATCGCAGTCGGTGGCATATGTGTGAAAATGCTATCGATAGGATACCAGATAGCTATCGGATTGCTTCCTGCTAGCCGATTGCTATACAGTTACCCCATGCCTACCATCGCGTTCATCAGTCCCAAGGGGGGCGTCGGGAAAACCACCGCTGCCCTGCTTCTGGCCTCACAGCTGGCGCGCGGCGCTAGGGTTTGCGTGATCGACGCCGATCCCAATCATCCCATCGCCGCATGGGGCAAAGACGCAGCGTTGCCGGACAATCTGTCGATCATCGCCGATGTCGATGAGGATAATATCCTCGACAAGATCGAGGAAACGGCGGCGCAAACCCCCTTTGTGATCGTCGATCTGGAAGGGACCGCGGCCAAGATCGTGCTGCTGGCGGTCAGTCAGGCCGATCTGGTGGTCATCCCGATGCAGGGGTCGCAACTGGATGCGGAACAGGCGAGCCGGGCCATCCGAGTGCTGAAACAACATGAGAAGATGACCGGCCGGGCGGTCCCCTATGGCGTTCTGCTGTCGCGCACCAGCCCGATCATCCGCACGCGGACGATGGGGCATATCCAGGACGGGCTGGTCGACGCGGGCGTGCCGATGTTCAAGACGCAGCTGCACGAACGCGAGGCGTTTCGTGCGATCTTTTCCTTCCGCCAGACGCTAGAGGAGCTGGACCCCAAGGATGTGTCCAACTTGGACAAGGCGATCGCCAATGCCGAACAGTTCGCGGTCGAGGTGATCGAGCAGTTGCGCGCGCGCCGCAAGAGCGCCGTCGCGAGCGATGCGGTGGCAGGATGAGCAGAGCGAATCCCTTCGGCGATCTGGACGATTTCGGGTCAGACCATGCAGCCAAGCCGGTGCCTGCCGAAACGATCGATAAAATCGCGCAAAGCAGCGGTTTTCCGAGCCGCAAGGCAGCGGCGGCGGCCGCGCATGAGACAGCGAGTCAGACAGGTGAAACAGCGTCCCCCTCCCCTGCCCCGTCACCCGTCCCACCGGCGGCGCGTCAGCCGCGGCGGCATGTGACCGGCCGCAATCGCCAGATCAATATCAAGGCGACCGAAGAGACGATCACCGAACTCTACCGGATTGCCGATGCGATGAACCTGCCGCTGGGCGCGGTGCTGGAACAGGCGCTCGCGGCACTCGCCGCGCAACGCAACGAGTGAGTTACCAGATAGCTACCAGATAACTATCTGGTAGCTATTTACATCCCTAGATCATCCGGCGGCGCGGACTGCGATTTCAGCTATTTTACGCCGTCCGTCCTGATGCAACGCATCCATCATGAAGCGCCAGACATTGGCGGCATCACTTTGATAGCCGGACTGAAATTCCTCGCGGCCAACATGACGGATGATTTCGGAACCCGCTTCCTGCATGATCTGATCGGGCTCATGCAGCGCGTCGATCACGGCCATGACCTGCGGCAGATAGACCGTCCAGCGCGGCGCACCGGCAGACAGGCTGTCTTCATCTTCTCCCTGGGCGCGGCACAGGCTGCGGGCGGCTTTTTCGATCGTGCTCATGGATGAGGATGCTTGCCGCAACGGTCACGCCGGTCAAGGTGATTATATTTTTGGATATCCGATAGCTATCCGGTATCAAATTCCATTCTTTATCCATGATCGACATCCTTGCCACCATGCCAAGGCTCGTTCGTCGAGCTGCCCAAGCCGCTTGCTCCCGCCGGGGAGCATTCGCGCCGCGAAGCGGTGCGTTCAGCCTTGCTATTGGAACAGTTTTTTCAGGCGAGTTGTGGTCGGGCGATCCGGTGTCAACATGTTGGACGACTAGTCCAACGCCGCTGATCTTCTCTTATAATAGACTCTCTAAGCGGTTGCGGATGGTTATGAGACTCACGCTCTGGACCATCATCCGCCGCCTGCGCATCCAGCGCCGCTTCCATACGGGCGAGGATCTGGGCCAGCTTGCCCTTTTCCATCGCCTTGCGCCGTTCACGCGGGCAAAGCGTCGCGCGCATCGCGGCCATATCCTCCTGCCGATCGGCTTCGCGCTGGACCTGATCGTCGGGCAGGGGGGCAGGGCGCATCCAGCGCGGCAGATAGCGCTGCACGATGTCGGGCAGAAAGGCGCGATAGACGTTGGAGGTCTGGGCATAGCGGGGGCCGGGGCCATCGCCCTCGACCCGCTTGAAGCGGCGCTGTCGCACCAGAAAGCCGATATTTTCCAAGATCCGCAGCGCCCGCGCCACCGTGGCGCGGCCAAGGCTGGTCGCGTCGGCCAGATAATCATAACTGGGGAAGACCCGGCCGCGGTTGAGGCGGGCAAGGGTGAGGATTTCCTCCAGCACGCGAACGCTGGCGGCCGTCAGCGTGGTCAGCAACTGCTCGGCAGTGGTGAGGATGCGGCCGTCGCAGCGCGCTTCGCGGCGCAGCTGGCGCCCCGCGTCCAGAATCCGCCGCGCCGCGCGCAGCAGCCGGTCGGGTTCGCCCCTGGCCGGGCTGGCGAAGAAGAGATGTTCGAACGTGCCCGCTTCCACACTGTCGCGCAGCACCGGCGCGCCGGTGGGATGCGGGGCGCCCGAACGGCTTTTACGCGGTCCTCCCGCGCCGGGCGCCCGCTTGCCCGGTCCTGCCATCGCACCGCGCATTGAACCGCCCAGTGCGCCAGCCCCAAATACGCCAATCAGCGCCTCACCAAAGGCAAGTGTTCCCATTCGTCCCTCCACATAGGAGGACCGTCACCAGACAAAAAGAGGGCGTGGCGCGAAGCACGCATCCTTGAAACAGGTTTCATTTTGGGGTAGGAAAAACGGACCACGACTATTTGGTCCGGCGCGACGTTTGGCGACGTCGTTCCCTTACTCCAACGGATGCCCGGCCTACGTGCCGGGCGTTCTTTTATGTGGTCACAGCCGCCCCTTCACCTGAAATCCCCGCCGGTCCGCGACCGGCCTGTCCATGCCTGTCGGCACGGGCCGACAAGAGCGGTATATTTGCAGCAAAAATCCTACATCGGAAGGCCTGACAGTTCGTGCTTTCGAGTAGGAATGCCGAAAATCGTTCGTGCTTTCGCGTAGGAATAGGCGCTCCATTCGTGCTTTCGAGTAGGAATAGCCCGCGCAAATTCGTGCTTTCGAATAGGAATAGCTGCATCCCATTCGTGCTTTCGAGTAGGAATGGCGCGGGGGAATGGATGCTGGGCGCGAATCAGACGGCAGGGCGGGGGCGCCTGCGGTCCCCTAGCCCCCGGAACCGATCAGGCTGGACCGTCCGCCGCCTCGCTGGCCAACAGCGCGCGGCGGGTGATGACGACCCTGGCGGCGGCCGATCGCCGTCCCGCCTTTCGGGGGCCGTCCTCCACCATGGCGGCGGGCGCATCCTCGATAAGCGCAATGTCATAACCGGGGATGGCATTGGCAGCCGCGATCTGGCGCATGGCGATGCGGAAGTTGGACAGGGGGTTCTGGAAACCGGTCTGGAGCTTGAGCAGTTGCAGGTCCATGTCGAGCGGTTCGCCATCCACGCAGGTCGAGCGCGCGACTTCATAGATGCGCCGCTCTATGGGACCGAGCTGGAAATAGGTGGAGGCATAATCGAGCACCTGCCCATCGCGCAAAATGGCGCGAAACAGCCAGTCGCACAGGCGCACCTTGACGGATTTCAGCCGTTTTTCGCCATTGGCCGAGCGCGCATATTGCAGCCGCGCTTCCGACAGCCAGGAGAAGAAACCTTCCTCGCCCTCGCCCCCGGCCTCGATATTGGTGCGGATCTGCGTCCCCTGAAGCCGCTCCAGCGCGTCGGCCAGGCGGGAATAGGAACGGGCGCTGTGATTGGCACCGGTAACAGTGAACAGGTCGTGTGCGGTAAAGGTGAAATCCTGCGAGATCGCCATGCCGGCCTCGATCTTCGCGGCCATCAGGCTGGCGATATAGAGGACGATTTCCTTGTCATAGATGGTGGCGACGCCGCGCGCACTGGGCCGCACCTCGATCGACACGGTGGGCGTGGAATAGGAAAGGGGCTTCATCCACGCATTTTTGGCGAGCGCGAAAAAGGGAAAGGCCATCAGCGAGCGTTCGCCGCGGATTTCGCCCAGCAACGGGCTGTCGAGTTGGAACAATTCTCTTTGCGCTATGCTCATGATGATCGCTCCATACCCGAAAACAGGGCTTTTCTAATTCTACTCGAAAGCACGAATTTGGAATTTTGCCGTTTTTTTCCGTCCGGTGGTCGCGCCGGGCGTCATTCATACTCCCGATGAAGATGCGAGGCTCGAATAAGCGGCTCTCGCCCCGCGCCCCTATCCCTCGGCCACCGCAGCATCAAAGGATAGCAGCGCGTTGGCGGCCGGCCCGTCATGGAGCGCGCGCATTCGCGCCTCATGCTCCTCCAGCAGCCGAAGGCCGGCCCGCACCACGTCGCTGGTGGATCCATAACGGCCGGAGCGCACCTGTTCGCTGACGAAATGGCTGAAATGATCGCCGATCGTGATGGACGTGTTGCGCGCCATGATGGTCCTTTGCTGGCGGAAGAGAGCGGAAGAGAGCGGAAGAGAGCGGAAGAGAGCGGAAGAGAGCGGAAGAGAGCGGAAGAGAGCGGAAGAGAGCGGAAGAGTTATACCAATAAATAATACAGAGCAATAGATATCCAAAGGATATCCTATGAATATTCACATAGTATCTTTTTCCCTTTCTGCCTTCCATGGTGGAAAGACCAACGATTATTCGCCACAGATGCTCCATGGATAGCCCCGTTGCCATGCCCGCATTGTCGGGCGAAACGCCACATTTCATCGCCAGCGGCGCGAGCGCGGAACTGTTTGACATTGGCGAGGGACTGGTCATCAAGCTGTTTCGCGACAGCGTGTCCGAAGAGATGATCGCGCGCGAAGCCGACGCGTCCGTCCATGCTGACGCATGTGACGTGCCGACGGCTGCGGCGATCGAGCGACGGACATGGGACGGGCGGCGGGGCATCGTCTATCCCCGGCTCGAAGGGGGGACAGTGATGGACTGGATTCGCCGCAATCCGATGCGCGCGGGATGGGCGTTGGACCGGATGGGCGACATCCATGGTGCGATGCACAGGGCAGGGGGCGGGGCGTTGCGGTCGTTGAAGCAGGTACTTGCGACCGATATCGCCTATGGGCCTGCGCCCGACGCGCTGCAGCGCGCGGCCATCGCCTATCTCGATATGCTACCGAACGGAGAAGCGCTGACCCATGGCGATTTTCATCTGGGCAATGTCATGATGACGCCGCAGGGGATGATGGTGATCGACTGGTCGAAGGCGGCAGCGGGGCATCCCGCCGCCGATGCGGTGCGATCGGAAATGCTGATGCGTTTTGGCATCGGCCCTTCCGATTGGGTAACAAACCTGTGGCGTGACTGGGCTGCGGCGCGGCTGCACAAAAGCTATATGGGGTCGAAGGACTTGACGGCGCGCGACATGGAGCAATGGCGGCCTGTCGTCGCGCTGGCCTGGCTCCGTGCGCGCGACGCCGGGCGGACGCCCGCCTTCATGCGCTATCTGAACCGTGCGTTGGAGCGCGCCAAGTTGCCGACTTTGCGCTGATGTAGATCAGGCCGGCTTTTCCAGAACCACCAGACTTTGCCAGAAAGGCGGATGCTGGCTATCGTCCTGCCCGTCGGTAAAGCGCGGTTCGGCGAAACCGGCGTCGCGGGCGAAGCGGCGAATCCAGTCGCGGTGCAGGAAAGCGTCGAGATGTTCGGCGGGGTGGCCTGTGCTTAGATGCTCCAGATTGGCGCTCCACACCCCGTCATGTTCAGCTTCCTCCAGTTCGAGGAAGGAAAAGATCATCTTGCCGCCGGGCTTGAGCGCGCGAAAGGCGTCGGCGGTGTAGAGATAGGATTCGCCCGGATAGAGATGGGTGAACACCGACCAGTGAAAGACCATATCCAGCGACGCGTCGGGCGCAACGATCGTGGGCGTGACGTTGAGCAGCACGTCATAACCCGGACATCGGCGGGCCAGCTCGTCGATCAGTTCCTGCACGACATCCGCGCCGGTATAATTGCCCGTCCACCCATGGCGGACCAGCGCCTGCGCCGTGCGGCCGCAACCACAGCCCAGATCATAGACGGTCATGCCATCGACCAGTCCATGATATCGCAGCACCGCGGCATGACCGTCGCCGATCGACATGAAATCCGCCATCGTCGGCGCGCCGATCGCCTGCGCCAGCGCAAGCACCGGGTCGTCGGGCAGGAATTTCAGCTTGGCGCGGACGAGCGCCCGATAATCGCGGACGGAATGGCTTTCACGAGCCTTTGCCGACGAACGCTTCCTGCGAAGAAAATGAGGTAGCTTGATCATCAAAGTCTCCGCGGCAGATTGTGCTACAAAATCATCCGGATGAGAGACAATTGCAGCCGGATTGCCAATCGTTGTCAATCCGATCCAAACAGGTCGCGCGTGAAGATCTTGTCCGCGACATCCTCCATATCCGGCGTCATGCGGTTGGCGATAATGATGTCACATTCCTGCTTGAACGCGCCAAGGTCGCGCACCACCTGCGAGCCGAAAAACGCCTCTTCCTGCATCGCCGGTTCGTAGATTACGACCTCGATGCCCTTGGCCTTGATCCGCTTCATGATGCCTTGGATCGAGGATTGGCGGAAATTGTCGGACCCGGCCTTCATCACTAGGCGGAAGACGCCGACCTTCTTCGGGCGCTTCGCGATGATCTGGTCGGCCAGGAAATCCTTGCGCGTATGGTTGGCCTCCACGATCGCACGGATCAGGTTTTGCGGAACTTCGGAATAGTTGGCGAGTAGCTGTTTGGTATCCTTGGGCAGGCAATAGCCGCCATAGCCGAAGCTGGGATTATTATAATGCGACCCGATGCGGGGATCGAGGCCGACGCCGGTGATGATCTGGCGCGAGTCCATATCATGGGCGATGGCGTAGCTGTCCAGCTCGTTGAAGAAGGCGACGCGCATGGCGAGGTACGTGTTGGCGAACAGCTTGATCGCCTCTGCCTCGCTGGGGTCGGTGAAAAGGATTTCGACGTCCTTCTTGACCGCCCCCTCCAGCAGCAGCTCGGCAAAGATACGCGCCCGGTTCGACCGCTCGCCCACGATGATGCGCGAGGGGTGGAGATTGTCTTGAAGCGCCTTGCCTTCGCGCAGGAATTCCGGGCTGAAGATCACTTGCTCAGTGCCGAGACGGCGACGGACATCCTCCACGAAGCCGACCGGGATGGTCGATTTGATCACGATGGTCGCGGTGGGATTGGCCGCCTTTGCAGTCCGGATCACCGTTTCGACCGAGGAGGTGTCAAACTTGTTGGTGCCAACGTCATAATTGGTCGGCGTAGCGACGATCACATAGTCGGCGCCGTCCAGCGCCTGCTGAGGGTCGAGCGTGGCCGTGAGGGTCAGCGGGAGGGTGGCGAGGAATTCTGCCAGTTCTGCGTCGACGATCGGCGCGCGGCGCTCATTGAGCAT
>Ga0160437_1000959_pt1 | contig 13655 bp, 12 predicted proteins | sample HID1975I_E0MG_FD_108227 | JGI IMG/M metagenome (GOLD analysis project Ga0160437, IMG submission 108227) | Enriched soil microbial communities from UW Madison campus, WI, USA - HID1975I_E0 MG | ecosystem: Environmental > Terrestrial > Soil > Unclassified | place: USA: Madison, Wisconsin... | reverse complement strand
CTCCTGCGCACCCACGGCCCCGCCCTACTCGCTGCGCTGCGGCTGCGGGAGGGGTCGCAGGCTGCGGTAAGCATGCTGCGCGAGTCAGCCAAACAACATCGACTTGCCGGCGACGCTGGCCATGCTCGCCACTGCGACGGGATCGCCGACGACCTCGCCCGCATCCTGGAGGAAGGGGAATGAATATGAACGATGGTGGCCCGGCGTTCCCGCAGAGCGTCCACCGCAGCGATCGCGGTATGGAATGGGTCGAGTCCGAGGATGGCATGACCCTGCGCGACTACTTCGCGGCGAAGGCGATGGCCTCGATGATCGGAACTAGCGCGGCCCCGACATATGTCGGCGGACTCGAAGGGGCGGAGTCGTATTGCGCCGTGGCCGCCTACAAGATGGCCGACGCCATGCTCGTCGCCAGAAACAAGGAGCAAACGAAATGACCGACCGGAACGAACGCGATGCGCTGACTCCCGATGACGGTGAGACGTTGCGCCTGCTGGAATCGCGCCGCGACGCATTGAGCGTCCACGCGGCCGAGCTGATTCGTCGCCTAGCCCTCGCCGCGCCTGCCGCAATTGCGCGGGCGGAGGCGGCGGAGCGGGATGCGGCGCGGTATCGGTGGCTGCGGGACGTGTGGGGCCGCCAAATTGCAATCATCGGAACCAGTGATTGCACATTCGGGGTTAGCACGCCGAGTTGGCGTGGAGCGTGGTTGGACTTCGATGCCGCGATAGATGCCGTTATGGCTCCCGCAATCGCCGCCCAGCAGGCGGAGGGGGAGGAGGGTGGCTGACGGATCCGGCTCGTTCAACTTCCCGCTGCCGCAGCAATCGCAACTGCGCCCTGGCGAAATCGTCGTCGACCTGTTCGCCGGCGGCGGCGGCGCGAGCGAGGCGTTGAAGCAGGCGTTGGGCATAGATCCCGCGCTGGCCTACAACCACGACGAGTGGGCGATCGGCATGCACGCCGCGAACCACCCGCTGACCCGGCACCACCGCGAGGATATCTGGCACGCTGATCCGCGCGTCGACGTTGCTGGCCGCCTGGTCGGATGGTTCCACTTCTCGCCGGACTGCACGCATTTCAGCCAGGCCAAGGGTGGCCAGCCGCGAAGCCACAAGATCCGCTCACTCGCATGGGTTGGCGTGAAGTGGATCGGCCAGCTTGCCAAGGTCGGCTTGGCACCGCGAATCGTGTCGTTGGAGAACGTCTGGCAAATGCTGTCGTGGTGTCCGCTCGTGGCGAAGCGGGACAAGTCCACGGGCCGCGTGATCAAGATGGACGGCACAGTGGCTGCCATCGGCGAGCGCGTTCCGGTGCAAATGCAGCAGTTGGTGCCGGACAAGAAGCGGCTGGGGCAGACCTGGCGGCGTTTCGTCGCGGTCCTGCGGTTGTTCGGCTACGTGGTCGAGTGGCGCAAGCTGGTGGCCAGCGACTACGGCGCGGGCACGAGCCGCGAGCGACTGTTCCTGATCGCTCGGCGCGATGGCGAGCCGGTCGTCTGGCCGGAGCCGACGCACGGTAAGGCGCCGGGCCTGACGCCGCTGGTCACCGCGGCCGACTGCATCGACTTCTCCGACCTCGGGCGCAGCATCTTCGACCGCCCCCGCCCGCTGGCCGACGCGACCATGCGCCGGATCGCCAAGGGCTTGGTGAAGCATGTCATCGAGGCCGAGGAGCCGTTTTTCCTGACCGAGTTCGCCAACGCCAGCAACGGCCGCACCTGGTCGGGCATGGAGCCGCTGCGCACGCAATGCGCCGGCGTGAAAGGAGGGCACTTCGCCGTGGTGGCGCCAACGCTGGTGCAGACCGGCTATGGCGAGCGCAAGGGGCAGCAGCCGAGGGCGCTCGACATCCAGAAGCCGCTGGGCGTGGTGGTCGCCGGCGGCGTCAAGCACGCGCTTGTGAGCGCCTTCCTAGAGCAGGCGTGCAGCGGCTACTACACCGGCGCCGGGCAGGACTTGCGGCGGCCAGCGCCGACGATCTGCGCCAAGGGCAGCATCCAGCGGCTGGTGACGGCCGACATGGCGCAGCTGTCACCGGAAGCGGAAGCCGGCGCACTGCGCGTGGCCGCGTTCCTGGTCAACTACTACGGCAACGGCACCGCGCTCGACGTGCGCGACCCGCTCGACACCGTGACCACTCGCGACCGCATGGCGCTGGTGACCGTGCATCTGCAGGGCGTGCCCTACGTCATCGTCGACATCGGCCTGCGGATGCTCAAGCCGGCCGAACTGTTCCGGGCGCAGGGCTTCCCGCCCGGCTACGTCATCGACCGCACCGCCGACGGCCGGCGCATCACCACCACGGCCGCCGTACGCATGGTCGGCAACAGTGTCAGCCCGCCGCCGTTGCGGGCACTGGCCGAGGCAAATCTCGACCGGGCGGATGTCGAATGGAGGGCGGCGGCGTGAGTGAGTCGCTGCTGATGCTGATCGACGCCCTCGCCCGCCAGGACGCGGAGGATTATCTGCGCGAACAGGCCAGCAATGACGAGGGGCCGGAGCCGGGCGCGGAAAATCACGCCTTGCCCGCTACGAGCGAAGCGGCGTAGGGTCGCGCCGTGAGAGTCGCCGCCTACGCTCGCTATTCGTCAGATTCCCAGCGCGACGCCTCGCTGGAGGATCAGCTGCGCAATTGCCGCAGCTATGCCGAGCGTCAGGGCTGGCCGGCACCCATCCCGTACACCGACGCGGCCATGTCCGGCGCGCGCAACGACCGGCCCGGATACCTGCGGCTGCTGGCCGACGCCGGCCGGTTCGATGTGATCCTGATCGACGACCTGACCCGCCTGTCCCGCGACAGCGTGGAGGCCACGAAGGCGACCCGTCGCATGACGTTTGCCGGGGTCCGCGTGATCGGGGTCAGCGATGGGCTGGATACCGGCCGCAAGGGGCACAAGGCCGAAGTCGGGCTGCGCGGGCTGATGGGCGAGTTGTACCTTGATGACCTGCGCGACAAGACGCATCGGGGACTCATGGGTCGGGCGCTAGACGGCGCGAGCGCGGGCGGCCTGCCCTACGGCTATCAGGTCACGTCGACCGGCCAGCGGGCGATCCGCGAGGATCAGGCCGAAGTCGTGCGCCGGATCTTCGCCGAGTACCTGTCCGGCATGTCGCCGCGGGAGATCGTCACCGGGCTGAACCGGGATGGCCTGCCCTCCCCGCGCGGCCGGACGTGGGCAGCATCGGCCGTGGCCGGCGACGTGCGCCGCGGCATCGGCATTCTGGCCAACCCCATCTACGCCGGCCGGCAGGTCTGGAATCGGAGCCGATGGGAAAAGAACCCCGACACCGGCCGCCGGGTGCGCCGAGAGCGCCCGCGCAGTGAATGGGTGGTCAGGGAACACCCCGAACTTGCCATCGTTGACGCCGGCACCTGGGCGGCCACGGAGCGGCGACTGCGGCTACAGAGCCGCGCCAGTGGCACCGCCGGCCGTCCACCGCGTCACGTCCTGTCCGGCATCCTGCGTTGCGGTGAGTGCGGCGGGCCGCTGGTCATGGTCGACCGCTACAAGTACGGCTGCACGAACGCCAAGCAGCGCGGCACCTGCCGTGGCATCCGGGTTGGGCGAAAGGAGGCCGATAACGCCGTCCTCGCGGGCGTGCGCGAGCAGCTATTGGCGGAGGATGCGTTCCGGGCCTACCAGAAGGCCGTAGTGGCGCACCTGCGCACAGACAACGGGCAGGCGGGCAAGCGTCTGGCAGAGGCGCAGCGGTGGCATGGGAACGTCATGCAGGCCATCCGGGCGGGGATCATCACGCCCAGCACGAAGACCGATCTGGAGGCCGCAGAGGCAGCCGTGCGCGATGCAGAGGCCGCGGCTCGCGTCAGGCCGGCGACGATGCTGCCGAGGATGCGTGAACGATGGGAGCGGATCGTGCGTGACCTGGACGGCTACGCGCGCAACTCCGCGCAAGCCCGCGCTTCGCTCATCGACCTGATTGGCGACAGCATCACGGTCAGAAACGAAAACGGCGACCTCGTTGCCGAGATCGCCGATTCGCAGTCGCAGATAGCGTTGGTAGCGGGGGCAGGATTTGAACCTGCGACCTTCGGGTTATGAGCCCGACGAGCTGCCAGACTGCTCCACCCCGCATCAGGCGCGGAATTATGGTGACTATGGGAATTTATTGCAACCCCAAGCCGTGTTGCGCGCTGTCCGGGCGGCGTTCCCTGCGCCGCCTGGAGCGTGAATGCTCGCGCCTGCGGCCTTCCTGTCGAATGGCTGAACGGATTACACGCGGCGCAAGCGGACGCTTCGGTGCCGGCCCTCAGACCCCGAAGGCCCGCTGGCACCAGCTCATGAGCGGGCTCCAGGCAAAGCCGAGCACCAGCAGCGCGACCGCATTGATCGAGAACACGACCCGCAACGGGCGCCCCGGGCGCACCTGGATCGGCTCGCCGGCGGGCTCGTCGAAGTACATCACCTTCATCACCCGCAGGTAGTAGAACGCACCGATCACCGCGAACACGATGCCGACGATCGCCAGCCACAGCATGTCGCCCTCGATCGCCGCGCGCAGCACCGCCAGCTTGGCCCAGAAGCCCAGGAACGGCGGCACGCCCGCGAGCGAGGCCATGATGCACAGGACCATGCCCGCCATCCACGGACTGCGCGCGTTCAGGCCCTTGAAGTCGTCGATACGATCGGCTTCGAAGCCGTTGCGCGACAGCATCACGATGGCGCCGAAGGCGGCAGTGGACATGATCGCGTAGCTGATCGCGTAGAACATCGCCGCCGCGTAGCCCTCGGCACCGCCGCCGGCGAAGCCGAGGAAGATGAAGCCCACGTGCGAGACGGTGGAGTACGCCAGCATGCGCTTGAGGTTGGTCTGCGCGATCGCGACGATGTTGCCGATCGCCAGCGACAGCGCGGCCAGGCCGGCCAGCAGCAGGTGCCACTGGTCGCCCGCGGGCGCCAGGCCCGACTCGAGTAAGCGGTAGGTCATGCCGAACGCGGCCAGCTTCGGCGCTGAGCCGATGAACAGCGTGATCGGCGTGGGCGCGCCGTGGTAGGCGTCGGGCAGCCACATGTGGAACGGCGCGGCGCCGAACTTGAACGCGATGCCGGCGACCACGAACACCGTGCCGGTCAGCATCAGCATGCGGTCGTCGCCCGCCAGGCTCCCGGCTGCCGCGTGGATGGTCGCCAGGTCCAGCGAGTGCGTGGCGCCGTACAGCAGCGACATCCCGTACAGCAGCAGGCCGGAGGCCAGCGAACCGAGCACGAAATACTTCATCGCCGCTTCCGACGACAGCGGATTGTCGCGGTCGATCGCGACCAGCGCGTACGAGGCCAGCGCCAGCAGCTCCAGGCCCACGTAGACCATGGTCAGGTTGCCCGCCGACACCAGCAGCATCATGCCCACCGCGGCGAACAGCACCAGCACCGGCAGCTCGCCCTTGTACAGGCCGCGCTCGCGCATGAAGGTCCACGCGAAGCCCAGCGCCACCGCGGACACCACCAGCAGCGAGATCTTGAGCACGTCGGCGATGCCGTCGCGCACGAACATGTCGTGCATCACCGAGCCCTGCCCGCCCGTGCCCGCAGCCACCATGCACGCGGCCACGAGCAGCACGACGATCGCGCCCACGTGGGTCACGATGCGGCGGCGCTCGTCCATGAACAGGTCCAGCATCAGCAGCGCGAACGCGCCGAGCACGACCAGCAGTTCGGGCGCCAGCGGCGCGATGTCCGCCAGTCCCCTCACCTGCGGGGTCATCACGCCTTCGATCAGTACACCAGGGATCATCGCGGCATCGTCCTCAAAGCTTGCTTGCGGCGAGCTGCGCCGCCAGTTGCGCGATGGAGGGCTCCATCAGGTCGGTCAGCGGCTTCGGCCAGATGCCGATCAGCAGCACGCCCGCTGCGAACACGCCGAGCACGATCCATTCGCGGCTGTTGATGTCCTTCAGCTCCGCCACGTGGGCGTTGCCGACGTCGCCCCAGATCACCCGCTTGGCCAGCCACAGCGAATAGCCCGCGCCGGTCATCAGCGTGGTCGCCGCGGCGAACGCGATCAGCGGGTGGTGCTGGAAGCTGGCCAGGATCACCATGAACTCGCCAACGAAACCGCTGGTGCCCGGCAGGCCCGAGTTGGCCATCGAGAAGAAGATCCAGAACGCCGCGAACCACGGCATCACGTTGGCCACGCCGCCGTAGTCGGCGATCCGGCGCGTGTGCATGCGGTCGTAGAGCACGCCGATGCAGGAGAACATGGCGCCCGAGATGAAACCGTGCGAGACCATCTGCACCATTGCGCCCTGCAGGCCCAGACGCGCGGTGTCCAGGTTCTGCACATCGCGCACCAGCGACAGCGCGATGAAGGTACCCAGAGTCACGAAGCCCATGTGCGCGATCGACGAATACGCGACCAGCTTCTTCATGTCGTCCTGCATCAGCGCCACCAGGCCGACGTAGACGATGGCGACCAGCGATAGCGCGATCATCAACCAGGCGAACTCGTGGCTGGCGTCCGGCACGATCGGCAGGCTGAAGCGCAGGAAGCCGTAACCGCCGATCTTCAGCATGATCGCCGCCAGCACCACGGAGCCGCCGGTGGGCGCCTCGACGTGCGCATCCGGCAGCCAGGTGTGCACCGGGAACATCGGCACCTTGACCGCGAACGCAATGAAGAACGCGAAGAACAGCCACGCCTGCTCGGTGGCCGTCAGCGACAGCTGCACGAGGTCCGGGATCTGCCAGCTGCCGCCCTTCATGTACATGTAGATCAGCCCGACCAGCATGAACACCGAGCCGAGGAACGTGTACAGGAAGAACTTCATCGCCGCATAGACGCGGCGCGGGCCGCCCCAGACGCCGATGATGATGAACATCGGGATCAGCATGCCCTCGAAGAAGGCGTAGAACAGGATCGCGTCGACCGCACAGAACACGCCGATCATCACGCCTTCGAGGATGAGCATGGTGGCGAAGTACTGGCTCACCCGCTTGGCCACCGAACCCCACGCGCCGATCAGCACCAGGATCGTGGTGATCGTGGTGAGGATGATCAGCGCGACCGAGATGCCGTCGGCACCCAGGTGGTACTGGATGTCGTAGGCCGGGATCCACTCGCGGCGCTCGAGGAACTGCAGGCCGGGGTTGGCGAGATCGAAGCCCGTGAACAGCGGGATGCTGAGCACGAACACCGCCAGCGCGATCAGCAGCGACAGCCAGCGCGCCGCGGACGCACGCTGGTTGCCGAGCGCGAGCACCAGTCCGCCACCGACGATCGGCAGCCAGATCAATAGACTCAGGAGGGGCCAGTTCGACACTTGTTCGTATCCGTGACGGTCAGCGCCAGTAGCGGATCAGCGCGGCCAGCAGAACAATCAGGCCGAGAATCATCGCGAAGGCGTAGTGGTAGAGGAATCCGGACTGGGTGCGCCGCAGCACGCCCGAGAACAGGTCGACAAGGCGCGCGCTGCCGTTGACGAACAGGCCATCGACGACCTTCTCGTCGTTGCGACGCGACAGTTTGCCCAGCAGCATGCTGCCGCCGGCGAAACCCTTGATCCAGAGGTCGTCCATCCCGTACTTGTTGTTAAGCACGCGGATCGGCAGCGCCAGCACGCGCGCGACCTTCGCAGGCAGCTCCGGCTTGAGCAGGTACATCACCGTCGCCACGACGAAGCCGGCGAAGGCAAGCCAGAAGGCCGGCGCCATGAAACCGTGCAGCGCGAACTCCACCGGGCCGTGCCAGTCGGCCGCGCCGATCACGGCCACCACGTCGCGCGGGCCGGCCACGTCGATCGAGCCGAGGAAGAACGGCAGCTGCTTCGCGTGGCCCATCACGTCGGTGCCGAACAGCATCGGGCCGATCGTGAAGAAGCCCACGCCGATCGAGGCGATCGCCAGCAGCACCAGCGGCACCGTCACCACCCACGGCGACTCGTGCGGTTCGTGCGCGCCGTGGCCGTGGTCGTCGTGGTGCGCATCATGGCCGCCACCGGTGGCATGCGCGTCGCGGAAGCGCTCCTTGCCGTGGAAGGTCAGGTACAGCAGGCGGAAGCTGTAGAACGCGGTGACGAAGGCGCCCAGCAGTACGGCCCAGTAGCCGTACGTCGCGATCCAGTTGCCGGACTCGTGCGCGTGGTGCGCCGCGGCCTCGATGATCGTGTCCTTCGAATAGAAGCCGCTGAAGAACGGCGTGCCGACCAGGGCCAGGGTGCCGATCAGCATCGTCCAGTAGGTGACCGGCATGTACTTGCGCAGGCCGCCCATGCGGCGCATGTCCTGCTCGTGGTGCATGCCGATGATGACCGAGCCGGCGGCCAGGAACAGCAGCGCCTTGAAGAAGGCATGCGTCATCAGGTGGTAGACGCCGGCGCTGTAGGCCGACACGCCCAGCGCCACGGTCATGTAGCCCAGCTGCGACAGCGTGGAGTACGCGACCACGCGCTTGATGTCATTCTGGACCATGCCGATCAGGCCGGTGAAGAAGGCGGTGGTGGCGCCGATGAACAGCACGAAGTTCAGCGCGGTCTCGCTCAGCTCGAACAGCGGCGACATGCGCGCGACCATGAAGATGCCCGCCGTGACCATCGTGGCGGCATGGATCAGCGCCGAGATCGGGGTCGGGCCTTCCATCGAGTCGGGCAGCCACACGTGCAACGGCACCTGCGCCGACTTGCCCATCGCGCCGACGAACAGGCACAGGCAGATCACCGTCGCCGCCGACCAGGCGTGGCCCTCGAAGATCGCGATCGCCTGGCCGTCGCCGATCCGGTCGCTGGCATTGGCGAACACCGTCGCGTAGTCCAGCGTCCCGAACCAGTACAGCACGCCGGCGATGCCGAGCAGGAAACCGAAGTCACCCACGCGGTTGACCATGAACGCCTTGAGATTGGCGAACACCGCCGTCGGGCGCTTGAACCAGAAGCCGATCAGCAGGTACGAGACCAGGCCCACCGCTTCCCAGCCGAAGAACAGCTGCATGAAGTTGTTGCTCATCACCAGCATGAGCATCGAGAAGGTGAACAGGCTGATGTAGCTGAAAAAGCGCTGGTAGCCCGGATCGTCGGCCATGTAGCCGATGGTGTAGACGTGCACCAGCAGCGAGACGAAGGTCACCACCACCATCATCATCGCGGTCAGCTTGTCGATCATGAAGCCGACATGGGCCTCGATCCCGCCGACCTGGAACCAGGTGTAGACGTTCTCGTTGAACGGCGCCGCGCCCTGCCCCACCAGCTGCCACAACACGTACGACGACAGCGCACAGCTCGCGGCCACGCCCAGGATGGTGATCCAGTGCGCGCCGGCGCGGCCGACCTGGCGGCCGAACAGCCCGGCCACGATCGCGCCGACCAGCGGCGCGAGCACGATGGCCAGCAGCACCGTTTTCGAGATCGCGATTTCCATGCCCGGCATCACTCAGCCCTTCAAGGTGTCGATTTCGGCGACGTTGATCGTGCGCCGGTTGCGGAACAGCGTGACCAGGATCGCAAGGCCGATCGCGGCCTCGGCCGCGGCCACGGTGAGGATGAAGAACACGAACACCTGCCCGGCGGCGTCGCCGGCGGCGCGCGAGAACGCGACGAAATTGACGTTGACCGAAAGCAGCATCAGTTCGATCGACATCAGCAGGATGATCACGTTCTTCCGGTTGAGGAAGATGCCGGCGACGCTGATGCAGAACAGCGCGGCGCCCAGCGCGAGGTAGTGGCCGAGCGAAAGGCCCTGCGCGAACAGTTCCATCACTTGTCCTCCCCGTTCGTCCCGTCCTGCGCGGCGGGCCGGGCCTCCGGCGTGGGCCGGGTGGCATCCATCTTCACCATGCGGAAGCGGTCGCCCGCCCTGACCCGCGTCTGCTCCGACGGGACCTGGTGCTTGGTGCCCTCGCGGCGGCGCAGGGTGAGCGTGACCGCGGCGATCACCGCGACCGTCAGGATCAGCGCGGCGACCTCGAACGGCAGCAGGAAGCCGGTGAACAGGCGTTCGGCCAGCCATTCGATGTTGGGCACCCCGGCGGCGGCGGCCGGGTCGGCGCCGAACGGCTCGACCCGCGCCTTGATGCCGATCAGCATCAGGATCTCGACCAGCATCACCACCGCGACCACCAGGCCCACCGGCAGGTAGCGCACGTAGCCTTCGCGGATCGCGACCACGTCGATGTCCAGCATCATCACCACGAACATGAACAGGACCATGACCGCGCCGACGTAGACCACGACCAGCGCGATGCCGAGGAACTCCGCGTCCGCCAGGATCCAGGTGCAGGCGACCGTGAAGAACGCCAGCACCAGGCACAGCGCGGCGTGCACCGGGTTGCGGACGCTGATCACCGCGCCGGCGGCGACCACGGTCACCGTGGCGAAGGCAAGGAAAGCGAGCAGTGCGTAATCCATGCGGTCCTCAGCGGAAAGGCGCGTCTGCGGCGCGGCGTTCGGCGATCTCGGCCTCGAGCCTGTCGCCCAGCGCCAGCAACTGCGGCTTGGTGACGATGTTCTCGCCGCGGTTCTCGAAGTGGTATTCGTGCACGTGCGTCTCCACGATCGAATCGACCGGGCAGGACTCCTCGCAGAAGCCGCAGTAGATGCACTTGAACAGGTCGATGTCGTAACGCGTGGTACGGCGGGTGCCGTCGGCGCGCGGTTCCGAATCGATGGTGATCGCCAGCGCCGGGCACACCGCCTCGCACAGCTTGCAGGCGATGCAGCGCTCCTCGCCGTTGGGATAGCGGCGCAGCGCGTGCAGCCCGCGGAAGCGCGGCGACTGCGGCGTCTTCTCCATCGGGTACATCAGCGTGTACTTCGGCCTGAACAGGTACTTGAGCGTCAGCCACATGCCGGCCAGCATCTCCAGCAGCAGCAGGCTCTTGAACCAGGACGCAATCTTGCCCATCACTTGCCCGCCTCGAACACGCCGTAGTACGCCATCAGCGCCGTCACCGCGATCCACGCGATGCTCAGCGGGATGAACACCTTCCAGCCCAGCCGCATGATCTGGTCGTAGCGGTAGCGCGGGAACGTGGCGCGGAACCAGATGAAGGCGCTGGCGAAGAAGCCCACCTTCAGGAACAGCCACCACCAGCCATCCACCGACAGCACCGGGATGTCCCAGCCGTGGAACGGCGACAGCCAGCCGCCCATGAAGAAGATCGAGGCCAGGAAGCTGACCAGGATCATGTTGGCGTACTCGGCCAGGAAGAACAGCGCGAACGCGGCGCCCGAGTACTCGACCATGTGGCCGGCGACGATTTCCGACTCGCCCTCGACCACGTCGAACGGCGCGCGGTTGGTCTCGGCCACGCCGGACACGAAGTAGACCACGAACAGCGGCAGCATCGGCAGCCAGAACCACTCCAGGAAGCCGCTGTTGCCGGCCTGCGCCATCACGATCCCGGACATGTTCAGAGTACCCGCACCGATCATCACGCCGACCAGGGCGAAGCCCATCGCAATCTCGTAGCTGATCACCTGCGCGGCCGAACGCATCGCGCCAAGGAAGGCGTACTTCGAGTTCGACGCCCAGCCGGCAAGGATCACGCCGTACACGCCCAGCGACGTCATCGCCAGCAGGTACAGCAGGCCCGCGTTGGCGTTCGACAGCACCAATTGCGCGTCGAACGGCACCACCGCCCACGCCGCGAACGCCGGCGCCAGCGTGATCAACGGCGCCAGGAGGTACAGCACCTTCTGCGCGTTGCTCGGCTGGATGACTTCCTTGAACAGCAGCTTGAACACGTCGGCGAACGCCTGGAACACGCCCAGCCCCACGTACATCGGTCCGTGGCGCACGTGCATCCAGCCGATCAGCTTGCGCTCCCAGACCACGTAGAACGCGACCGCCAGGATCACCGGCACCGCGATCACGAGGATCTTCAGCACGATCCAGACGACCAGTCCGAATGCACCCAGCGACAGCAGCCATTCGTGCAGCGGGCCGAACAGGTCGGCGAGGAAAGTCGCGGTGTTCATGCGGCCTCCACCCTGGCGTTGCCGGCCGCCAGCGCCGCGGTGGCGCCATAGCCGCGTTCGACCCAGGCCGACCCCGGCGCCACGCGGTCATCCAGCACGACCTGCAGCGTTGCCGTGCCGGCGGCGTTGGAGAGCTTCGCCATCGCGCCGTCGGCGATGTTCGCCGCGGCCGCATCCTGCGGATGCAGCGTCACGCGCGGGCCAACGGTCAGCGGGTGCGCCTGTAGCGCGGCGGCGCGGCGGGTGACGGCGTCGACGCGGTAGATTGCTTCGGACACCGCGAGTTCGAGCCCCTCGCCTGCCGCGGCCGGTGCGGCCGAGGCGGCGACGGCCACCTCGCGCGGCGCGATCGATGCGCGCAGGCCGTCGAGGTCGGTGAAGTCGAAGCCCGCCAGCCCGAGCTCGCCGCCGAGCGCGCGCAGCACGCGCCAGCCGGCGCGCGCCTCGCCGGGCAGCTTGCCGGCTGCGACCGCGGCCTGGTCGCGGCCGTCGAGGTTGGTGAGCGTGGCGTCGATTTCGGGCAGCGCGCCGATCGGCAGGATCACGTCGGCCACCTTGCGCGTGGACTCGCAGGCGAACTGGCTGAACGCAACGACCTGCGCCCCGCCCAGCGCCTTGAGCGCCGCGGCCTGGTCGGCGAAGTCCAGTCCCGGCTCGATGCCGTAGACCACGTAGGCGCCGCACGGCTGCGCGAGCATCGCATTGGCGTCGCGCGACGCCGGCAGCACGCCGTGGCGCGTCAGGCCGAGCGCGTTGGCGCCCTGCGGGATGCGGCACAGCGCGGCGTTGTTGGCACTGGCGAAAGCGGATGCGGCCTTGCCGATCGCGGAGGCGTGGATGCCGTTCCCGGCGATCGCGCCAACGATGACCACCGCGCGCGTCGCACCGGCGAACGCCTGCGCTAGCTCGGCCGAGCCCAGGGCATCGGCAATGCGCGAGGGCGCGACGATCTGCTTGCCGGCGATGTCGAACGCAAAGTCGAAGTCGACCGGGTTGACCACGTGCACCTTCGCGCCGCGCTTCCAGGCCTTGCGCACGCGCTGGTGCAGCAGCGGCACCTCATGGCGCAGCTGGCTGCCAACGATCAGGACCACGTCCGCGTTCTCGATCTCCGCGACCGGCATGCCGAACGCTTCGGCGACGGCGCCGTCGGACAGGTCGTGCGCGGCGATGCGGTGGTCGAGGTTGCCGGTGCCCAGCGCATCGGCCATGCGCGCCAGCAGCGCGCCTTCCTCGTTGGAAGTCGACGGGTGGACGAGGATGCCGAGGTCGTCGGCGGCGTTGTCGCGCAGGATCTGCGCGGCCTTGGCCAGCGCTTCGTCCCACGAGGCTTCGCGCCACTGGTCGCCGTCCTTGACCTGCGGCTTCACTGCCCGATCCTCGACATACAGGCCCTGGTGCGAGTAGCGGTCGCGGTCGGACAGCCAGCACTCGTTGACCGCCTCGTTGTCTCGCGGCACCGCGCGCAGCACGTCGCCGCGGCGCGCGTGCAGGAACAGGTTGCTGCCCAGCGCATCGTGGTAGCCCAGCGATTCCTTCGCGATCAGCTCCCACGGACGGGCGCGGAAGCGGAACACCTTGTTGGTCAGCGCGCCCACCGGGCACACGTCGATGACGTTGCCCGACAGTTCGGTGGTCAGCGGCTTGCCGTCGTAGGTGCCGATCTGCAGGTTCTCGCCGCGCTGCATGCCGCCCAGCTCGTAGGTGCCGGCGATCTCCGCGGTGAAGCG
>Ga0160437_1000955_pt1 | contig 13717 bp, 9 predicted proteins | sample HID1975I_E0MG_FD_108227 | JGI IMG/M metagenome (GOLD analysis project Ga0160437, IMG submission 108227) | Enriched soil microbial communities from UW Madison campus, WI, USA - HID1975I_E0 MG | ecosystem: Environmental > Terrestrial > Soil > Unclassified | place: USA: Madison, Wisconsin... | reverse complement strand
GGGCGTCCGGGGGCGGTACCCCTTATCGGGGGCATGTGGCGACATGGATGTCGCCACATGAGCTCAAGTCCATGGATGGACGCTTTTGGCGTCCCCCGATAAGGGGTACCGCCCCCGGACGCCAAGCGCAGAACCAAGAGAGCCGCTCTTAAAGAGCAGCAGCGCTGCACAGAAACCAACTGGAGAAACAGCCCCCTTGTGTACAAGGGGGCGCGCCGACAGGCGCGGGGATAGAAGAAATGAACTTGTATTCGCTCCATGCGCACGCGCATGTCGTGCGAGACATTCCGGAAATACATTGGCGCTATAGCGCAAAGCGATCGAGCCGACGCCCCGCATGTGCTACTTTTCCGGACTTTTCCGGGGGAGTCCCACGTCATGACCGAACGCCAGCGCCGCACCAAGATCCTTGCCACCCTCGGACCGGCCACCGATCCGCCGGGCGTGCTGGAGGATCTGTTCCGCGCCGGCGTCAACGTCGTGCGCCTGAACTTCAGCCATGGTGATCCCTCCGGCCAGGCCAAGCGCGCCGCCGATGTGCGTGCAGCCTCCGCCCGCGTGGGCGTGGAAGTCGGCATCCTCGCCGACCTGCCCGGCCCCAAGATCCGCATCGAACGCTTCGCCACCGGCAAGATTTCGCTCAAGACCGGTGACCGCTTCGACCTCGTCGCCGATCCCAATGCGCCGGCCGGTGACACCACCCAGGTCGGCGTGAGCTACCTCGGCCTGCCGCAGGACGTCACCAGTGGCGACGTGCTGCTGCTCGACGACGGCCTGATGCAGCTGCGCGTGGTCGAAGTGCAGGGCGAGCGCATCGTCTGCACCGTGCTCAACGATGGCGTGCTGTCCGATCGCAAGGGCCTCAACAAGCAGGGCGGCGGCCTGTCGCTGGGCGCGCTCACCGAGCGCGACAAGGAACTGATCGGCATCGTCGCCAAGATCGGCGTCGACTTCATCGCCGTGTCGTTCTGCCGCAATGCCGAAGACATGAACGAGGCGCGCCGCATCGCCCGCGAACACGGCTGTGATGCCGCGCTGGTCTCGAAGGTCGAGCGCACCGAGGCGATCGAGAACCTCACCGAGATCGTCGAAGCGTCCGACGTGGTCATGGTCGCCCGCGGCGACCTGGGCGTGGAAATCGGCGACGCCGAGCTGCCGGGCCTGCAGAAGAAGATCATCCGCGAGTCGCTGGCGCAGAACAAAGTGGTCATCACCGCCACGCAGATGCTGCAGTCGATGGTCGAAAGCCCCATCCCGACCCGCGCCGAGGTGCTCGACGTCGCCAATGCGGTCATCGATGGTACCGATGCGGTCATGCTCTCGGCAGAAACCGCTGCGGGTGCGTACCCGGTGCGCGCGGTCGAGGCGATGGCCCGCATCTGCCTGGGCGCCGAGCGCCAGTTCGAGACCGATGCCGATTTCAGCAAGGCCCAGCGCAACCTCGAACGCGCCGACCAGGCGATCGCGATGGCCACCATGTTCGTGTCCGAGCACGTGGGCGTGCGCGCCATCGTGGCCATGACCGAATCCGGCGGCACGCCGCGCTACCTGTCGCGCTTCCGTGCCAAGGCGCCGATCTACGCGGTGACCCGCCATGACGGCGCGCGCCGGCAGATGGCGATGATGCGCGATGTGTTCCCGATCAACTTCGACAGCCGCGGCCTGACCCCGCGCGAAGCGGCACGCGGCAGCATTCGCGTACTGGTCGAGAGCGGGGCGTTGAATGCCGGTGACCGCGTGGTGTTCACCAGCGGCGAGCACATGGAAACGCATGGCGCGACGAATACGCTGCGCCTGCTGGAAGTGGGTCCGGATGGTCGCGCCAGCGGACTGGGTGAGCTTTAAGCCTGCGGCTTCCATAGCCATTAAACCTGTAAACGTTTGCAGCCATTCCGTGAAGGAATGGCTGTATGCGTTCACGGGTATAATTGCGTTCTCCCCCGCTGCTGCCACAGGAAACACATGAGCATCGAACAGCTTGCCGACACCGCCCAGGCCATGGTCGCCCCGGGCAAGGGCATCATCGCCATCGACGAGTCCACCAGCACCATCGCCAAGCGTTTTGCCGGCGTGGGGATCGAGAACACCGAAGAGAACCGCCGCGCTTACCGCGAGCTGCTGCTGACCACCCCGAAGCTGAGCGATTACATCTCCGGCGCCATCCTGTTCGATGAAACCATCCGCCAGTCCACCAAGGACGGCGTGCCCTTCGCCAAGTACATGGCCGAGCACGGGATCATCCCGGGCATCAAGGTCGACAAGGGCGCCCAGCCGCTCGCCGGCATGCCGGGCGAGCTGGTCACCGAAGGCCTGGACGGCCTGCGCGCGCGCCTGGAGGAGTACTACAAGCTCGGCGCGCGCTTCGCCAAGTGGCGCGCGGTGATCAACATCGGCGAGGACATCCCCTCCGGCACCTGCATCGAGGCCAATGCGCATGCGCTGGCCCGCTATGCCGCGCTATGCCAGGAGCAGGGCCTGGTGCCGATGGTCGAGCCGGAAGTGATCATGGACGGCGACCACGACATCGAGACCTGCTACGAAGTCACCGAGGCCACCCTGCGTTCGCTGTTCGGCGCGCTCTATGAGCAGAACGTCGTGCTGGAAGGCACCATCCTCAAGGCCTCGATGGTCATCTCCGGCAAGGGCAACGAAGAGCAGGCCGGCATCGACGAAGTGGCCGAGTCCACCGTGATGTGCCTGAAGAGCACCGTGCCGGCCATCCTGCCGGGCATCGTGTTCCTGTCCGGCGGCCAGACCGACGAGCAGTCCACCGCGCACCTCAATGCGATGAACCAGCTCGGCAACCTGCCGTGGCCGCTGAGCTTCTCCTACGGCCGCGCCATGCAGCAGGCCGCGCTGAAGCTGTGGTCCAAGGACATGAAGGGCAATTTCGCCAAGGCCCAGCAGGTGGTGTATGAACGCGCCCGCGAGAACGGCCTGGCCGCGCTGGGCCAGTGGAAGGGCTGATTCCCTCTCCGCCAACGTGGCAAAGAACAACGCCGGCGCAAGCCGGCGTTGTTTTTTTCATGCGCCCTGCGAACGTCAGGCTACTTGCGGCAACGCCTGCGCCAGTAATTGCTGGTACGCCTTGAACGTGGCGTCGTTGAACGCCACCAGCACGATGCGCCGCGGCACGCTGTGCGACCGCTCCCAGGCCAGGGTCTCGCTGACGGCCACGCGCGCGGCCAGTTGCAGCGGATAGCCGTACACGCCACAGCTGATCGCCGGGAAGGCAATGGAATGCAGCTCGTGCTGTTCGGCCAGGCGCAGCGACTGCCAATAGCAGTTCGCCAGCAATTCCGGCTCATGGTGCGCGCCGTCGCGCCAGATCGGCCCGACGGCATGGAACACGTAGCGCGCCGGCAGGTTGAAACCGGGCGTGGCCCGCACTTCGCCCGTCGGGCAGCGTACGCCCGGGCGCACTTCCTGCAGGGCGCGGCATGCGTGGAGCAGTTGCGGACCGGCCGCACGATGGATCGCGCCATCGACACCCCCACCCCCGAGCAATGTCTCGTTGGCGGCGTTGACGATGACGTCGACGTCCAGCGTGGTGATGTCGCCTTGCCAAACTTCAATGGTCATGTGCGGATCTTCAGATGGGCGCGATGAGGGAGGCGTGATGGATCAAGCGTCGCCAGGCACAGCGGCCCGCGCGCTCCCCTCTCCCGCATGCGGGAGAGGGGCTGGGGGTGAGGGCACCCCTCAAAAAGCAGCGTAGGCAACCGCCGTCTCCCGGACTGCGACAGTCGCGGCGAAGCGGTCGACGCAATCGCATGATCTCTAAGAAAAATCGCATTCCCGACGGACGGGGCGACATGAAATGTTTCGGGCTCGTTAACGCGAGGTCGCCCTTCGCAGGGCCGGCGCGCGTCGTTCCTCGCACCCGGAGAGATCATGCATACCACCCTGTGCAGAAATACCCTGGCCGCAAGCCTGTTATTCGCGCTCGCGTTCCAGGCCAGCGCAACGCAAGCCGAGCCCCCCGCGCCGCCGATGGCCGATGAAAGTGCTGCCGGTGACGGCATCGAACGCAAGACGCTCAACGTGACCGAACTTGACCGCGTGCAGGTCACCGTCACCGGTTCACGCATTCCACGCGCCGGCTTCGACACGCTGGAGCCGGCGCAAGTGATTTCGCGCGAGTACCTGGAAGCCAACAACATCACCAATCTCGGTGATGCCATGGCACGCTCGCCCAGCTTCGGGCTGAGTGCCTCGGCCTATGGTGCGCAAGCCAGCTTTGGCGCGGGCGTCAGCTTTGCCTCGCGCTTCGGCCTGGGCTCCAATCGCCTGCTGACGCTGATCAACGGCCGGCGGTTCGTCAGCTCCAATCCGCCCACCCTGTTTGGTCCGGGTGATTCGGGCAGCCAGGTCGATCTCAACGTCATCCCGACCAACATGATCTCCCGGGTCGAGAACATCGGCATCGGCGGCGCGCCCACCTATGGCTCGGATGCGATCAGCGGCGTGAGCAACGTCATCCTGCGCGACAGCTTTGACGGCGTTGAAGTGGAAATGGGCTACGGCCAGAGCGAGCGTGGCGACGCCCAGCGCACCAGCGCGGCCAGCCTGTTCGGCACGGACTTCGCCAAAGGCCGTGGCCACTTCGTGCTCAGCCTGAGCTACGACGGCCTGGATGGCGTGCCGCAGTCGGATCGGCGGTTCTACCGGCAGGGCTATTCGCTGCAGCCCAATCCCTCGCAAGCCGCCATCAATCGCTACCAGCCAGGCCGCGACGCGGCCAGCGATGGCCGCCTGCACACCGATATCCCCTTCAACGCGGGCAGCAGCGATGGCGTGCCCGGCCAGGTTTATATTCGCGACCGTCGGCTGCAGGCCATCGGCTGGGGCGGCCTGGCATTGCCCAGCGGCGCGGCCTACACCGACGGCAGTGGCCGCCTGCGCGGTTTTGGCGCGCAGGGTGACCAATACCTGCAGTTCAATGCGCAGGGGCAGCTGGTGCCCTATGTTCCCGGCAACAACTTCGGCAATGGCAGCGCGTCGGGCGGCGAAGGCATGCGCCTGTGGGAGACGGCGCAGATCGTCTCCGACCTGAACCGCAAGACCGCCTACCTCACCGGCCGCTTCGACTTCACCGACAACGTGCGTGGTTTCTGGGAAGCCTCGTCGTATGCCGCGGACGCGCGCGAGATCCGCGCGCAGAGCATCTACAACGCCGCCGGCTTTGGCCGCGCCAACCTGGACGGCAGTGGCGACAGGGACGGCATGCTGCAGATCCCGGTCAGCCATCCGCTGCTTACCGATCAAGCGCGGCAGGCCCTGCAGGCGCAAGGCGTCAATGCCTTCCAGCTATCGCGGGCCTCGCGCGACCTGGTGGTGAGCAACTCACGCTCGCAGAGCCAGGTGTGGCGCGTGGTGGGAGGGCTGCAAGGCCATTTCGCCGCGGGCGATCGCAACTTCAACTGGGAAGCCAGTACGGTTTACGGGCGCGGTGACTTCACCTATCTGGGCCGCGGCCTGGTGCAGCAGAATTTCATCAATGCGATCAATGCCGTGCGTACCGCCGATGGCCGCGTGGTGTGCGACAGCAGCGCGCCGGGTACCACCGCCGATGCCGCCTGTGTGCCGCTGGACCTGTTCGGGGAGGGCCGCGCCTCGCGCCAGGCACTGGATTACGTCACCACGCCGAAGCGCACCACGGCCACCCTCGAACAGACCGTGTTCAATGCCAACCTCACCGGCGACATCGTTGAACTGCCCGGCGGCGCGATGAGCTTCAACGCGGGCTACGAATATCGGCGTGACCAGGGCCGCTTCAGCCCCAGCGATTACGAGCGCCGCGGCCTGGGGCGCGCAGTGCCGATCAACCCGGCCAGTGGCCGGATCCAGAGCAACGAGTTCTTCGGTGAAGTGTTCGCGCCGCTGGTCAATGCCGACGCGGGCATCCCCGGCCTGCACCGGCTCGACCTCACCGCCAAGCTGCGCCGCGTCAACAATTCGGTGAACGGCTGGTTCACCGCCTACACCTACGGGCTGCAATACGAGCCGCTGCCGGGCGTGCAGCTGCGCGCCAACCAGACGCGCTCGTTCCGCTCACCGTCGTTGGTGGAGTTGTACGCCAACCAGTCCGCGTTCTACTTCGTCACCGAGCCCTGCGAGGCGGCGAACATCACCAGTGGTCCGCGCCCGGACAACCGCGCCGCCAACTGCGCGCAGTTCTTCGCCGGCTATCCGGCGGTGGACCCTGCCAGCTTCCAGGGGCCGCCTGGCTCGATCCCGGGCAGCCGTGTCGGCAGCACGCAGTTGCGCAATGAGCAAGCCGATTCGTGGACGGCGGGCATCGTGCTGCAGCCGGACTGGGCGCCCAACCTGCGCCTGGCGGTGGACTACTACGACATCGAACTGACCGACATCATCACCGGCATCGGCACCGGCGACATCCTTTCCGGCTGCTTCGACGCCGATACCTACGGCAGTGCCTATTGCAGCCTGGTGACGCGCGACCCGGTGTCTGCGGTGGCGCGCAGCGTCAACACCACCTACGCCAACGGGCCGTACATCAACTTCCGTGGCTGGACGGCCGAAGCTCAATATCGCCTGGACCTCGAAGCGCTGGGGTGGGGCCGCGGTGCGGTGGACCTGGCCTTCTACGGCTATTTTCCGCGTACCTGGGAACGTGCTGCCGCGCCGGGCGTGCCGCCGGTCGACTACGCCAACACCGGCGATGGCCAAAGCCGCATGTACCAGTGGAAGGCCGCCTACGGGGTCGGCCGCTGGAGCGTGGGCGGCATCGCCACCTATACGCCGAGCCGTCCGGTGTCCCCGAACATCGGCATCGAGAGCCGCGATTTCGCGCGCGTCGATGGCTACATGAAGATCGACGCCAACGTGGGCTATCGCTTCAACGAGCGGTGGCGGATGAACCTGGCGGTGGAGAACCTCACCGACGACCTGGGGCCCTTCCCGCGCGTCAACGACGCGCTGGGTCGACGCTACATGCTGACCGCCACGATGAAGCTGTAAGCGTCGCTACACGCGGCCAAGCGCCTCGCAAACGACCAGGGGCCGCAATGCGGCCCCTGGTCTTTCTCCCATGGCGGGCAGGATCTTGCTTACGGCAATCCGGCCAGCCAGTCGTCGTCCGAGCCTTCGTTGATGTCGGCGAACAACGGCGTGCTGAAGTAGCGCTCGCCCGTATCCGGCAACACCGCGAGCAGCACCGACCCCGGTTCAGCCTTGGCCGCCACGTCCAGCGCGGTGGCGAGCGTGGCGCCGGAAGAGATGCCAACGAAGATGCCTTCTTCGGCCGCCAGCTTGCGTGCCACTTCGATCGCGCGGTCGTCGGTGACCGTGTACAGCTCGTCGAACACTTCGCGATTCAGCACGTCAGGCACGAAGTCCGGGGTCCAGCCCTGGATCTTGTGCGGCTTCCACTCATCGCCCTTGAGCAACGCGGCGCCGGCCGGCTCGGTGGCGATGATCCGGGTTTCCGGACGGGCCACGCGCAGCACTTCGCCCACGCCGGTGAGCGTGCCGCCCGTGCCCCAGCCGCTGACGAAATAGTCCAGGCGCTGGCCGGCGAAGTCGCGCAGGATTTCCGCGGCCGTCGTGTTGCGGTGATAGGCCGGATTGGCCGGGTTGGCAAACTGGCTGGCCAGGAACCAGCCATGGGCGTCGGCCAATTCCTTGGCCTTGCGCACCATGCCGCTGCCGCGCTCGGCGGCGGGGGTCAGGATGACCTTGGCGCCATAGGCACGCATCAGCTTGCGGCGCTCGATGGAGAACGTCTCCACCATCGTGGCGACGAACTTGTAGCCGCGCGCGGCGGCGACCATGGCCAGGGCCACGCCGGTGTTGCCCGATGTCGCCTCGACGATGGTGTCGCCAGGCTTGAGCAGGCCGCGCTGTTCGGCATCGAGGATGATCGCCAGTGCGAGGCGATCCTTCACCGAGCCGCCCGGATTGAACGATTCGACCTTGGCGTAGACCGTGACGTGTTCCGGCGCGATGCGGTTGAGCTTGACGATCGGCGTGCGGCCGACGGTGTCGAGGATGCTGTCGTACAGGGCCATGCAGGAATCTCCGTGGAGGCGGTCAGGCGGCGTGCGCCAGTGTGGCGCCGTCGGGCTTTGCGGAAAGTGAGGGCGGCAGGCCGAGCGGCGCCTGGCCAAACCAGTGCAGCTGGTGCGCCAGCGCCGCCACCTCGCCGAGGATCAGCAGCGCGGGCGAACCCACGCCATGCTGCCGGGCCAACGCAGCGAGGGCGTCGAGCCGGCCAGTGACCACGCGTTGCTCCGGGCGCGAGCCTTTCTCGACCAGTGCGAACGGCGTGGCCGGGTCGCGACCGCCTGCCAGCAAGCGGGCCTGGATCGTCTCCAGCCCGGCCACGCCCATGTAGAAGGCCAGGGTCTGGCGCTCGCGGGCCAGGGCGTCCCAGTCGAGGGTGTCGAGCGAATCGCGGCAATGGGCGGTGATCATCCGCACCGACTGCGCGTGCGCACGATGGGTGAGCGGGATGCCGGCATAGGCGGCGCAGGCCAGCGCGGCGGTGATGCCGGGGACCACTTCGAACGGCACGTCGTGGGCGCGCAGGAATTCCAGTTCCTCGCCGCCGCGGCCGAACACGAAGGGGTCGCCGCCCTTGAGCCGGACCACGCGTCGCCCGGCACGCGCATGCGCCAGCATCAATGCGTGGATATCGGCCTGCGCCGTGCTGTGGCCGCTGGCCGACTTGCCGACTTCGATGCGCTCGGCGTCGCGGCGGGCCAGCGCCAGCACCGGGCCGCTGACCAGACGATCATGGAGGATGACATCGGCCTCGTTCATGGCCCGCAGCGCGGCGAGGGTGAGCAGGCCCGGGTCGCCGGCGCCTGCGCCCACCAGCACGACCGTGCCGCGCGATGGCGCCTGCGGCTGTGCGAGTTGCGCGTCGAGGTAGCGCGCTGCATCGGCGTCGCGGCGCTGGCGCAGCAAACGCTGCAACGGGCCGCCCAACTGGGTTTCGAAGAACCGGCGCCGCGCCGCGGTATCCGGGAAGCGACCGCGGATCTGCGCGCGCTGCCGGGTGAACAGCTCTACCAGTCCGCCCCAACTGTCGTCGAGCAGGCTTTCCAGCCAGCGCCGCAGGTGTCGCGCGACCATCGGCGCGCCGCCGCCGCTGGAGATCGCGATCTGCAACGCCCCGCGCTCGACCACCGCCGGCACGTGGAAAGTGGAGAGGACTGCGTCGTCGACCACGTTGGCGAACACGCCGTTCGCCTCGGCGGCCGCGGCGACGGCGCGGTTTATTTCGACATCGTCGGTGGCGGCAATGACCAGCCAGGTGCGCGCCTGCAGCCAATCAGCCGTGAAGGGCCCCGCCAGCCAGGTGATCGCGCCGCTGTCGGCGGCCTGTCGCAGCGCCGGGGTCAAGGCCGGCGCGCCTACCCGGACCTGCGCCCCGGCATGCCGCAGTGCCTGGATCTTGCGTTCGGCCACCGCCCCACCGCCGACCACCAGCACCGGACGGCCTCGCAGGTCGGCGAACAGCGGGAACAGGGCAGCGGTCACGGGAGCGGGCCAGGAAGGAGAGGGCTGACCGTAAACCCCGCTTATAGCGGTCGGAAATGACTTCATGCATGCTGCAGATAGCCTTCGGTTATAAGCCCGGCCGAAAGATTCCCGTAGAGTCGGTCAGCCGTTCCTTCGCCCCCACTGCCGCCCACGCCGATGACGCTCACGCAACTTCGCTACCTGGTCGCCATCGCCGATGCCGAGTTGAACATCACCCTGGCGGCCGCGCGCGTCCATGCGACCCAGCCGGGGCTGTCCAAGCAGCTCAAGCAGCTGGAAGACGAACTGGGCTTCCTGCTGTTCGTGCGCAAGGGGCGCAGCCTGGAGTCGGTGACGCCGGCGGGGACCGAAGTGATTGCGCGTGCGCGCGCCGTCTTGTCCGAGGCGAACAACATCCGCACCTACGCCGCCAACCAGCGGCGCGAGGCGCAGGGCCAGCTCACCCTGACCACCACGCATACCCAGGCACGCTTCGTGTTGCCGCCGGCGGTGGCGCAAATCAAGCACGCCTATCCACAAGTGAGCGTGCACCTGCAGCAGGCCGCCGAGAGCGCTGCGCTCGACCTGCTCAGTCAGGGCGATGCCGACATCGCGGTGGTGAGCACGGCCGGCGGCGAGCCGCACGCCGGCATCGCCGTGCCGCTGTATCGCTGGCGCCGGCTGGTGATCGCACCGCGCGGGCATGAGCTGGATCGCGCCGGCCGCGCCCCGGATATGCAGGTGCTGGCGACCCAGCCGCTGATCAGCTACGAATCCTCGACCCGCCCCGGCTCCTCGCTGCAACGCGCCTTTGCCGAAGTCGGCCTGGAGCCGCGCATCGCCCTGACCGCGCTGGATGCGGACCTGATCAAGACCTACGTGCGCACCGGACTGGGCGTGGGCCTGGTGGCGGAAATGGCGATTGGCGGCGACGACACCGACCTGCGCGCGTGGCCGGCCCCGGCGCCGATCGCCGAATGCATCGCCTGGGCGGTGCTGCCCCGTGACCGCGTGCTGCGGGACTACGCACTCGAACTGGTGCATGTGCTCGCCCCGCAGATCGACAAGCGCGACCTGCGCCGGGTGCTCGACGGCAACCAGGCGCCGAACTGGCCGCTGCCGCCGACCTGGGAATCGCTGACCCAGACCATCACCAGCTAGCACTGGCAAAACCGGCTGTCGCGTTTGCGCCGAACCGCGAGCCGCCTGCCTTCGTTGTCGATACGCGCCTGGCGTGGCACCGCTGCCCGCGCGCCATCGATGCGGCGACCCCACAGGACTCTGACCCCCCGCAGGATCGCTGCCTGACCCCGGCCTTGGGATAGCACGCCCGGCTGCGACAATCCGTCGCGATCTTGATTTTCACGGGCTGCCGGGCCGCCGGCCACCGCTAGAATGCGGGCCGTGATCCGATACCGGCCCCTGCAGACTTTGATGGCGCGCCTGGCCTGCCTGGCGGTCGTGCTGATGCTGGCCGCGCCGCTGCTGAGCCGCGCGCTGCAGTCCGCATCGATGCCGGTGCTGTCCGAGGTCTGCACCACCGCCGGACTGACGCTGATGGATACCGCGATGCTGGCCATGCCGGCCGACCACGCGATGTCGAAGGTGAGCGATGGCGAGCACGTCCTGCATGCAGACGGCGCCGCCTGTGACTACTGCCTGCTCGCCGTGCGTTTGTTGCCGCTGCTCGCCCTGCTGCTGGCGTGGCTGCCGTTGGCGCGCGGCGTCCTGTCCACTGCCGTCGCTTCGATTCATCGCATCAACTTGCGGGCATGGCCCGCCCATCCCGCCCGGGGACCCCCGCTGGCGGCCTGACCCGGCCGCCCATGCCCTTGCCTGCACGCGCCGCGATGGCGCGTGCCCGCCGTGTTACCCGGAGCTTTCCCATGTCATTGCGTTTCTTCCCGCTGGCGACGCCGGCGATCCTGGCCTGTGCGCTGGGCCTGGCGCTGCACGCGCCCGCTGCATCTGCCGAAGCACTTGCCGGCGACGCCCGCACCCTGGACACCCTGGTCGTCACCGCCGCCGCGCCCGACAGCCCCCTGACCTGGATCACCGACCCGCGCCTGCCGCGGCAACCGGTGCCGGCTAGCGACGGCGCCGACTATCTCAAAACGGTTCCCGGCTTCGCGGCGATCCGCAATGGCGGTACCAACGGCGACCCGGTGCTGCGCGGCATGTTCGGCTCCCGCCTCAACGTGCTCAGCAACGACGGCAGCCTGATTGGCGCCTGCCCGGCGCGCATGGACAACCCGCTGTCGTACATCGCGCCGGAAACCTACGACCGCCTGGTGCTGATCAAGGGGCCGCAGACCGTGCGCTGGGGCCCCGGCGCTTCGGCCGGCACCGTGCGTTTCGAGCGGGACACCCCGCACTTCGACACCCCCGGCGTGCAGCTCGATGCCAGCGCACTCGGTGGCAGCTTCGATCGCAACGACCAGGTGCTGGATGCCACCGCGGGCAACCCACTCGGCTACGTGCGCATCAACGGCAACCGCTCCGAATCGGATGACTACAAGGACGGCAACGGCGACACCGTGCCTTCGCGCTGGCGCAAGTGGAATACGGACGCCGCGATCGGCTGGACCCCGGACCCGGACAGCGTGCTGGAGATATCGGCCGGCACGGGCGATGCACTCGCGCGTTACGCCGGCCGCGGCATGGATGGCGCTGCCTTCCGTCGCCACAGCTACGCCGCCCGCTACGAACACGACAACCTGCCGGGCGCCTGGGACAGCGTGCAGGCCAACGTCTATTACAACGACGCCGACCATGTGATGGACAACTACAGCCTGCGCACGCCGAACCCGATGTCGTCGATGCCCATGCCGATGGCGTCGAATGTGGACCGTCGCACCACGGGCGGACGCGTGGCCTCGGACTGGCGCTGGCACGACATCGCGCTGACGGCGGGCGTCGACGCCCAGGACAGTCGCCATCGTGATCGCAGCGCCAGCGGCCGCGGCGTCTACGCAACGCTGCCGTGGAGCGTGGACGCACGCTTCTCCAACCTGGGGGTGTTTTCCGAGCTCACCGTGGGCGACGGGCAACCCCGGCGTTGGATCAGTGGCTTGCGGATGGATCGCGCCACGGCCAAGGACGAGCGCACCAGCACGGGCATGATGGCGATGCCCAATCCCACCGCGGGGCAGGAGCGTCGCGAATGGCTGGGTAGCGGCTTCCTTCGGCGCGAGCAGGATCTATCGGCGAACATGACCTGGTATGCGGGCGTGGGCCATGTCGCGCGCATGCCGGACTACTGGGAATTGTTTTCGCCGACCAACGGCCCTGCAGGCGCGCCCAACGCGTTTGCCGGCATTGCGCCGGAGCGCACGACCCAGCTCGATATCGGGATGCAGTACCGCACGGACCACGTGCAGGCGTGGGTATCGGCCTACGCGGGTCACATCAACGATTACATCCTGTTCGAATACCAGGATGGCGGGATGATGGGCAGCACCACCACGGCGCGGAACGTGGATGCGCGCATTGCCGGTGGCGAGGCGGGCGTGGAGTGGCATGGCCACGATGGGTGGAAGGTAGGCGGCACCTTGGCCTATGCCTGGGGTGAGAATCGCAGCGATGGTGGCGCACTGCCGCAGATGCCGCCGCTGGAGGCCCGCCTGAGTACGAGTTATGAGGGCGCGCGCTGGTCGGCGGGCGCCTTGTTGCGGGCGGTGGCGCGCCAAGGTCGCGTGGCGACTGGCGAGGGCAATGTAGTGGGTCGAGACCTGGGACCGAGTGGTGGATTTGCGGTGTTCTCGATCAACGGCGGATATCGGTTCAGTGATGCGCTATCGCTGACGGCGGGCATCGACAATCTGTTCGATCGCGCCTATGCCGAGCATCTCAATCTGGCGGGCAGTGCGGACTTTGGTTACCCGGCCGAGCCGGTGCGGATCAATGAGCCGGGGCGCAGTGCTTGGGTGAAGCTCAACTATCACTATCAGTAGTTTCTATCCCCCGCGCCTGTCGGCGCGCCCCCCTTGTGTCACAAGGGGGGCTGTTTCTCCATTTGGCTCTGTGCATCTCTGATGGACCCAACTTTTAGGTTCGTCGCTTAGAGCTTGCACCGTGCGATAGGTTGCGTCGCCTTACGGTACGGGCCCCGACCCCTCGGGGGCAGGCGTTTCGGTTCCGGCGTACATCCATGTACTCAGTCACCGACCGTGGGCCATCCATGGCCCACTAACGCCTGCCCCCGAGGGGTCGGTGCAAGGCGCGT
>Ga0160437_1000948_pt1 | contig 13776 bp, 5 predicted proteins | sample HID1975I_E0MG_FD_108227 | JGI IMG/M metagenome (GOLD analysis project Ga0160437, IMG submission 108227) | Enriched soil microbial communities from UW Madison campus, WI, USA - HID1975I_E0 MG | ecosystem: Environmental > Terrestrial > Soil > Unclassified | place: USA: Madison, Wisconsin... | reverse complement strand
TACAAGGTCATCAGCGGCAACTACAAGGCCGAGTACGGCCAGGTGTCGAGCGCGGCCGTGACCGCGGCCACCAAGTCCGGTACCAACGAGTTCAAGGGTGAAACCTTCTACCGTTACACCAACCAGGACATGCGCGCCAAGACACCGGCGGAGCGTCAGCCCAATCAGACCAAGTTCGACTCGGCTGAGAAGGAATATGGTTTCGCCTTGGGTGGGCCGATCATCCAAGACAAGGCGCATTTCTTCGTCACCTACGAAGCCAAGCGTTTTGAGTTGCCCGTCACCATTGCTCCGGAAGGATCGGTGGCCGATCGAGTGGGTTCATTGCCAGCTGACGCGGCGGCTGGCCTGGGCCCGGCCAGCCAGCAGTTCGAGCAGGATCTGATTTTTGCCAAGATCGATGTCGAACCGACGGATAACGACCGCATTGAACTGACGTTCCAGGATCGCGATGAGACCCAGGAGCAGTTCAGTGGCACTACTGCGCCTTCGCATGGCCGCTTGGTAAACAACACTGATCGTCGTTACGCATTGCGCTGGAACCACAGCAGCGATCGGTTCTACAACGAAGTGATGGTTACCCACGAAGATTCGTTCAACCGACCCACGCCTCTGATGTTGGGCAACGGTTTTGTTTATACGTCGCCGGACGGCCCGGATGAAAGGACGCTCGTGCAGGCTGGTGCCGCATCGGCCCTGGATTCGCAGGTCAAAGGCCAGAAAGGCTGGTCCATTGAAGACAATCTGACGCTCGATGGGCTGCAGTGGGCAGGCGACCATACGGTGAAGATGGGTGCGAAGTACAAGGAAATTGACTTGTACGCGTCGGATGCCCAGCAGATCAATCCTCAGTTCTACTACACGATCGACGACGATGATTTCCCGTCGACCACGCCCTACAAGGCCCAGTTCACCAAGCCGATCTCCGGCGTAACGGGTGTGACCTCTGAGGTGCGCTCCAAGGTCAAGCAGATCGGTCTGTTCATTCAGGACGATTGGCAGGTCAATGATCACCTGCAGCTGAACCTTGGCCTGCGCTGGGATTACGAAAAGAACCCTGTCTATCTGGACTTCGTGACGCCGCCTGAAGTGGTCAACGCACTCTTCAGCCAAGACCCGAATGCGGGCCCTGGTCAGAGCTACGCGCAGACCCTTGCGTTGAGTGGCCTGAATGTCAACGACTACATCAGCACCGGCAACAACCGTAAGGCATTCAAGGATGCATGGCAGCCCCGCGTGGGCTTCTCGTATGACATCAATGCTGATGAGCAGCATGTCATCCATGGCGGCGCGGGCCGTTCCTACGACCGTGACCTGTTCGACTATCTGCAGTTGGAAACCACCAAGCTGGCGCTACCGCAGCCAACCATCTATTTCCGCGATCCGGCGACCGGTCAGTGCCTGGACGGTCAGCCCGCTTGCTACACGTGGGATCCGAACCTGCTCAACGGCATCGGGAATCTGCAGGCGCTGCTGGGCAATACGAGCAATGCCGGACTGGAAGTTGATCTGCTGAACAACAATCTCAAGGCGCCGTATGCGGATCAGTTCAGTATCGGCATGTCCAACCAGATTGGTGATTGGCTGACCGATGCGACCATCGCGCGCACGCTGACCTATGACGGTTTTGCCTTCACGTTGGGCAATCGTTATCGCAACGGTAACTTCTTTGACAACCCTCAGTTGTGTGGTGCTGAAAAGCCTGGGTTTGGCCAGCCGTGGAGCTGTAATGTTCCGGGCTTCGGCAGCCTGATCATTGGTCAGCAGGGCATCAAAACGCGTGCAACGCAGGTGTTGTTGTCGGCGCAGAAGCCGTACACCAAGGAAAGCGGCTGGGGGACCTCGGTTGCCTATACTTGGACGACCGCCCGCCATAACCGAAACATCAACGAGCATTACGCGTTCGACCGTGGCGTCATCGGCGATTATCCGTACATCAAATCCGACGGCGCGCCTCGCCATCGGTTGGTGGTGACCGGTTCGTATGATGGTATCTGGGGCATCAGCTTCGGTGGCAAGGTGACCTTGGCAACCCCGACTGCGGGCAATGACTGGTATCCGGTGACACTGGCGAGCGGAAATGCGCTGCCGACGCCTGCCGCAGCCACGCCGGATGGCAACGGCAAGTTCCTCTTGGGCGGCAAGATCTTCGGTTACCGTTCGGTCGACCTGCAGGCGACGAAGACATTCAAGATGGCGGGCAATACCGAGCTGTATGCGCGTATCGACATCATCAACGTCTTCAATTTCGACAACTTCTCGCAGCTGAACTACACCAAGTCCAATGGCAAGCTCCTCGCCAGCTACAACGAGACCGGTGAGGTGATTGGTACGCCGCGTCAGGTCAAGGCAGAAGTCGGCTTCCGCTTCTGATGCAACAACGGCCCCGTCCTCGGACGGGGCCGGTTTCATGGCAATGGCTGGCCTTCGGGCCAGTCCATTGTCCAGGCCGGTGCCACGGAGGGTGGCAGCGGCCTGGGCAATGACCCGCTTGGCCGGACCACGCACGCGTGGTTTTTTAAAGCGGCGTTCTGTAAACGATTTCAGGTCATTGGACGTTATGCTTCCCAGTCACGAACACTGTAGAAGGAGTTGGCCCATGCAGGCACGCCACCTGTTGACCGCCGCGGCGATCAGTGTCGCCGCCGCTGCCTGTCAGCCGCAGGCCCAGCAGGAGCCGGCCAAGCCCAAGCCTCCCGTGATCCTGGTCGAGGCCGATGTGCCGCCGCGGCCGATGAAGCCGGAGCTGCCGCCGCTGTTCGACGATATCGAGCGCCGCACCTTCCAGTTCTTCTGGGATACCACCAACGAGGTCAACGGGCTCAGCCCGGACCGGTACCCGTCGCGCCCGTTCGCCAGCATCGCCGCGGTGGGCTATGCGCTGACCGCCTATCCGATCGGCATCGAGAACGGCTGGGTCAGCCGCACCCAGGCGATCGACCGCACCCTGCTGACGCTGAAGTATTTCCGCGACCTGCCGATGGGCCCGCAGCGCACCGGCAAGGCGGGGTACAAGGGCTTCTATTACCACTTCCTGGACATGCAGGAAGGCCGCCGCTACGACAGCTGGGTGGAGCTTTCCAGCGTGGATACCGCGCTGCTGATGATGGGCGTGCTGTTCGCGCAGTCCTATTACGACGGTGACGATGCGCGCGAGAAAGAGATCCGCGAGATCGCCGATACGCTCTACAAGCGCGTGGACTGGCCCTGGCTGCAGCAGCGCGCACCGCTGATCTCGATGGGCTGGTTCCCGGAGAGCGGCTTCATCGACCACGACTGGATGGGCTACAACGAGGCGATGATGGTCTACATCCTCGCGCTCGGCTCGCCGACCCACCCGGTCAGCCCGGACGCCTGGACGGTCTGGACGCGCACCTACGACAACGACTGGGGTGTCTACCAGGGCCAGGAATACCTGTCTTTCGGCCCGCTGTTCGGCCACCAGTACACGCATGTGTGGGTGGACTTCCGCGACATCCAGGATGCCTACATGCGCGAGCGGGGCAGCACCTACTTCCTCAACAGCCGTTCGGCCGCGCTGGCGCAGCGCGAGTACGCGATCGCCAACCCGATGAACTGGAAGGATTACGGCCAGAACGTGTGGGGCCTGACCGCCAGCGACGGGCCGCAGAACACCACCCAGGAATACCGTGGCGAGCAGCGCCAGTTCCGCCATTACTCTTCGCGCGGCGCTGGCCTGCGCGAGAACTTCGATGACGGCACGATCGCGCCGACCGCCGCCATTTCCTCGATCGTGTTCGCGCCGGAAGAGGTGATTCCGGCCGCGGTGGAGATGCACAAGCGCTACGGCGATTACATCTACTCCAGCTACGGCTTCCTGGATTCGTTCAACCCGAGCTTCAACTACGACATCCCGATCAAGACCGGTCGCCTGGTGCCCGATCGCGGCTGGGTGGCCAGCGATTACATCGGCATCGACCAGGGCCCGATCCTGACCATGATCGCCAACTACCGAAACGATTTCGTCTGGGACGTGATGAAGAAGAACGCGCATATCCGCAAGGGTCTGGAGCGTGCCGGCTTCAGTGGTGGCTGGTTGACGCCGGAAGGCGAGGACCAGCCGATGGAACTGCAGAAAGATGAAAAGGCGGCGTCGGCCCGTTCGGTCGGCATCGCCGAATCGCGCGCGGCGGCCGCCCAGGAACAGAAGAACAATTCCAATTCGAACCGCAACCAGCAGCAGGGGAAGTAAGCAGTGCCATCGTCGTCGCGCCCGAAGCTGGGGTTGAGTCTGTTGCTGCTGTTGGTCGGCAGCCTGTTGTTGAGTGCCTGCCGGAAAGAACCGGAAGGCGTGACCGTGCGTTTCTGGGCGATGGGCCGCGAGGCCGAAGTGGTCACCGGCCTGATCCGTGAGTTCGAGGCGGAGAACCCGGGCATCCATGTGGATGTGCAGAACATCCCGTGGACGGCCGCGCATGAAAAGCTGTTGACCGCGTTCGCGGCCGACGGCCTGCCGGATGTATGCCAGCTGGGCAATACCTGGATTCCCGAATTTGCCGAGCTCAATACCCTGACCCCGCTGCAGCCCTACGTGGCGCAGTCCAAGGTGGTGGACCCGGCCGATTACTTCCAGGGCATCTGGGACACCAACGTCATCCATGACGAACTGGTCGGCGTGCCGTGGTACGTCGATACGCGCCTGCTGTACTACCGCAAGGACATGCTGGCCAAGGCCGGTTATGACCATCCGCCCCGCACCTGGGACGAGTGGAACGCGATGATGGCGGCCATCAAGAAGATGCAGGGCGCGAACCGCTATGCCGTGTTGATGCCGATCAACGAGTTCGAGCAGCAGCTTTCCTTCGCCCTGCAGCAGCCGGATCCGCTGCTGCGCGATGACGACACCCGCGGCAATTTCAGCAGCCCCGGCTTCCGCAGGACGCTGGGCTTCTACGAAAACATGTTTGCGCAGGGCTGGGCCCCGCGCATGTCCGAGACGCAGATCTCCAACGTCTGGGATGAGTTCTTCCGGGGCTTCAACGTGTTCTACGTGTCCGGCCCCTGGAACATCCGCGAATTCAAGAAGCTGCAGCCCAAGGCGCTGGAAGGGCAGTGGGGCACGGCCGCGCTGCCGGGTCCGGATGGCCCGGGTGCGGGCATCGCCGGCGGCACCAGCCTGGTGATCTTCCGCTCCTCGCAGCAGAAAGAAGCCTCGTGGAAGCTGATCGAGTTCCTGTCGCGCCCGGCAATCCAGGAGCGCTTCCATTCGATCATCGGTGACCTGCCGCCCCGGCGTAGCACCTGGGACTACCCCTCGCTGGCCAACGATCCGTTGGCGCAGCCGTTCCGCGACCAGCTCGAGCGGGTCAAGCCCACCCCGAAGGTGCTGGAGTGGGAGCGTATCGTGCAGGAAATGCGGATCATCACCGAACAGGTGGTGCGTGGTGGCATGGATCAGGACGTAGCAGTGAAAGAACTGGACAAGCGCGTGGACAAGGTCCTCGCCAAACGCCGCTGGATGCATGAGCAGCACCGGCAGGACGCGTCGGGGGTGAGCGACAAGCAGCACTCCAGCGCGGTCGCCACGGAGGCGGCACCATGAAACAGCGTTCGCTTGCCGGCTGGATGTTCGCCGGCCCGGCCATCCTGGTCATCGCCGTGTTCTTCGGCCTGCCGGTGTTCTCGGCGCTGGCCCTGAGCATCACCGATTTCGATCTGTACGCACTGGCCGATGGCGAGAACCTGCGCTTCGTCGGCCTGGGCAACTACATCGATCTGCTGCAGACCCCGATGTTCTGGAAGTCGCTGTGGAATACCACCTACTTCGTGATCGTCGGCGTGCCGATGTCGATCGCGGTATCGCTGGGCGCGGCGATCCTGCTCAACGCCCCGGCTGCGCGCTTCAAGGCGCTGTTCCGCACCGCGCTGTTCGCCCCGGTGGTGACCACCCGGGTGGCGGTGGCGGTGATCTGGCGTTACCTGTTCCATACCAGCTACGGCCTGGTGAACTATGGCCTGGGCCATCTGGGCATCAGCCCGATCGACTGGCTGGGCGACCCGAACTGGGCGATGCCGACCATCATGCTGTTCGCGGTGTGGAAGAACTTCGGCTACAACATGGTGATCTTCCTGGCCGGCCTGCAGGCGATCCCGCATGACCTGTACGAGGCGGCCCGCATCGACGGTGCCTCGCGCTGGAAGCAGTTCCTGCATATCACCCTGCCGATGCTCGGCCCGGTGCTGCTGGTGGTCGGCGTGATCACCGTCTCCGGCTATTTCCAGCTGTTCGCCGAGCCCTACGTGATGACGCGTGGCGACCCACTGCAGAGCACCGTGAGCGTGCTGTACTTCATGTTTGAAGAAGGCTTCAAGTGGTGGAACCTGGGTCGCGCCTCCGCAGTGGCGTTCCTGCTGTTCCTGATCATCCTGGGCGTGACCAGCATCATGCTGCGTTTCGGCCGCAAGAGGCAGTTGGTATGAGTCGTGAAATCGGTCAATCGCGCTGGCATGCCTGGTGGGTCAATGGTGGCCTGCTGGTGCTGGCCGCGCTGAGCCTGGCGCCGCTGCTGTGGATGCTGTCGGTGTCGTTCATGCCGACCGGCGAGGCGGCGCATTTCCCGCCGCCGCTGCTGCCCTCGTCGTTGACGACCGCGAACTACCATGAGCTGTTCGCGCGTACCGGCATGGCCAACAACTTCGTCAACAGCCTGATGGTGTCGCTGGCGATCACCTTCGGCTCGCTGCTGCTCAACACCATGGCCGGCTATGCCTTCGCCAAGCTGCGCTTCGCCGGCCGCGAGCGCATCTTCCAGCTGCTGCTGGCCGCGCTGGTGATCCCGGCACAGGTGGCGATGCTGCCGCTGTTCCTGCTGATGAAGCAGCTGGGCCTGGTCAACAACTTCGGCGGTGTGATCGTGCCGGCGCTGGGGACCGTGTTCGGCATCTTCCTGGTCCGCCAGTACGCCCGTTCGATCCCGGATGAGCTGCTCGAAGCGGCCCGGATCGACGGGGCAGGGGAGCTGCGGATCTTCTTCCAGATCGTGCTGCCGATGCTCAAGCCGGTGCTGGTGACGCTGTCGATCTTCACCTTCATGGCCGCGTGGAACGATTTCATGTGGCCCTTGATCGTGCTGACCGACCAGGAGCACTACACTCTCCCGGTGGCCCTGGCCACGCTCTCGCGCGAGCACATCATGGACGTTGAAATGATGATGGCCGGCGCGGTGGTCACGGTGGTTCCGGTGCTGCTGCTGTTCCTGGCATTGCAGCGTTATTACATCCAAGGTCTGTTGCTGGGGAGTGTCAAAGGGTGAAGCATGCCGTCGTCGCGGTGGGTCTGGGTCTGGTCTGGTCACTGGCGGCCTCGGCCGCACCGCCGGCGACACCGGCGCTGCCCGCACCCAAGGTGCTGGACAGCTTCGATGACATGACCCCGTGGAAGCTGGTCGTCTCCGACCAGGTCAGCGGCTCGCTGCGCAGCGTCGCCGGCAACGGTGGCGGCCGCGCGCTGTGCCTGGATTACGACTTCCACAACGTGTCCGGCTACGTCGGCATCCGCCGCGAGCTGGGCATCCAGTACCCGGAGAATTACCAGTTCGGCTTCCAGCTGCGCGGTGACTCCCCGGCAAACGACCTGCAGTTCAAGCTGATCGACGCCAGTGGCGACAACGTGTGGTGGGTCAACCGGCCCGGCTATGCGTTCCCCAAAGCCTGGACGCCGGTGCAGTACCGCAAGCGCCAGATCGACAAGGCCTGGGGCCCGGAGAAGGACCCGACACTCAAGCGCAGCGCCGCGATGGAGTTCACCATCTACAGCAAGGTCGGTGGCAAGGGCACGGTCTGTTTCGACCGGCTCACGCTGCAGGGCCTGCCGCCGGCCGATACTTCCTCGCTGAGCCCCTCGGTGATCGCCGATACCGCCACCGCGCTGCAGAACCGCATCGTCGATGGCAAGCCGGACACGGTCTGGATCAGCGGCGGCGTGGCCGAGCAGACCATCACACTGGACCTGCACAAGGTGCGTGAGTTCGGCGGGGCGGTGATCGAGTGGCTGCCCGGGCTGGAGGCCACGCGTTATGAGGTGCGCTCTTCGGCCGATGGGCGCAGCTGGGACACGCGCCGTGAGGTCACCGCCGGCGGTGGTGGCCGCGACTGGCTGGCGCTGCCGGATACCGAAGCGCGCTATCTGCGCTTCGATCTCAAAGGCGGCCCGAGCTGGCGCTATGGCATTCGTGACATCACGCTCAAGCCGCTCGAGTTCGCCGATACCCCCAATGATTTCGTCCGCTCGGTCGGCGCCGACCTGCCGCGCGGTTCAGTGCCACGTGGCTTCACCGGTGAACAGCCGTACTGGACGCTGCTCGGGCTGGATGGCGGTCGCGAGCAGGCCCTGATCGGCGAAGACGGTGCGCTGGAAGTGGCCAAGTCCAGCTTCAGCGTCGAGCCGTTCGTGCTGGTCGACAACAAGCTGCTGAGCTGGGCCGACGTCAAGACGAGCCAGTCGCTGCAGGATGACTACCTGCCGATCGCCAATGTCGGTTGGACCCACGACAAGGCCGGCCTGCAGGTCACCGGCTTCGTGCAGGGCACGCCGGACAACGCACAGCTGGTCGGTCGCTACACCCTGCGCAACCCGGACAAGGTGGCCCACGAATACACCCTGGCCCTGGCGGTGCGCCCGTGGCAGGTCAATCCGCCGACCCAGTTCCTCAACACCGTCGGGGGCGTCAGCCGGATCGACAACCTGTCGGTCGATCCGACCCACGTCGATGTGAACGGCAAGCCGCGCCTGTACCCGGCGCAGGCACCGGATGCGGCCTTCGCTACCGCCTTCGACAGCAAGCTGGACGTGGTCCACCTGGCCAGTGGCAAGCTGCCGGGCAGCACCGAAGTGAAGGACGGAACGGGGCTCGCCTCGGGCGCGCTGCTGTACCGCTGGAAGCTCGAGCCCGGCCAGAGCCGTGAGGTCGCCATCGTGCTGCCGCAGACCGGCACTTGGACCATGCCCAAGGCGTTCGATGCGGCCAAGGCCCAGCAGCAGGTCGCCTCGATGTGGCGGACCAAGCTGGACCAGGTGACGCTGCAGGTGCCGGCCGCCGGCAAGCCGCTGACCGATACGCTGCGTACCGCGCTGGCGCACATGCTGATCTCGCGGATCGGCCCCAGCCTGCAGCCGGGCACGCGCTCGTACTCGCGCAGCTGGATCCGCGATGGCGCAATGATTTCCGAAGGCCTGCTGCGCATGGGCCGCAGCGACGCCGTGCGCCAGTACGTGAACTGGTACGCGCCGTATCAGTTCGACAACGGCAAGGTGCCGTGCTGCGTGGACGCGCGCGGCAGCGATCCGGTGCCGGAGAACGACAGTCACGGCGAGTTGATCTTCAACATCGCCGAGTACTGGCGCTATACCGGCGACACCACTTTCCTGGAGGTGATGTGGCCACACGTGCAGGGCGCCTACCAGTACATGGAGCAGCTGCGCCTGAGCGAGCGCACCGAAGAGAACCGCGCGCGCAACCCCGCCTTCTACGGGATGATGCCGGTGTCGATCAGTCACGAAGGCTATTCGGCCAAGCCGATGCATTCGTACTGGGACAACTTCTGGGCGCTGCGGGGCTACAAGGATGCGGCGATCATCGCCGGCACGCTGGGCAAAGCCGAGGCGATGCAGATCAGCGAGTCGCGCGATCAGTTCCGTGACGACCTGCAGGCTTCGCTGCTGGCAGCAACTGCACAGCACAGGATCGACTATCTGCCCGGTTCGGCCGAGCTGGGCGATTTCGATGCCACCTCGACCACCATCGCACTGGCCCCGGCCGGTGAGCAGGGGCGTTTGCCGCAGCCGTACTTGAACAACACCTTCGAGCGCTACTGGAGCGAGTTCGAAGCGCGCCGCGATGGCAAGCGCGAGTGGAAGGACTACACCCCGTACGAGTGGCGCAACGTGGCCGCGTTCGTGCGCCTGGGCTGGCGCGACCGCGCCTGGCAGGCGACCGAATTCTTCTTCAAGGACCGCGCACCGCAGCCCTGGAACCAGTGGGCCGAAGTGGTCTCGCGCACGCCGCGCAAGCCGTTCTTCCTCGGCGACCTGCCACACGCCTGGGTGGCCTCGGACTTCGTGCGCTCGGCGCTGGACATGTTCGCCTACAGCCGCGACATCGACGACAGCCTGGTGCTGGCCGCCGGCGTGCCGTCACGCTGGCTGGAAGGCAAGGGCGTCGGCGTGCAGGGCCTGCGCACCCCGAACGGCCAGCTCAACTATGCACTGGTCCGCAACGACAAGCAGCTGACCCTGACCGTATCGGCCGGTTTGATCCCACCGGCCGGTGGCGTGGTGCTGCCGTGGCCCTACAGCGGCGAGCCGGGCGCGACCACCGTCAATGGTGAGCCCGCGGAATGGGTGGGCGGCGAGCTGCGCGTGATGCAGGTGCCGGCCAAGGTCGAGATCGAGATTCCGGCGTCGGTACGCCGGGCGGAACGCAAGGCACCGTAATGCGGCAGATGACGATGATGAGGTGCGGCCTGATGGCCGCCGTGCTGGCGTTCGCGCCGTTGATCGCGCTGGCGCAGGGCGCCGGGGCAGGGGCCGGGCAGGAGATGACCATGGTCACCTTCAACCTGCACCACGACCGCGAGAACTGGCCGGCCCGCCGCCAGGTGATCCTGCAGACCCTGCAGACCCTGCAGCCCGATGCGATCGCGTTGCAGGAGGTGATCCAGAAGCCCCATGTGCGCAACCAAGCCGCCTGGTTGGCGCGCAAGCTGGGCTATGAGTATCAGTTCGTTTCCACCGATCCGCCGGGGCGTTTCAAGCGCTATGGCAATGCGCTGCTGACCCGGCGCCCGGTGCTGACGCGCAACGACCATCTCTTGGCACCGATCAACGACTACCGCACCGTGGCGCATCTGCGCATCGATGTGGACGGTCGGCCGGTCAACGTCTATGCCACGCACTTGAACGAGCGCTCGGATGAGGTTGGCAGCCGCATCCGCGGGGAGCAGGTGGCGGATCTGTTGACGTTCATCGCGCAGACCGCGGGCGACGCGCCGGTGGTCGTGGCCGGGGACTTCAATGCGCTGGTGGATGCCGGCGATCTGAGCGAGCTGCGCAATCACTACGGCGACAGCTACGGCAGCGTGCACGTCAACAACGAGCTGGCCCAGGTGAGCACGCTCAACCGGCATTATTACGACGCGCCGTCGCGGATCGACCACATCTTCTTCCAGCAGGACCGATTGCTCGCCCGCGAAGCGAAGCTCCTGTTCGACCAGCCGTACGCCGACGGCCGCTGGGCCTCGGATCATTACGGCGTGTGGACCCGGCTGCAGTTCGCGCCAGACACCGGGAATGCCGGGGCGACGACGCCCTGAGGTGCGCGCCGCGTTGTCGGTGACGGCGTAGCCAGCAAACGGCCGCCTCCACGCATGGCGTGGATCTACCTGTGTTGCCTGCGATGCACGATCCGCGCGTGACGGTGATGCGCCCTTGATGCGTCCGATGCGTGGACGCTCTCAGCGCCGCCACCAGGACCGCCTGACGCACGCCGTCCGCTACGTCATCCAACACCCCAAACGCAGACAGCGGCCCGAAGGCCGCTGTCTGTTTGTTGCGTCACTCACTCAGGATCAGAGCGTGTCTTTCTTTTCCTGGTCGGCCTTGTCGCCTTCCTCGGCCTGCGGGGCATCGGTCGGGATGTCCTCGCGGGCTTCGGCCTGCGCGGCCTGTTCGGCGGCGTTGGTCGCGGCCGGGGTTTCGCTGGCGGCCGAACCGAACAGCTGCCCGTTATGCACGACCGGGTCGGCCGGGGCCGATTCGGTGCGGGACTGCGGGGCCGCCGGCTGTGCCGGTGCCTGGGTCGCATCGACGGCATCCAGCATGCTGGTCTGCACCGGCGCGGCGGTTGGCGCCTTCACTTCCTCCGGGGCGGTCTCAACGACCGGGGCCGCCGGAGCAGCGACCGGAGCCGGGGCTGGCGGAGCAGCAACCGGAGCCGGAGCCACCGGAGCAGCCACCGGAGCCGGAGCTGCCGGAGCAGCAACCGGAGCCGGGGCTACCGGAGCAGCAACCGGGGCCGGAGCCACTGGGGCAACGACCGGAGCCGGTGCTGGAGCCGCGACCGGAGCCACCGGAGCAGCCACCGGTTCAACCGCACGCGGTGCTTCCACCGGTGCAGCCGGCGGGGCAGCGGCCGGGGTCGGCTTCGGGCTTTCCACGAACGGCACCGGGTCGTTGTAGGAGGCCGGGGCCTTCTCGGCGACCGGTTCGGCTGCCGGGGCAGCGGCCTTTTCAACGACCGGGGTCGGTGCCTTTTCGGCGACCTGTGCAGCCACCGGCGCCGGGGTCGGCTCGGTGTGGCCGGCGGTCACGACCGGGCTGCTGACCACAGCGACTGGCGCCGCGGCAGCGACTGCCGCCACCGGGGCCGGGCGCGGTGCCTGGACCGGCGCGGGTGCGGCGGCCGGCGCGTTGCCGGATTCGTCATCGAACTCGAACTCCGGCTGCGGCTGACCGTTGTTGGCGACCTGGCGCTCGGCCGGGGCGGCAGTATCGCCGTCCTGGTCGCCATCCTGGTCATCGCCCTCGTCATCCAGGCCGTTGTCATCACCGTTCAGGCCATCGCTGCCGGCAGCCTGCTCGCCATTGCCACGACGACGACGACGGCCGCCACGACGGCCGCGACGACGACGCGAAGCGCCTTCGCCGGTACCGTCTTCGGCGTTGGCCGGGGCGTCACCCTGTTCGGCAGCGTCGTTCGTGCCGAGCTGCGCGTCCTCGGTCGGAGCGGCCTTGGCCGCTTCCTGCACGTGGGCAGCCGGGGCGCCGGCATCGGTAGCCACCACCGCAGCCGCAGCGATCACGGCGGCGTCGGCAGCGACCGGTGCAGCGGTGGTCGGCTTCGGTGCATCGGCCTGCGACTGGCGCGCGGGCTTCTCGCTCGCGGCCGGCTTGTCGCCGTCGTTGTGCTGCGGCTTGGCCTGACCGTTCTGGCCCTGCTTCTGCTTCAGCTTCGGCTGCTGCTGGTCATTGCGCGGTTCATTGCGCGGCTTGGCCGGCTGCTGTTCGTTGCGCGGCTTGCCCTGGCCCGGTGCCTGCACCTGGGCGGCCGTGCCGTTGGCCGGTGCGGCAGCGCTGTCCTGACGGCGCTCGTCGCGACGCTCGCCCTTCGGGCCACGTTCGCCACGCTCACCGCGGTCCTTGCCACGGCCCTGGGCCGGCGCATTGCCGTTGCCGCCACGCTCGCCACGCTCATCGCGGCGGCCATTGCGGTCCTTGCCGTTGCGGTCCTTGTTGCGACCGTTGCGGTTGCCGTCCTGGCCCGGGCGGCTGCTCGGCTGCGGGGTCGCGGCCGGGGCCGGCTCACCACCGAAGATGCGCTTGAGCCAGCCCACCACGCCGGTGGCGGCCGGGGCGGCCACAGGGGCGGCGACCGGCGCCGGTGCGGCTTCCGGTTCCGGCGCTTCACGCACCGGGGCCGGCTGGCTGTGCTTGACCTGGGTCACCACCGGGGCGACCGGGATGTTCAGCTGGGCCTTGGTCAGTGCGTGCACCGGCAGCTTGCGCGGGGTGCCGCGCTGGTAGCTCGGCTTGCCGCTTTCTTCGCCCAGCTCGTTCTCGCGCAGGCGGGTCACTTCGTAATGCGGGGTGTGCAGCTGCTCGTCGGCGACGATCACGATCGGCGCGTCATGGCGCTGTTCGATCTCACGCAGCGCGCTGCGCTTTTCGTTGAGCAGGTAGTTGGCGATCTCGACCGGGGCCTGGACCAGCACCTGCCCGGTGTTCTCCTTCATCGCATGCTCTTCAGCCACGCGGATGAT